>ERZ808054.274-NODE-274-length-60340-cov-5.082870_pt1 | contig 60340 bp, 60 predicted proteins | sample MGYA00380201_ERZ808054 | MGnify/ENA primary metagenome ERZ808054 (study PRJEB31490, sample SAMN06133419) | mouse gut metagenome | isolation source: Z5_2 | host: mice | place: China: Chengdu | collected 2015-05 ... | reverse complement strand
ACAAGAAGCGCCGGGCGTCCGCCCTATGAAGATTCAGAGTGAAAAATGCTTATGAAAACAAGTTTTCAACGCTTTTTTTGCTCTAAATCTTCACATGGCTGAACGGTTACTCTGAAATTAATTGTAACCGTTCAGAGGGTATCTGAACAGCGGCAATTAATGTTCTGCTTTATATTGTTTTAAGGCTCTTGCCAACTGGTCAGGGCATGAGGTGGGGCGGGCGCCGCAGAGAATACCGTCAGTTCTTTTAATAACTTCGTCGATATCCATTCCTTCTACTAATTTTCCAATCCCCTGTAAGTTACCGTTACAGCCGCCTGCGAATTTTACGTTGGTCAGTTTGTTGTCAACCACTTCAAAAGAAATCTCCCGGGAACATGTACCCTGTGTTTTATAAACCATATGAAATCCTCCTTTTATTGTATGGGGCAAACGCCCGTTTTTTATCAGATTGATTATACATATCCACAAGATATCTTGTCAAGTAAGAAGGCAGGAATGGCAAAAAGAAAGTAACGCAAAAGAAAGTAACTGTCTAGCCGGAAGGCTGAACTGTCACAAAAAAAGCGGCAGCAGGTGCGAACGGCAGCGGCGGCTGACAGGATACCAGTTGATTTTCTTTCACCTTTTCCGTATAATGGGAACTATCACAGACAAGAAAAATAGCAGGAGGAAAATAGAATGCTGGGTATTATTGGTGCGATGGAAGTGGAAGTGGAAAAGCTCCGTGAAATGATGGTGGCTCCGGAGGTCCGGACAGTGGCCGGAATGAGTTTCTGCCAGGGGACTATTAAAGGAAAAGAGGTAGTAGTGGTACGCTCCGGAGTCGGAAAAGTGAATGCAGGACTCTGCAGCCAGATTCTTGTGGATCGGTATCATGTGGATGGAATTATAAATACGGGAATTGCAGGCTCCCTTAGAAATGAAGTAAATGTAGGGGACATTGTACTCTCTACTACTGCGGTGCAGCATGATATGGATGCGTCTGGTTTTGGTTATCAGATTGGAGAAATTCCCCAGCTGGGAATGAAAGAATTTCCGGCGGATGAACACTTGAGAGCGCTGGCAGAAAAATGCTGCCACAGGGCCAATCCTGATATTCAGACTTTTAGCGGACGGGTGGCCAGTGGGGATCAGTTTATTAATGATAAGGAAAAGAAAGCATGGATCCGGGAAAACTTTGATGCATATTGTACAGAGATGGAGGGAGCTGCCATTGCACAGGCTGCTTATTTGAATCAGATTCCATATTTGGTGGTTCGTGCGATTTCTGATAAAGCGGACGACAGCGCCAATGTGGACTATAAAGAGTTTGAGGCAAAAGCAGTGGAACATTCCGTGCGCTTAATCGTGTCCATGCTGGAAGAAATGTAATAAAACGAAAGTCCGGATGGGAGGTTCCTTTCCGGGCTTTTATTGTTTCTGAACCCCTTAAGAATCGAATTTTCCCGCTATTTGACGAACGATTTTTGGCTTCTTAATCTTCTCAAAAAGTTTCTAAGTGGTTATAATGGGAACCATCATCTGGAACGATCTGGACGAAGAAAGGGGAGCTATTTATGTTACAATTTTTACAGACTGGAAAAATGCTGTATGTTCTTGCAGCCGTATGTGCACTGGGAGTTCTCAGCAAGCTTGTGACAAGCAGCCTCTACAAAAGATTAATTAAAGAAACCGGAAACATGGCACTGACGAAAAATAGGAATCTGAAAGCACTGAAGCAAAAAACAGAAAATATGTTTCTTATCAGTCATGGAATCCGAAACACCGGTGTTTACATAGAAAGGCAGATATATGGATTCCGCTTTATGAAAATGTCCCTGGATAGTTGGGACAACCTTTCCGTGCAGGCAATGATTTTATGCTTTTTGATTGGAGGCGTAGCAGCATTTGCCTCGTACTGGTATCGCTGCGATTCCTATTATATTGTACTTTACGGGACCATAGGAATCCTGTCAGGACTGTTTTTGGTGCTCGTTGATAATGGAGCCAATATTGCAGTGAAGAGGCAGCAGCTTGCGGATTGCCTTGCGGATTATGTGGAAAATTCCCCGCATTTTTATAAGAGTGTGGAGAGATCTTCGGAGAGCACAGAACCGGAAAAGAAAAACAGTTCGGCTATCAAATCGTTGAATCCCAGACTGCGTGATTTTGGAAGAAAAGAAGTAAAAGCAGTGCAGGAGATGGCGGTGGCGGATGAGGATGCGACTCTGACAGAAGGAAAAATGGATGTCAGGGAGCCGGAAGGCCGTTTTCACATAGAAAAGGCAGAAAAAGACACCGGAAAAACAGGGAATGCCCAGACAGAACGGCAGGGCGGCAGATTTTCTGTTTTGTCCAGAAAGAAGGAGGGGGGTGTGGAGGAACAGGCCGGGAAAAATTCAGGCGGCGGGAAGGAAGATGCCGCTCCCAAACGGAAGAATGTCCAAAAAGGAGATGAACTTTCCGGAAATATCGAATATCTGAGAGAGAGCCTGGAACAGATTGCGGCCAGCAGAGAACAGACAAAACGAACGCTGCAGGAAATTCTGGCAACGGAAAAACCGGGAACAGAACGGGCCAGGAAAGAGCTGAAAACAGAGGATTTGAAATTGCTGGGGGAACTTCTGCAGGAATATTTGTAACAGTTCAGCCTTGCGGAGATTCCAGATAAAAAATGTTGAAAGCAAGAGGATGTAAGGCTGAACTGTTATAATTTAAGGAAAAAATTCCGGTCGGCATTGTCAATTGTTTAACCAAGTGATATAATGAAAAGCAATATGAGAGATATCTCACACAAGAAAAGGAGAAGGGATTTATGAGCAAAGAATTATTGTTTGATTATTCCAGGGCGTCAGGTTTTATTCGGGAAGAAGAAATCGCAAATATGAAAAGCTCTGTAATGGGCGCAAAGGAAGTTCTCACGGGAAAAACAGGCGCAGGAAATGATTTCCTTGGATGGATTGATCTGCCGGTTGATTATGATAAGGAAGAGTTTGCAAGAATCAAAAAGGCAGCGGAAAAAATCAAAGGCGATTCTGATGTGCTGCTGGTAATCGGAATCGGCGGTTCCTATCTTGGAGCCAGAGCTGCGATTGAATTCTTGTCTCATAGTTTTTATAATGTCCTGCCGAAAGGTGTGAGAAAAACTCCGGAAATTTATTTTGTCGGAAACAGCATCAGCAGCAAATATATTAAAGATCTTCAGGATGTGCTGGAAGGTAAGGACTTTTCCATCAATATTATTTCCAAATCCGGCACAACCACAGAGCCTGCCATTGCCTTCCGTGTGTTCAAGGAAATGTTAATTAAAAAGTATGGCAGAGAAGAAGCCAATAAGAGAATCTATGCAACAACGGATAAGGCAAGAGGCGCATTGAAGAATCTGGCAAATGAAGAGGGATATGAGTCCTTCGTGGTTCCGGATGATGTGGGAGGACGTTTCTCTGTACTGACGGCTGTTGGACTGCTTCCGATCGCAGTGAGCGGTGCAGATATTGATAAGCTGATGGAGGGTGCCGCTTTCGCGAGAAAGAAAGCTCTGGAAGCGGAGTATGAGGCAAATCCGGCTCTGTTGTATGCGGCTGTCCGCAATATTCTGTTAAGAAAAGGAAAACAGGTTGAAATCGTAGCAAATTATGAGCCGAGCCTTCATTATGTTTCTGAATGGTGGAAACAGCTTTATGGCGAAAGCGAAGGGAAAGACCAGAAAGGGATTCTCCCGGCTGCTGTTGATCTGACAACTGATTTACATTCCATGGGTCAGTTCATCCAGGATGGTGCCCGTATCATGTTTGAGACAGTTCTCAGCGTAGAAGAGTCCCCGGCGGAAATTGTTCTGCAGGAGGAAGAAGTGGATACCGACGGCATGAATTACCTGGCCGGACAGACTGTGGATTTTGTAAACAAGAGCGCCATGAATGGAACGATTCTGGCCCATACAGACGGCAGCGTTCCGAATCTTCTGGTTAAGATTCCGTCTCAGGACGAGTACAGCCTTGGCCAGCTGTTCTATTTCTTTGAGTTTGCCTGCGGCATCAGCGGATATATTCTTGGTGTAAATCCGTTTAACCAGCCAGGGGTTGAGAGCTATAAGAAGAATATGTTTGCACTTCTTGGCAAACCCGGCTACGAAGAAGCAAGAGAGGCTCTGTTAAAGAGATTGTAAATAGAAAAGAGACAGTGCACCGAATTGCCACACCGTGTGCTGTCTCTTTTTTGTATGCAGAAAAGACAGGCCTACTCCTCAATTACATGGATTTCCAGATAATCAAAGTCAATAGCTTCAATAAAACTGTCTTTTGTAAAGCGCGTCTTATCATGACGCTTAAAGTCTTTTATATTGGAATCCAGCCAGATGGGCTGGCTCAAATCAAATTTATAACAAATTTCACCCAAAGCCTGAAAGACCATGGATGTGCGGGACATGGAATAATCGCTGTTGCATACCACAGTATCCTCTAACAGGTGATTATCCTTCCAGATTTTTCCCCACATACGGAACATGGACAGTCTCCTTTCTGCTACGATGTTTTATGGCTGACAGCTCCTGCCGCCGATGTAAGGTTCTTTTGCGCCATTATATCAGTAAATATCTAAATTTTAAAGAGGCTTTTTGAAGATTTTACCTTGTGCGGCGAGTCAAGTTGTAGTAATCTATACATAGTACAAAAGCCAGGAGGACAAAAGATGGCACAGCCTATTACGGATTACGCTGCCTTTTTTGCTGGTGCAAAGCAGGCAGTAGAGGAACTGGGACAGTTGAAACAGCAGGAACGACAGTTGGAGGAGACAGAAAAGCAGCTGGAAAAAACGCTGAAGACGAAACAGCAGACCATTGCCGATACAATTTCCCAGACAGTAAAACAAAGGTCTGACGAAATTTCAAAAAGCTATGATATGGAAATTGGGAAGACCCAGGACCGTTTGAAAAAGGTGAAATCAAAGCGGGAGAAGGCAAAAACCCAGGGGATTAAAGAGCGGATTGCGGAGGATACTCAGGAACTGCTAAAAGAAAATGAGGAATGGAAAGGGCGGATTAAAAATCTGTTCCGCGCCAATCATGTACCGACATTTTGTGCCGGCAGGCTGTATTATTCCCTTTATTTTACACGGGGATTCAAAGAAACCCTGGTTATGCTGGCTGTTCTTCTGATTTTCTTTCTTGCTGTACCATGTGGGATTTATTTATTAATTCCTGCCCGGAAAACATGGTATCTGATCGGGATTTATGTAGGGGTTATCGGAGTTTTTGGGGGAATTTATGTAAAAATCGGAAATTCCACTAAGATAAAATATATGGATGTGCTGAAGGAAGGAAGGAACATCCATGACAGGATCAGGGCCAATAAAAAACAGATAAAGGCCATTGTCAGATCGATTCGAAAGGATAAAAATGATAATATATATAATCTTCAGAAGTTTGACGATGAGATTGCCCAGCTGAATCAGGATCTGGCACAAACCAACAAAAAGAAGAAGGATGCGTTAAGCACCTTTGAATCTGTGACGAAAACGATTCTTTCAGATGAAATTATGGGGAATAACAAGGCAGAGCTGGAAAAACTGGAGGCGGAACTTTCCGATACGGTGTCACAGCTTAAGAATACGCAGATTGCCGTGAAGGAAAAGGCCCTGTACATTACAGACCATTTTGAGGTGTTTGTTGGTAAAGAATTTATGACTGCAGAAAGGCTGGAGGCCCTGGAAAAAATTATCGCAGAGGGTGCGGCCGGCAATATCAGTGAGGCGGTCTCTGTATTTAAAAGCAGAGAGTACGACAGGTAAAAAATCAGCAGAATACAAAGGAGCAAAAGGTATGAGAAAACAAATGGTGCGGCTTGTTGTCATGACGGCTGCTATGTCAGCATGTATAACCATAAGTGCATTGGCAGCGGGCTGGAAAACAGACGGTTCGGGACGGTGGTATGAAAACAGTGATGGGAGTTATCCGAGAAATCAGTGGCAGTGGATCGACAATGATGGAGACGGAACATCGGAATGCTATTATTTCGATGAAAACGGATATGTCCTGACAAGTACCACAACCCCGGACGGGTGCGAGGTGAATGGAATCGGCGCATGGGTGAAGGACGGAGAAATCCAGACACAGGCCGGTGGCACAGGCTCCAGTAGTACAGGTTCCGGCAGTACAGACTCCGGCAGTACAGGATGGAATGACTGGAATGACTGGGGTGCCTGGGGCGACTGGGGAAGCGGTTATAACAATGATCCGGAGTGGTATGACCATGTGGAGGGTTTAAGCGAAGGAGACCGGGCGGCTTATCATTATGATGCCAAATATTATAAATGGGATTCCAGAACAGAGGAGTACATAGGAAAGGTGCAGGAGCAGTACAGCCGCATTTACGCGAACCCGACAGCGGCAGCGGCTGCCGCGGAAATGGTATGGGTGGATATTCCTGTATGGCGGCTCAGGAATGGCCAGAAGGTGGCAGATACTACAAGAGTACAGGTTTTAAGCTCCATTGCCGACGAAGTGAAGGAGATTTTCACAGAGATTTATAACGGACCGGAGCAGTTCCCTATCAACAGCATTGGCGGTTACGCATGGCGAAGCAATGGTCTGGGAAGCAATCACAGCGCGGGACTGGCCATTGACATTAACCCGGACCAGAATCCCCAGGTGAGGGAAGACGGGACTGTTCTTGTGGGGAATAAATGGGAGCCCGGCGTAAATCCATATTCCATCGGACGGGACAGTGATGTGGTAAAAGCCTTTGGAAAACATGGCTGGGGCTGGGGCGCAGCCTTTAATACAAAAGATTATATGCACTTTGACTGGTAATAGAACGAAGGTCAGAATTGGCGGGACATCTTTGGGGTGCCCCGCTTTTTTCGTGCTTGGTGGGTACTGTGTTTGGTGGGCACACGTTCTGAGGGGCGATGGTTTTTTAAAATGGGACAGAAGATTTTTTTGTATAAATCCATCAGGGACAGCCTATAATAACGTATAGGAAAGGAAAGAAAAGGAAAAAAGGAAAAAGAAACGGAGACAAAGACAGGCCATGAGATTTCGGAAACGGGAAATATATTATTATGATACAGTTGCAGGGTTTGAAGCAGAGAAGTTTGCCGGCCGGTTTTTGATGATGTTGCTGGATGAAATGCAGGAGTCCGGAAAAAAGGAAGTTGTTTTTTTATGTATTGGCACCGACAGGTCCACAGGAGACAGTCTGGGACCGTTAATCGGGCATAAATTGAAGGAGCAGGGAATCAGAAATGCCAGAGTGTTTGGGACACTGGAAAGCCCGGTTCATGCCATGAACCTGGAGCTCTGCATGGAGGGGCTTCAGAGAAAATTTCCCAATGCTCTGGTGGTGGCGGTTGATGCGTCCGTGGGAAATGTGGAGCATGTGGGATTCGTTACTCTGGGACGGGGGCCCCTTAAGCCGGGGTCTGGAGTAAAAAAGGAGCTGAGAGCGGTAGGAGATATTTTCATTACCGGAATTGTGGGGGCTTCCAGAAACGGAGACCCGCTGATGCTGCAGAGTATCCGGCTTTCGGTAGTGATGCGTCTGGCGGACTGTATCAGCCGCAGTATCTGTCTGGGAATGAATCTCATTGGAAGACGTGTCGAAAACTTTTCCGGAGAGCCATCCCCGTTTTGACAGGTTTTGCAAATGGGACATGCTATACTTTCGCTTGAATAAAAAAGAATGGGCCGGCGCGGGCTTACCTGGCCGGCCTGGTGAAAAATATAGCGAGGTGAGATCATGGGAGATTTATATAATCCATTTCCGAAGCTGCCGAAGAATATCCGCCAGATTGGCGACACGGACCAGGTGGTTCGGTTTTATGTGGAGGATTATGTAAACACCTATCTGAAACGGCTGTACCCTGCGGGAAAGCAGACGCTGCGGGTGGGACTTTTACTGGGAAATGTGGAACAATATGATGGGACTCCATACATATTTGTAGATGGTGCCATGGAAATGGAAGACGTGGAGGTAAACGGGGAAAAGATTAATTTCTCGGACAATGCCTGGAAAAAGGCGTATCAGGCCATTGAGGAGGCATTTCCCAAGAGAACTGTGCAGGGATGGTTTCTGTGCGGCGGACCGGGGAGCCAGCTTAGTCCGCTTAATTATTGGAAACAGCATGGACAGTATTTTGCGGGTAAAAACCAGCTTATGTATTTAAACCATGGTCTGGAAGGCGAAGAGGCGGTTTATGTCACGTCCGATGACGGGTTTTACAGACTGAAGGGATACTGCGTTTATTACGAAAGAAATCAGATGATGCAGGATTATATGATTACCAGAAAGGATGTACATCGGATTGAATCAGGTTCCCATGAGAAGGTAATCAAGGATTTCAGACAGCGTATGATGGTGAAAAAAGAACAGGCAAAGGAACAGAGCCATCGGACAAGCACTCTGGGAATGATTTGCGGAATGCTTTCTGTGGCAGTTCTGGCAGGCGGTGTGGTGCTGGTCAATAACTACACGAAAATGCAGCGAATGGAAAGCGTTCTGACTTCTGTTCTGCCTGCGGGAGTTTCCAACTGGGACGAGTATCAGAAGCAGAAAGCGGAGGAACCGGATTTTGTAATTGAGGAGCTGCCGGGAAATGTACATCCGGTAGAAACGGAAGCCGGGGAAACCGGAGAATCCTATGGAAACGAGACAATGGGGGGCAGTATACCGGAAAAGGAAGAGGCCAAAGCGGAAGACGCGGATTCCACTATGGTGGAAGAGGCGGTGCCGTCTGCGGAAGACGGGAGTGCAGACAGCGGGGGGACGGGCAGTGATCCGGCAACCGGCGAGAATGGCCAGACCGGGGAGGCAGCGCCGCCCGTACAGACGGAACCGGAGAACCAGACAGAACCAAAGGATCAGACCGGTGGTTCCGGCCAGGAAGAGCCATCTTCTCAGAATCTGGTAGGAATGGGGAAGGAAGCCGGCCAGGGAGATATTAAGGAGCCGGAACGTGAACCCATAGATTATGCGGCGGCCGAGGCAAATGGATACCATATATATGAAGTCGGAGAGGGGGAGACCCTGTACGGGATCTGCTGGAAAAATTATGATAATCTGAAACATCTGGCAGAAATCTGCCGCTTGAATAACCTGGAAGACGAGGACCGGATTCTGGCCGGCCAAAAACTGATTTTGCCATAATTAAGAAAGAATTTAATGCGAATCTCCTGGAAATGGTGTATACTGAGAACATATAGGCATTTCCGGGAGATTTATTATATGAGTGGTATGAGTTCCATGGACAGGGAGAAGAAAAAACGACAGCTTCGCAATAACATTGTCCAGACTCCGAAACAGGACCGCCCGCCCTTTTATAAAGAAGAGGAGGACAGTGAGGATACTCTCCGTCAGGCCCTCGGCCAAAGACGAAGGAAGAAAACCTTTATGTTTCTGGTGCTGGCAGTGTTTCTTACGGCAACAGTCTTTTGCTGGTATCAGTACCAGAATGAATATGAATATACAGAATATGATGTGTCCTGGGAGCAGTCCATGCGGTTTTCTGACGGCGTTCAGGGCGGGGGACAGGAGGAAGAAGGCACCCCGGGGAATGAGACAGGTAAGGTGGTCAGCGACAGCAGCTTTGTACAATATGAGTATTTTGGTGACAATATGATTAAATATACCAAGGATGGTGCCTCCTACATAGACGCTTCAGGGAAAACTATCTGGACCCAGGGTTATGAAATGAAAACCCCCATTATCAACGTGAATGGTGACTATGCAGTGATTGCGGACCAGCAGGGAAACCAGGTGTATATCTGCAATCGCGAGGGGTGCACAGGGGTGGCGAAAACCCAGCTTCCCATCACAAAGGCGGCTGTTTCAGCCAGAGGCGTGACCGCCGCCGTGGTGGAGGACAGCACGGCCAGCTATGTTTTTTATTTTAAAAAAGACGGAGAGGAGCTGGGAATCTATATTAAAATGCTGTTGTCCGGTGACGGGTATCCCATTGATCTTGCCCTTTCCCCGGACGGGAAGCAGGTTGTCATGTCGGTGGCCTTTTTGAAAAACGGCGCCCTTAAAAACAAAGTGGTGTTTTATGATTTCTCAGAAATCGGAAAAAATGTAAACAACCGTTTCATAGGTGCCTTCGAGGAGGAATTTGACGGAAAGATGGTTGCACGGGTCCGGTATCTCAATGAAGAAACGGTCTGTGCGTTTTCTGATAAGGGAATGACCTTTATTTCTGTGAAAAATGTGATTCCGGATACGACAGTCGTAACGGTTCCGGTGGAGGAGGAGATTAAAAGTATCTGCTATTCGGGCCGGTATGCCGGGGTGGTGGTGGACAACGCTTCCGGAAGTTCCAGCCGTCTGGATCTTTACAGCACGGATGGAAAGCGGGCCGCAAGTGTTGATTTTGATTACCCATACAGTGGAGTCGAAATTGACGGCGACAAAATTATCCTGTATAATGAGGAGTCGTGCAGGATTTATAATCTGGACGGCCATAAAAAGTTTGACGGGCAGTTTGATTTCCCGGTTTCCTGCGTCCGTGCAGGAAAAAATCATCTGAACAGTCTGATTGTAGCCGGCAGTGATGTGATGAAAGAAATTAAATTAAAATAACAGTTCATCCGTGCGAAGATTCATAGGGCGGACGCCCGGAGCTTCTTGCCCGCGGCATGCGGGTAAGAAGATGCAAGGCTGAACTGTTACATTTAAAGAGGAAATTCACAGGAGGAAGAATCATGAATGCGATCGACAATTTGTCAGTTAATTCCATTAGAGTTTTGTCCGCCGATGCGATCCAGAAAGCTAACTCTGGACATCCGGGACTGCCCCTTGGCTGTGCTCCGGCGGCGTATGAGTTGTGGGCGAACCACATGAACCACAACCCGGCAAATCCGTCCTGGGCAAACCGTGACCGGTTCATTTTGTCCGGAGGACATGGCTCCATGCTGTTATATTCCCTTTTGCACTTATTTGGATATGGGCTGAAGAAAGAGGATATTATGAATTTTCGACAGGTTGGCTCACTGACTCCCGGGCATCCGGAATACGGCCATACCGTTGGAGTGGAAGCAACCACAGGCCCCCTGGGTGCAGGAATGGGCATGGCTGTCGGAATGGCTCTGGCAGAAAAGCATCTGGCCTCCATATTTAATAAGGACAATTATCCGGTGGTGGATCACTATACCTATGTCCTCGGCGGAGACGGCTGCATGATGGAAGGAATTTCCTCTGAGGCCTTTTCTCTGGCGGGAACTCTGGGCCTTGGAAAATTAATCGTTCTTTATGATTCCAATAAGATTTCTATTGAGGGAAGCACAGACATTGCGTTCCGTGAGAATGTGGAGGAAAGAATGCGCGCCTTTGGTTTCCAGACCATTACGGTTGAGGATGGAACCAATACAGATGCCATCGGCTTGGCCATTGAGGCTGCGAAGACAGAAACAGAGAGGCCGTCTTTCATTACCATTAAGACGGAAATTGGTTATGGCTGCCCGGCAAAGCAGGGGAAGGCCAGCGCCCATGGGGAACCGCTGGGCGTTGACAATGTGAAAGCCATGAGGGAGAACTTAAACTGGCCCTATGAAGAGCCGTTCTTTGTACCGGAAGAAGTTTATGAACACTTTGCGAAAATGGCACGGGAAAAGGCGGATGTGGAAGCTGCGTGGAATGTGATGTTTGCCGCATATTGTGAAGAATTCCCGGAGATGGAAGAACTTTGGGAGAAGTATCATGCCAATGTGACCCCGGAGGCTTTGATAAACAATGAGAAATTCTGGCTTGAAAAAGAAAAACCAGAGGCAACCCGTTCTCTTTCTGGAAAAATGCTCAACTTGTTAAAGGATGAAATGCCGAATCTGATTGGCGGATCCGCTGATCTGGGTCCATCCAACAAGACAGAAATGAAGGGCGCGGGCGATTTCTCCGCAGAAACTCCTGAGGGAAGAAATCTGCACTTTGGCGTAAGGGAGTCAGCCATGGCGGCGATCGGAAACGGTATTATGCTTCACGGCGGCCTGCGGGCTTATGTCGCCACATTTTTTGTATTCAGTGATTATGTGAAGCCAATGGCAAGACTGTCCGCTCTTATGAACATTCCGCTGACATATGTATTCACCCATGACAGTATCGGGGTTGGCGAGGACGGCCCGACTCATGAGCCAATTGAGCAGCTTGCCATGCTTCGGGCGATGCCGAATCTGCGCGTATTCCGCCCCTGTGATGCAACAGAGACATCTGCCGCATGGCTGACAGCAGCCACTTCCCAAAAGAATCCTACCGCCCTGGTTCTCACAAGACAGAACTTAACTCCGGTTGCGGGAAGCAGTAAGGAAGCTTTAAAGGGCGGCTATGTGATCGACGACTGTGAGGGGATGCCGGAGGCAATTCTCATTGCCAGTGGTTCTGAGGTAGACCTGGCTGTAAAGGCAAAGGCAGAGCTTGAGGCCGAGGGGAGAAAAGTTCGTGTGGTTTCCATGCCCTGCATGGAGCTGTTCGAAGAACAGAGCGCAGAATACAGGGAGTCCGTGCTGCCGAAGGCTGTCCGCAGGAGAGTGGTTGTGGAAGCTCTTTCTGATTTCGGCTGGGGCAGGTATGTGGGTCTGGATGGCGCATATGTTACTATGAAGGGCTTTGGCGCCAGCGGTCCGGCTGGAAAGCTGTTTGAAAAATTTGGATTTACTGTGGAAAATGTGGTAAATACTGTGAAAGCACTGTAAAAAATAAAGCAAGGCCAGTGGGTCTTGGGGAGGCAGATATGAGCCAAAAGTGTATAGGAATCGACATTGGAGGAACCACAGTAAAAATTGGTGTGTTCCAGGCAAACGGGACTCTTTTGGAAAAATGGGAGATTCCCACAAGGAAGGAAGAGAACGGAAAATATATCCTCGGGGATATTGCAGCTTCCATTAAAGAAAAGGCCGCCGGGTGGAAGATGTCCCTCTCCGATTTTGCCGGGGCGGGCATGGGACTTCCCGGACCCGTTTTGGATAATGGATATGTCGCATTCTGTGTGAATCTGGGCTGGAAGGATATTAACGCTCAGGAAGAGTTAAGCCGCCTTTTAGACGGAATGCCGGTCAGGAGCTCCAATGATGCCAATGTGGCGGCCCTCGGTGAAATATGGCAGGGCGGCGGCAGAGGATACAAGGACATGGTCATGGTGACGCTGGGAACCGGAGTCGGCGGCGGCATTATTTTAAATGGAAAAATTTGGTCAGGCATGCAGGGAACCGGAGGAGAAATCGGCCACATGCATGTGGTAGAGGGCGAAACGGAACAGTGCAACTGCGGCGGTTACGGATGCCTGGAGCAGGTGGCCTCTGCTACGGGGATTGCCAGAGTGGCCACCCGGCTTCTGGCAGCCAATGAGTGCCCCTCGTCCCTGAGAGAGATAAAAAATATAACGGCTAAAAATGTGCTGGATGAGGCGAAAAAGGGAGACCGGCTGGCAACAGAGTCTGTGGAGACTTCCTGTCGTTATCTGGGCTGGGCACTGGCCAGTATCACCATGGTGCTGGATCCGCAGGTTTACTTAATAGGCGGCGGCGTTTCAAAGGCAGGAGAATTTTTAACTGAGAAAATCCAGAAGTATCATGACGAGATGTCCCCGATGGCGGTCGGAAAGGCTAAAGTGTTATTGGCCACCCTGGGAAATGATGCGGGGATTTATGGCGCGGCGAAGCTGATTTTAGAATAAACGAAAAGGGAGAGCTGTACGCGGGCGGATAAGGATACCTGTCCGTATACAGCTCTTTCCATCCATCATAATGCCTGAGTACCTTCGGAAGCTCTCACGCACCGCTATTGCGGCTGATTTTCTGCCGGCACCCGGCTTTTAAAATGAGGAGACCCCGGTCGCGACAACCGGGGCAATTATGAAAAATCTATGTGCAATTTGTCTAATTTAAGAGGCAAAACTCATTTGCTTCTATGCAATTAGTATAAAAAGCACATATGAATAAAATGTGAACACAGTGTAAACAGATTATGAAAGTTACAGTTTGCAGGGCGGGGAAAACCGGACGAAAATAGACGTTAAGCTTGCTTATAAGGCAATTTTCGTCCGGTTTTCCCCATCGGGCGGACGCCCGATGCTTCTTGCCCGTCCCAGGACGGGCAAGAAGATGCCCCGTGAATAGTAAATGCGCCCTATCAAACACACCAGCTTCAGATGTCGAAAAAAAATAAGAGCCATACGGTGAGGAGTATGTTATAATCATAATAGCAACAGCCGGATATTAATATCTCCTGAAAGCGGTTCATAATCGTAACGGTTCAGTATCCTCACCAGTTACTCATAATCAACCATACATAACAGAAAGGAACCTACATATATGCCAAATCAGGAAAAACAGAAAATCTTAGTTTTAGGACATCGAAATCCCGACACAGATTCCATCTGTTCCGCCATATGCTATGCAAACCTGAAACAGCTTTTAAATGGGGAGGAATACGAACCATGCAGGGCAGGAAATATAAATCCCGAAACTCAGTTTGTATTGAAACACTTTAAGGTGGATTCTCCGCGGCTGGTGGAAAATGTAAAAACTCAGGTAAAGGACATAGAAATCAGAAAGACAAAGGGCGTAGACCGCGGCATTTCCCTGAAAAATGCATGGAGCCTTATGCAGGAAAATAATGTGGTTACGCTTCCCGTTGTCGCTGACGGCGGTATTTTAGAGGGAGTTATTACCATTGGCGATATTACAAAATCCTACATGGATTTATATGACAGCAGTATTATCTCCAAAGCACACACCAAGTATGCAAATATTCTGGATACGCTGGAGGGCAGCATCGTTGTGGGCGATTCGGAATGCTATTTTGACAGGGGAAAGGTCCTTATCGCTGCGGCCAATCCTGATCTGATGGAAAATTATATTGAGAAGCATGATCTTGTGATTTTAGGAAACCGCTATGAGTCCCAGCTCTGTGCCATTGAAATGGAAGCGGGCTGCATCATTGTCTGTGAGGGGGCGGGGGTTTCTCTTACCATCCGCAAGCTGGCGCAGGAGCGTGGCTGTACGGTAATCACAACTCCGTATGATACCTATACCACAGCCCGCCTGATAAACCAGTCCATGCCGGTGAGCTATTTTATGACCACGGACCATATTGTGGCTTTTTCTGATGAAGATTATCTGGACGAAATCCGCGAAATCATGGCCAGCAAGCGCCACCGGGATTTCCCGATTTTAAACAGTGATGGGAAGTACCTGGGTATGATTTCCCGCAGGAATTTACTGGGAGCCAAGGGAAAACAGATCATTCTTGTGGATCACAACGAGAAAAACCAGGCAGTGGAAGGCGTGGAAAGCGCCGATATCCGCGAGATTATCGATCATCATCGCTTAAGAACCGTGGAAACCATGTCGCCGGTATTTTTCAGAAATCAGCCTCTGGGCTGTACAGCAACCATTATCTGCCAGATGTACCAGGAAAATGGTGTGAAAATTGATAAAAAGACTGCGGGCCTCCTTTGCAGCGCGATTATTTCTGATACGCTGCTGTTCCGCTCTCCCACCTGTACGTCGATGGATAAGACTGTGGCCCTGATGCTGGCCGACATTGCGGGGATCAATGTGGAGCAATATGCCAGGAAGATGTTTGCGGCCGGAAGCAATTTAAAGGGAAAATCAGATGAAGATATTTTTTATCAGGATTTCAAGCGGTTCTCTGTTGGAAAGTCTGTGTTCGGAATCGGACAGATTACATCTTTAGACTCCGAAGAACTGGAGGTTTTAAAAGAAAGAATGCTCCTATATTCGGAAAAGGCCAGAGAACAGCATCATATTGACATGATGTTCTTTATGCTGACAAACATTCTTACGGAATCCACTGACCTGGTCTGCGTGGGCCAGGGCGCTGAGCAGCTTGTGGCCAGTGCCTTCCATACCTCTGATGAAGATGATGGAAGCGAAGAAAAGCTGGATGGATTTGTCCATCTCCCCGGTGTGGTTTCCAGAAAAAAACAGCTTGCGCCCCAGATTATGATGGCGCTTCAGCAGTAGGGAGGGTACCATGGCAAAACGGCAGTTTAAACCTGGAAACATGCTGTACCCGGTTCCCGCTGTGATGGTGTCGGTGGCAGATAAAGAGGGAAATTCCAATATTCTTACAGTGGCGTGGACCGGGACAGTCTGCACCAACCCGCCGATGCTGTCCATCAGTGTACGTCCGGAGCGATATTCGTACCATATGATACAGGAGACCGGGGAGTTTGTTGTAAACCTTACAACGGAAAAACTAGCTTATGCCACAGACTACTGCGGAGTGAAATCTGGTCGTGATACCGATAAGTGGAAGGCCACAGGCCTTACCCGGGAAATGGCCAGTCAGGTTCTGGCACCACTTATTAAGGAATGCCCGGTGAATCTGGAGTGCAGAGTCAGGCGTGTGGATGAGCTGGGGAGCCATCATATGTTCCTGGGGGAGGTGGTGGCTGTTCATGTGGATGAAGCATATATGGATGAAAAGGACACCTTTCATTTATCAGATGCCAGGCCCCTTGCCTACTCCCATGGGAGATATTATGGTCTGGGGGAGTGTCTGGGGACTTTTGGATACAGTGTGAGAAAGAGAGGGGCGGCGCCAAATGGGAGAAAAAAGTAATATAGTATTGATAGGCATGCCGGCTTCCGGAAAAAGTACGGTCGGAGTTCTGCTGGCCAAACGGCTGGGATATGCCTTTGTGGATGTGGATCTGGTGATACAGGAGCAGCAGGGAAAACTCTTAAAGGAAATCATTGAAGAGCGGGGCTTGGATGGATTTATGGCTGTGGAGGAGGACACCAATGTCGGACTGGAAGTGACAAAGTCCGTGATTGCTCCCGGCGGAAGTGTGATTTATGGTTCAAAAGCTATGGAACATTTACAGAAAATCGGGACAATTGTGTATCTGAAAATTGAGTATGAAGACCTGGAAACACGTCTGGGTGATTTAAAGGACCGGGGTGTGGTCTTAAAAGACGGTATGACCCTGAGAGACCTGTACGCGGAACGTGTTCCATATTATGAACATTATGCAGATGTAACCGTAGAGGAAACCGGAAAAACTTTCGGTGAAATAGTAGACAATTTACGCGCATATTTTGAAAGGAGAACGTAACTTATGGGAAAGATTTATGGGAGTCTGGAGGAATTAGTCGGTCATACCCCGATGGTGGCGCTGCCGAGAATGTGTGAACAGCATCAGACAGTTGCCAAAGTCTATGCAAAAATGGAGATGTTCAATCCCGGAGGGAGCTCTAAGGACAGACTGGCATTGAAGCTTTTGGACGACGCAGAAAAAGCGGGCCTGATTACCCGCGGAAAAAATGTGATTGTGGAGCCCACCAGCGGCAATACCGGCATTGGCCTGGCTTCCATTGCCCGTGCGAGAGAATATCAGGTGATAGTGGTTATGCCCGAGGATGTGAGCGAAGAGAGAAAGAAGCTGCTGGAAGCCCGAGGTGCCGTGGTTGAGCTGACTCCTGCCGGAAAAGGCATGGCCGGAGCCATCGAAAGGGCAAAAGAGATTCTGAAAGAAGATCCGGATGCGTGGATGCCGGATCAGTTCAACAATCCCAGTGGTCCTCAGGCACATTATGAGACCACAGGTCCGGAGATCTGGGAGGACATGGATGGAAAAATTGATGTATTTGTCTGCGGTATCGGTACCGGCGGAACGATCACCGGGGTGGGACGCTATCTGAAGGAAAAGAACCCCGGCATTAAAATTGTCGGTGTGGAACCTAAAGACAGTGCGGTTTTAAACGGCGGAAAGCCGGGCCCCCATATGCTCCAGGGGATTGGAGCCGGATTCATTCCCGGCATTCTGGATAGGAGTATTATTGATGAAGTCATGGACATTGATAAGTATGAAGCATACCTGACCTGTTATGATCTTACTGCGACAGAGGGGTATCTGGTTGGAATTTCCGGCGGAGCAGCTCTTCAGGCAGCAAATTATATTGCAAGGCGTGAGGAGATGGCAGGAAAGAACGTTGTGGTACTTCTGCCTGACAGCGGGGAACGATACCTGAGTACAGAAATGTATGATGCTGGACCAGAGGAATAAGGGAATAAAAGACAGGCCGGCGTTTGATTTCGCCGGCCTGTGTCTGTTTTGATATGAAAAATGCATGTCCGTTTATTTACTGAAGGATAGGGTGATGGTACCGTCTTCATTATATGTAACAGCTTCCCGGTTCAGGTTCAGGCTGTCGATGGCGGCCAGGTATTCCTCTTTGGATTTGAAGTACGGTTTGGCCTCAGCAATTACTTTTTTTGCCCGTGCGGCATCATCAGTCAAAAGTTTTGCTGCCGTAAGAACCAGACACTGCGCCGGATGGAGACAGCCGAGGACCTTATCGGCCACATAGTAGTCTTTTCCGTGTCCGGTTCCGGTGGAACCGCTGGTATGAGGATGAATTGCCGGCATAATGGCGGAAACATCACCCATATCGGTACAGCCGGTGCCCCAGGGGCCGCGAATGACAGTATCCTTTCCTGCGACGGCCTCCATGGCTTCTGTCATGATCTGTGCCAGATTTTCATCGTTATTTAAAGGGAAATATCCCGGATGATCGTCAATTTCTACATTACAGCCCATAGAGGCGGCGGCTCCGGCAAGGGCCTGATTTACTTTTTTATTATATTGATAGATGCTGTCAAAGGAAGCGCCGCGGACATAGGATTCTATTTTTGCAGTTTCCGGTATCGCGTTTACAGCAACTCCTGCCTCGGTAATGATGGGATGGAAGCGGATATGGTCGCTGTCCACAAAGGTTTCGCGGAGGGCATTGACTGCATTTAAGCCGCATGTTGCGGCATACAGCGCATTTTTTCCCCGCTCCGGGGAACCGCCGGCATGAGAGGCAACACCTTTAAAGGTGATGTTTTTTGTAACGCAGCCATTGCAGCCTGCGCCGATGGATAAAGCTTTTCCTTCGGGGAGGCAGCCGGAATGAATCATCATGGCCATATCTACGCCGTCAAAATACCCTCTGTGAATGAACTCCACTTTACCACCGAAATACTTGATAATGCCTTTCTGCCTGAGAGTTTCGCGATAGCCCAGCTCAATCAGTTCCTCAGCCGGAACGGACATAAGGCGGATGGAGCCACAAAGGCCGTCAAGGGCGCCGGGTTCCTTTAAGGCAGCGGCAACTCCCAGAAGGATGGCGGACTGTGCATGATGACCACAGGCATGGACCGCGGAGGTTTCCGGATCTGCATCAGGATGGTTTCCAACAATCAGAGAATCCAATTCGCCTAAAATCGCAATTTTGGGGCCGGGTTTTCCAGTATCCAGATCGGTATAGAAGCCGGGGATATTTCCTGCTTTTGTCAGGGTATAGCCCAGAGATTCAAACTTCTCCTCCAGGTATGCAGAGGTTTTCCACTCTCTGTAACCGGTTTCCGGATGTTTCCAGATATGGTCCGCGGCTTCATTGATCAGTTGTTCCTGTTTTGCTACCATTTCCAACAGCTTATTTGCTTGTTCCATAGATTTGCTCTCCTTTCAGAAATAGGCCTTTCGCATTGCTTTTATTATAACTGAAATGTGTAAAATAGTCTATAAAAACAGAGACATCAAAAAATGACTGGAAAAACGCTATAAATATCTTCTGCATTTTCTTGTTATCTTTCATGGTTTTAGATATAATATGAGAGATGACAGAAGATGCGGGAGTTTTTTATTCGACAAAATGATGTTGGTATCAAAAAATCAATGGCGATACCAGATAGGAGGGATGATTTTGTATATCATTCGTGTGAAAATGCAAAAACCCGGGAAAAAGGGACGGGGGATTGTGGAACCAGTGGAGTTTACCCTGAAGGAGAAGCCGGGGACAGTGAAAGAGCTGATTACAGAGCTTGTGAAGCTCGGCGTGAAGGAATATAATGAGAGAAAAGATACAGGGCAGATTCTCCCATACCTTACAAAAGAGGAGATTACACAAAAGGCCTCCGCAGGGAAGGTATCTTTTGGAGTACGGGGCGGCGAGGATGCCGGGGAGGACCAGGCGGTGAAGAATGCCCTGCAATGCTTTGAAGATGGGATTTTCCGGGTGTTTGCCTCTGATAGAGAACTGGAAAGGCTGGAGCAGGAGATTCCCTGGCAGGAGGAGACTGTGTTTACCTTTGTTCGGCTGGCCATGCTGTCTGGCTGGTAAAATTGCAGCAGTTCACAGATAAAGGAGATATTGATGGACGGAAAGAAAGTATTTACAAGAAAACAGAAATTCCGCCTTTTGGCGTTGATGCCTGTATATTTCATTATAGTTGGGGTAATTTTGCAGCCGCTTCCTGAGATCGTACCAGGGCTGTGGGCTATTATCCGGGAACCAGACTTCCTGATTACAGACTATTTTATCATCGGAGGAGTGGGAACAGCGCTGATTAATGCAGGACTTTTGACGCTTCTTTGTATTTCCATTATTTATTCTCTGGGAATGGAGATGGATGGACATACCATTACCTCCTGCTGCCTGATGTTTGGATTTTCTCTGTTCGGAAAAAATCTTTTAAACATCTGGACGATTCTGTTTGGCGTTTATCTGTATTCAAAATATCACAAGATGCCGCTTTCAAAATATATTTACATTGGATTTTATGGCACCAGTCTGTCTCCGATCATTACGCAGATTATGTATATCTCGCATCTGCCATATGGTCTCAGGCTTTTTATCAGTTTGCTGGTGGGAATTGCCATCGGCTTTGTCCTGCCGCCGCTATCTACCCATGTTCACTATGCCCACAAAGGATATTCCCTTTATAATGTAGGTTTTTCAGCAGGAATTATCGCAACAGTGACAGTATCACTTTTAAAATCATTTGGCGTGACCACAGAATCCAGATTGATATGGTCCTCCGGGAATAACGGGCTGTTTCTTCTGGTGCTGGGAAGTTTTTTCCTGCTTATGGCCATAGGCTCCATTGTCCTGGGGGGACGGGAGATTGCCAGTTCTTACCATGCAATACTAAAAAGCACAGGGATTGCCGGAACCGATTATCTGAAGGAAGAAGGCGGAGCTGCCACATCTTTTAATATGGCAGTAAACGGACTGTTTGCCATGTTGTTTGTGGTCTGTGTTGGCGGAGATCTGAATGGGCCGACCATCGGAGGTATTTTTACCATCGTGGGATTCAGCGCCACCGGGAAACATCTGCGGAATATCGCTCCTATCATGTTCGGGGTTCTGCTTGCAAGTTTTACAAAGCGGTGGAGCATTATGGAGCCATCTCCCATGCTGGCACTTTTGTTTTCCACCACTTTGGCGCCAATTGCAGGGGAATTCGGTATCCTGATGGGAATTTTGGCCGGATTTCTCCATTCCTCAGTGGCTTTGAATGTGGGAATTGTTTATGGGGGAATGAATCTCTATAATAATGGATTTGCCGGAGGAATTGTGGCCATTTTTATGGTTCCGGTGATTCATTCGGTTATGGACCGCAGAGCACGGGCCAGGGGAGAAATTTCCCTTTAAACGATTTATTACGGAGGCTGTTTTGTCATGAAAAAATATCTTGCCTGGCTGCCGGCCCTTTGTATTGCGGCTGCAATTTTCTTTTTTTCCGCCCAGCCTGCGGATGTATCCACAGAAGTCAGCGATGGTGTTACCAGGCTGCTTCTGGCAGTTGCCATGAAGCTTAATCTGATGCAGGCAACGCCGGAACGTCTTTATGAGCTTTGTGTACTCTTAAGTACGCCAGTGCGTAAATGTGCCCATATTACAGAGTTTTCCGTACTCCATGTATCCATTCTTTTTGGTTTGTGGCAGTGGGGATTTTCCGGAAAGAAATGGTTAAGGACGGCCCTTATGGCAACGGTTTTTTATGCATGTACCGATGAATTCCATCAGATTTTTGTTCCGGGAAGGGCCGGGATGATACAGGATGTGATGATTGACAGCATCGGGGCTGTGATTATCACCGTTTTGCTCTGGTATCGCTTTATGAAGATTCCGAGTAAAAAAAGCTTATGAAAACAAGTTTTCATAGGCTTTTTTTACCTGGAATTTTCGCAAGGCTGGTAGCAGTTCAGCCTTGCTTTTTATAAGGAAACATGATATAGTAACCCCCGTACCAAGGTCGCAGACGCTCCATGGTATGGGGGTTTGCATAAACAGACCGGTGAGTTCGAGACCTTCCTCACCTAAAACAAAACTAAAGGAGATAACAGAATATGAAAGACAACAAACAGACAAACAGCCCGTTGTACCAGATTGTGTTCGGAGCCGCTATTGCGGGAATTTATATCGTATTAACGATGCTCTTTCTTCCGATCAGCTTTGGCCCCGTTCAGTTCAGAATTTCGGAGGCGCTCTGCGTACTTCCCTTCTTCACTCCGGCAGCAGTTCCCGGCCTTTTTATCGGATGCCTGCTCTCCAACTTCCTTGGAGGGGCAGCAATGCTGGATGTGATTTTTGGGAGTATTGCAACGCTCATTGGAGCGGTTGGTTCCTGGATGTTTAGGAGAAACCGTTTCATGGTTTCCCTTCCTCCCATTTTGTCCAACACGATCATTATTCCCTGGGTGCTGCGTTACGCCTATGGTTCCGAGGATATGATCTGGTTTGCCATGATTACCGTTGGAATCGGCGAGATCCTGGCAATTGGTGTTCTGGGGCAGATCTTGTTGTCAGCTCTTTCCAGATACCGTACTGTAATTTTTGGCAGAAGAGCGGAAGCTTAAAAATAACCTGGCAGGAGTTGGCTGTTTTGCGAGAAAGAAATTTTGCGAGAAAACAGAAAAGAAGGAACAAAGCAGAGAATCTATGGATTTTCTGCTTTTTTTGTGATATCATTAACGAGAACAGCCGGGACAAAAAGCGGTCCGGGTTATCAGACATATAGTATTATATGAATCCGAGAGGAGCAACGTATGTATCATATAGATTTTAAAAAGCCGAACCATGTTCACTTTATCGGTATTGGCGGTATCAGCATGAGTGGTCTTGCAGAGATACTTTTAGAGCGTGGCTTTACAGTTTCCGGCTCTGATTCCCATGAGTCGGAGCTTACAGAAAAACTAAAAGCCCATGGAGCAAAGATTTTTTATGGCCAGCGGGCAGAAAATATCATAGAAGGAATTGATGTGGCGGTGTATACGGCAGCGGTCCATGCCGACAATCCGGAGCTTGCAGAGGCTGTGAAGCAGGGACTTCCGGTCCTTACCAGAGCTGAGCTTCTTGGACAGATCATGAGAAATTACAGCCAGCCCGTTGCTGTGGCCGGAACTCATGGTAAAACCACAACCACGTCCATGCTGTCAGAAATTCTTATGGATGCGAAATTGGATCCGACTATTTCTGTCGGCGGAATGCTGGATGCAATCGGCGGAAACATCCGGGTGGGTGGTTCTGATCTTTTTGTGACAGAGGCCTGTGAGTACACCAACAGCTTCTTATCGTTTTTTCCTGCCATGGAGATTATTTTGAACATAGAGGCGGATCATCTTGATTTCTTTAAGGATATTAATGAAATTCGTGATTCTTTCCGGCGGTTTGCAGAGATTCTCCCGGCGGACGGAGTGCTGATTATCAACAGCGATATTAAAGACTATGAGGAAATCTTTAAAGGGATTCCATGTCGTGTGATTACCGTGGGGAGCGATGCGAACAGGAGCCATTACAGCGCGGCAGATATCGTCTTCGATCATAATGCCTGCGCTTCCTATACGCTTTTGGTGAATGGAATCGGTACAGACAGAATTACCCTTGGAGTGCCCGGTATTCACAACGTGTATAATTCTCTGGCAGCTATCGCTGCCGCCCATGAGCTGGGCATAGAAAATGAGCAAATCAGGGCAGGCCTTCTGGCGTTTTCCGGAACTCATCGCCGGTTTGAGAAAAAGGGAGAGCTTCGGGGCATTACAATTATTGATGACTACGCCCACCATCCCCAGGAGATTGAGGCAACTCTGTCAACAGCGCAGAATTATCCGCACAGGGAAGTGTGGTGCGTTTTCCAGCCCCATACCTACACAAGGACAAAGGCGCTCATGGACGATTTTGCCAGGACACTTTCCATGGCGGATCATGTGGTTCTCGCTGATATCTATCCGGCCAGGGAGACGGATACTCTGGGGATAAGTTCAGGGATGCTCGCAGAAAAAATAGCCGCCCTGGGCACAGACAGCCATTATTTTCCAAGTTTTGAAGAAATTGAAAAATTTCTTTTGGAAAAATGTGTCAACGGTGATTTGTTGATAACTATGGGGGCCGGAGATATTGTAAAAGTAGGGGAAAAGCTGTTGGAGCAGTAAGTTATCCACATTATCCACATAGTTTTCAACAGTTATCTGGCGAAAACTATGTGGATTTTTTGATTAACATAATTGAAATCCAATAATTGGGAAAAACCCTGGAAATTAAAGGCATTCGACAGGATTCGCCGTGGTTCTGCCCTCTTATGTCACATATTTATCCTCGTTATCCACATTATCCACAATAAGAATTGTGGATAATTCCGGCTATTTCATTTTCTGGAAACCTGTGTTATTATGGGGACAGGAAGGAAATTAAGGTGAGGAAAGATGAATCTGGGGCTGAAAAACAGGATGTCCGTCTGCGTGACAGCCGTATCAAACGAATTTATTGACAATTATATGGCGGCTGCCAATGGGGAATATGTGAAAGTGTTTTTGTATCTTTTACGCCATGAGGGGGAGGAAATTACGGTCTCTTCCATTGCGGATGCCCTGAATCACACGGATGCCGATGTGAAGCGGGCGCTTGCTTATTGGGAGGATGCCGGAATCCTTAAACAGGAACGAGAGGAAGCTTCTTTTGTGGAAACGGCGGCCAGGGAGGCTCTGGCAGCGTCCCAGACGGGACCGGGCGCTCTTGCTTTGGTAATTCCCGAACCAGGTGACAGCTACGAATGTCTGGAGCGGCTCTCAAAGGACGAGGAGTTTTCGGCTCTTCTATATGCGGTGCAGCAGTATCTGGGGAAAACTTTTACCCAGATTGAGTGCGAGAAATTTGCGTATTTTTACGATGGTCTTAAAATGTCTGCTGATCTTCTGGAGTATCTGGCGGAGTATTGTGCGGGCGGCGGCCATGGAAGTATCCGTTATATTGAAAAAGTGGCTTTAAACTGGTATCAGATGGGTATTAAGACCAGGGAGGAGGCCAGAGATTACACCCTGCGCTTTTCCAGAGACGTGTCAGCAGTGATGAAGGCTTTTGGCATTGCCAACCGGAATCCCGGTACTGCCGAGCTGGAGTTTATGAAAAAATGGTTCCGGGAATATGGATTTGACAGCAGCCTGGTTACAGAGGCATGTAACAGGACCATACGTGCCACAGGAGCCGCCAGTTTCCCCTATGCCGATAAAATCTTATCCGGCTGGAGGGAAAACGGTGTGAAGATCCTGCGGGATGTGGAGGAGCTGGACAAACGGAGAAAGGTATCCAGGACCCAGAGCCAGAACAGGGAGACAGGAAAGAAAAACACGTCTCCTAACCGGTTCAGAAATTTTGAGGAGAGATCCTATAATTATGAAGATTATATCTGGGAAGGGATGAGAAAGCGGCAGCAGAAGGGAGGAACCGGAGATGGCACTGAGTAATTCACAGTTTGACGCAATCATGCGGGTGTATAATAAACGCCAGTTCCAGAACAAACGGGAACAGGACAGAAGAATCCGGGAAATCTATGAGAAAATTCCGCAGATTGAGGCTTTAAATGACGAGATTGCCGCGGTCATGGCTGAGGCAGGCAGAAAGAACCTGATGGGCGATACAGAAAGCGCCAGGGCGCTGAAAGAAGAGGCGGCTCTTTTAAGGAAACAGAAAAGTCAGTATCTGGATAGGAACGGGTATCCGGATAATTATATGGACATGCATTATCATTGCAGCCTGTGTAAGGATACAGGACGGGTGGACGGAAGAAAATGCCGCTGTTTTAAGCAGATGGAGATTGAAGTCTTATATGATCAGTCCAATATCAGGGAAATGCTGGAAAGAGAGAATTTTGACACCCTTTCCATGGCATATTATGATAGAGAGAAGATTGATGAGAAAAGTAAAATGACCGTCTATGATTATATGTCCATGGTCATTGAGGAGTGCAGAACATTTGTGGACCGTTTCGGAGAAGAAAAGGGGAGTATTCTGTTCACAGGGAATACGGGATGCGGAAAGACATTTTTGAGCAACTGCATCGCCAGAGAGCTGATACGAAAGTGCTGTTCGGTTATATATCTGACGGCCACGGATATGTTTGATATTCTTTCAGAAAGCCGCTTTAACGGCAGAGATGAGGAGGAAGCAAAGGACAGGGCCGCGTATATTTTAGAATGTGACCTGCTGATTGTGGACGATCTTGGCACGGAGCTTGTCAACACCTTTACGGCGTCCCAGCTTTTTTACTGTATCAATGAACGGCTGAACAGGAAGAAAGGCACCATCATTTCTACCAACCTGAGTTTAAACAGAATGCGTGATGAATTTACGGAGCGCGTTACTTCCCGGATTATGAGTCAGTATAGGATTCTTCCACTTTTAGGTGACGACCTGAGGCTTGTGAAAAAGGGCTTCGGGAAATCAGGTTGACTTGACAGATGGAAGATGTTATAAAGGTAATGCAAGAGGCAGTGACAACCCAATGAGTACTCTCGGAAGCTCCCCTGCCTCCGTCTTTTTGGCTAGTTTTACGCCAGGGGCCCGGGGACAAGAACTTCCTAAGAGCACTTCTAATGCGATATGGAGGAAAAGTATGCTGTATGAAGAGAAACAGATTGAGACAATCCCGGTAGGACCTTTAGGGCTGATTCCCTTAAAGAGCTGTGAAGGCCTGGGAAAGAAAGTTGATACCTGGCTGGCCGGCTGGAGAAAAGAAAGGGAGAGCGAACATAAAACAACCATCGCTTTTGCCGGATACCAGAGAGATTCTTATATTATAGGCTCAAGAACCCCGAGGTTTGGTTCCGGTGAGGCAAAGGGCGAGATTCTGGAATCTGTCCGCGGGGATGACCTGTATATCATGGTTGATGTATGTAATTACAGCCTGACCTATTCTCTGAATGGAATGATAAATCACATGTCACCGGATGACCATTACCAGGATTTAAAGCGTGTGATTGCCGCTGTGGGAGGAAAGGCGAGACGTATCAATGTGATTATGCCGTTCCTTTATGAGAGCCGTCAGCATAAAAGAACAGGAAGAGAATCTCTGGACTGCTCTCTGGTTCTCCGTGAGCTGGTGGGTATGGGAGTGGAAAATATCATTACTTTTGACGCCCATGATCCAAGGGTGCAGAATGCGATTCCGTTAAAGGGATTTGAGACTGTGCAGCCAACCTATCAGTTTATCAAATACCTGCTGATGCATGAAAAGGATCTTCAGATCGACAGTAGCCATATGATGGTTATCAGCCCGGATGAAGGTGGAATGAATAGAGCCGTGTTCTTTGCAAACGTCCTGGGACTGGATTTGGGTATGTTTTATAAGCGTCGTGATTACACAAGGGTAGTCAATGGACGAAATCCCATTGTGGCCCATGAATTTCTGGGAACCAGCGTGGAAGGAAAAGATGTGATCATTGTGGATGATATGATTTCTTCCGGTGAGAGCATGCTGGATACTGCCAAGGAATTAAAGCGGAGAAAGGCGAGAAAGGTATTTGTATGTACGACCTTTGGACTTTTCACCGGCGGGCTTAAGAAGTTTGATGAGTATTATGAAAATGGAATCATTGACCGGGTTCTGACCACCAATCTGGTTTACCAGACACCGGAGCTTTTGTCCAGGCCTTACTATATTGATGTTGACATGAGTAAATATATTGCCCTGATTATTGATAATCTGAACCATGATTCTTCCTTAAGCGAGCTTTTGAACCCAACCGGGCGTATTAATCGCCTGCTGGAGAAGTATCGTGCCGGAGAACGGTAAAACTGTTGATATTCACGGGGGCATATGGAAAACCGGATAAAAATCCGGATGAAAATTCGCCCCGTGGACAGTAACATAAAACCAGTACACTAGGGCAGGGGGAATTTTTTTGGAAATGAAAGCGGAACTTTCCCTTCAGGCAAAACAGGTCTTATCACAGGTGCAGATGCAGTCGCTGAATATTCTTAGCATGTCCATGACAGAGCTTCGTGAATTTTTACAGAATGAAGAGATCGAAAATCCTTTGATGGAATATTCAGCGGAAAGGCAGGGGATGGATATCCCGGTTACTTACCGGGAGTATGACCGTTTTTATAACCGGGGGGCAAGAGATGATTATAACGGCGAGGGTGAGCTTTACCAGGTGGAGAATGGCCCGCCTTCGGTTGAAGAAATGATAAATATGCAGATATCCTGGGATTGCTTTGGAGAAAAGGAAAAACAGATTGTGAATTTCTGCATCCATTCTCTGGAACAGAGCGGATATCTGCCGATCCCGGCAAAAGAAATTGCCGTGGCGCTGGGGACGGAACTTTCTATTGTGGAGGGTGTACTCTCAGAGCTTAAGACCCTGGAGCCCAGGGGCATTTTTGCCTCTGGGCTGGAAGAATGCCTTTTACTTCAAATTAAAGGAATGGAGCAAGAGAAGGATCTGGAGAAGATCATCCGTTTTCATTTAAACGATGTGGCAGAGGGAAAGATAAGCAATATTTCCAGAAAGACGAAGCTCTCTTCCATGGAAGTAAGAAAGTTGATCCATATTATTAAAGAATTAAATCCGCGGCCCCTAAACGGCTATGGCGGGGACAGGGCTCAGTATGTTCTGCCGGATATCATTATAGACTATCAGGACGGACAATGGGCCATCAGTCTTAATGATAAATGGACCGGAAATATCGGAGTTAACGAATTTTATGTCCATATGATGGAAACGGCGCAGGATGAAGAGCTTCGGGTATATTTTGAAGAGAAGCTGCGCCGTGCCCGGTTTATTGTGAGTGCGGTGGAACAACGCCGGAAGACTCTGGAGGGAATTGCCGAGGGAATTTTAAGAAGACAGGCCGGTTATTTCCTGGGGAAGGAGCCCCTAAAGCCCATGACCCTGGAGGAAATTGCCAAAGAGCAGGAAATACATAAATCAACAGTAAGCCGTGCAATCCGCGATAAATATGTTTTAGTGCCTGCGGGCTGTCTTTTGATTCGTGACTTATTTACCACAGGGATTGGATCCGGTGAGGGCGATAATGAGGATGTGAGCCGGAATACTGTAAAGGCTCATCTGAAAAAGCTTGTGGATCAGGAAAATAAGCAGAAACCGTTCAGCGATGAACAACTTGCAGGGCTGCTTGGAGAAAGTGGTATGCAAATATCCCGGAGGACTGTCGCAAAATACAGAATGGAAATGGGAATTGGAAGTGCTTTCCAGAGACGGGATAGCAGCATATAAATTACAAAATTTAATTGGCCGGAGGTTTTTCATGTCATTTGTTTATAAAAGTCTCCTGCCGACACCGGAGGAAATTAAAGCGGAGTTCCCGCTGGCTCCTGAGTTCGTGCAGGCGAAGACAGAAAAAGATAAGGAAATTGCAGATGTTTTTATGGGGAAGAGCACTAAATTTCTGGTGATTATCGGACCATGTTCGGCGGATCGGGAGGACGCTGTCTGTGAGTATATAGGACGGCTCGCCAGGGTGAATGAGCAGGTAAAAGACAAGCTGATACTGATACCGCGGGTATATACGAACAAGCCACGAACCACCGGGGGCGGTTACAAAGGAATGCTGCATCAGCCGGATCCGGAAAAAAAGCCCAATATGTACGAAGGACTGGTGGCCATTCGGAAACTTCATATGAAGGTGATTCAGGATTACGGCTTTACCACGGCTGATGAAATGCTGTATCCGGAAAACTTAAGCTATCTGTCGGATGTGCTTTCTTATATTGCCATCGGCGCCCGCTCTGTGGAGAATCAGCAGCATCGCCTGGCCTCCAGCGGTGTGGATGTCCCTGTGGGAATGAAGAATCCTACCAGTGGAGATTTGAGTGTAATGCTAAACGCTGTTTATGCAGCGCAGCATGGACATGACTTTATTTTCCGAACCTGGGAGGTTGAGACCAAAGGAAATCCTCTGACCCATACCATTCTCCGTGGTGCGGTCAGTAAGCATGGACAGTGCCTGCCAAACTATCATTATGAAGATCTGGAGCTGCTTTACAGCCTGTATCAGGAGAGGGAACTTCTGAATCCGGCCTGCATTGTGGATGCAAACCATTCCAATTCCAATAAAAGGTATGAGGAGCAGGTCCGAATTGTGAAAGAGGTACTTCACAGCCGACGTCATTCGGCGGATATCCATGATTTTATTAAGGGAGTTATGGTAGAAAGTTATCTGGAACCGGGCTGTCAGAAAATCGGAGAGCATATTTACGGAAAATCCATCACGGACCCGTGTCTGGGCTGGGAAGAGTCTGAGCAGCTGATTTATGACATTGCCGAGTCCGTATAGGTCTTGACAGAACCAGAGGATTCTGTTAGGATAACGATGGTAACGGGTGTTAAAAGTAAGGATACCAAAATAAAAAAGAAAACGGAGGGAAAAGATGTACAATACATTTTCTTGCTAATTGAGAGGAGCATACTGGAGAAATCGTAACAGTTCAGGCTATCCGAACTGATACGGGAAAGCAAGGGGGACTACCCTGTTTTTTGGTATGCTCGCACGCAGGAAAATGTTTAAGTCTTTTGCCGATGTTGTATATAGGAAAGATACGAAAAGAATGTCGTGTCATACTATGAGTTTGTACAAAAAGGCCGCAGGGGTTAAGCATTCCTGCGGCCTTTTTGTGCAGCGGGAAGGTATGTTCTGCCGCGTAAAAATGCTCTGTAATTCTTTATTCAAAGAACAGGAGGTATGAGCATGGCATTTATTAATATTGTTGATTTGTCGTTTTCCTATGAGGGAAGCAGCGACATGGTATTTGAGCATGTATCTTTTCGGATGGATACGGACTGGAGACTTGGCTTCACCGGAAGAAACGGAAGAGGAAAAACCACATTTATGCGTCTTCTATGGGATTTTGGACGGCGGGAGGAGGACCGCAGATATGAATACAGCGGAACCATAACCGCTCCGGTGGGATTTGAATATTTTCCCTATGAGATTATGGATCAGGAGCGGTTTACACTGGAGATTGCAGAGGAACTTTTACCCGGTTCCACAGCGCCGGGAGAAATCTGGAAAATATTTCGGGAATTTTCCAACCTTGAACTGGGGGAGGATGTGCTGTACCGCCCCTTTTCCACTTTAAGTTACGGAGAGCGGACAAAGGCTCTTCTGGCGCTTCTTTTTCTGCGCGATGATAAATTTTTGCTGATTGACGAGCCTACCAATCACCTGGATATGAGGGCAAGGGAGATTTTGGGGGAATATCTCAGGAAAAAATCGGGATTTCTTCTGGTATCCCATGACAGAAGGCTCCTGGACACCTGCACGGACCACACCCTGTCTATCAATAAAACAAATATTGAAATCCAGAAAGGAAACTTTTCTTCCTGGTGGGAGAATAAACGGCGCCAGGATGCCTGTGAACTGGCGGAAAATGAAAAACTTAAGAAGGATATCGGACGTTTAAAGATGGCGGCCAGACAGTCCGGGGAATGGGCAGATCAGGTGGAGGCAACGAAAATCGGCCGTAAAAATGCAGAAAAATTTTCCACAACTGGAAGAATAGATACCCGGGCTTATATTGGAGAAAAATCCAGGCGGATGCAGATGCGGAGAAAGAATCTGGAGCGGCGTCAGGAACGAGCCATAGAGGAAAAATCAGCGCTTTTGAAGAACCTGGAAGAGGTCAGGGACTTAAAACTCTTTCCTATGGAGTACCGGTCAGAACAGCTTGCAGAGTTTCGGGATGTCTCCATTGGATATGGAGAAAAAATGGTGATGGGAGGAGTCCGCTTCCAGATTTGCCGCGGGGACAGGATTGCCCTGACGGGAAGAAACGGGTGCGGAAAAAGCAGTATCATAAAACTTTTGCTTTCCTGCCTGGGTTCTCGTCCGGGGGAGGGGGCAGTGGGCTTTGAAAATATTGTGCACAAGAGCGCAGATGTGACGGTACTGACGTACAGTGGAAAGCTTGATATCGGAAGCCGGCTTGTGATTTCCTACGTACCCCAGGATGCAGGATTCCTGAAGGGAAAACTTACGGACTATGCAAAAGAGAAGGAAATTGATCCTGTACTTTTAAATGTGCTCCTGCGGAAAATGGATTTTTCACGGACGCAGCTTGAAAAGAGTATGGAAGATTTCAGTGAGGGGCAGAAGAAGAAGGTGCTCCTTGCTGCCAGTCTGGCAACACAGGCGCACCTTTATATCTGGGATGAACCTCTTAACTATATTGATGTATTTTCACGCATGCAGATAGAAGACCTGATTTTAAAGTATAAGCCGACGCTGATGTTTGTGGAACATGACAGAGAATTTGTGGAACGAATTTCCACAAAAACGCTGAACTGTGACGAATTCAGCCATTTTATAGGTTCGTAGCTTTCGGCAGAGTGAAGATAAATTCGGAACCAACTCCCACCGTGCTGACTACATCAATGTTCTCGCCATGGGCCTGGATAATCTCCTTTACAATGGAGAGTCCCAGGCCCGTGCCCTTTTTGTCACGCCCCCTGGAAATATCGGTTTTGTAAAAACGGTCCCAGATTTTTTTGATGCTGTCCTTGGGAATGCCTGCCCCGGTGTCCTTGACGGAAACGAAGACTTTTTCATATTTGATCAGGGTCTGGATATAAATAACAGAATCGTCGCGGCTGAATTTGATGGCATTGTCGATCAGGTTATATAAGACCTGCTGTATTTTTCCAAGGTCGGCATAAACCATCAGTACATCCGTGGTGAAAGTCAGATCCAAAACAATATTTTTGGCATTGCAGATTCCCTCGAAGGCGGCTGCTGTGTCCTTGATCACCCGATTAATGTCAAAGTTGCTGCGGGAGAGAAAGCCTTTGCTGTCTAAGGAATTCAGTGTGAGCATTCCCTCAGTCAGTTTATTCAGGCGTTCCGTCTCCGAAATTACAATGTTAAAATATTTGCTGTAAAGCTCCTGGGGAATGGTTCCGTCTAAAATCGCTTCCAGATACCCTTTAATAGAGGTCAGAGGAGAACGGAAATCATGGGATACATTGGCAATGAAGGATTTCTGATATTCTTCCATCTTGTTAAGCTCACTGGACATATAATTTAATGTGTTAGCCAGGTATCCCATTTCATCGGAGGTTTCCAGTTTAATCGAGTATGCCAGATTTCCGTCGGCGTATTCCATAGCTCCGGCCGTGATCTTTTTTAATGGAAAGAAAACCGTATTTGTGAACACCAGAAGAATAATCAGGGACAGGATAAAAAGAACTCCTGAAGTCACATAGACAATATTTAAGATCTGGTCCCGCTCTCTCTGCACCTGGGACATGGGCATATGAAGGACCACGTAGCCGTATGTGTTGAAATTTCCGGTGATGGGGGCCAGGACAGACAGGGTATTTTCTCCAAACATATTGAAAAATTTTCCCACCATATAAGAATGGTTCCCGGCAGCTGTGGGGTCAAAACCGCTTACAACAGTTCCCACATGGGAGCCCGGAGAAGTTTCTGCCACCACAGAGCCCCGGTTATCCAGCACCCAGGCGCTGGCATCCAGATAGGTAGCTACTGCCTGAAGCTGTGGATTGGCTGTGGAGAAATTTACATTTTTCCCCTGGTAGATGTCACTGTAAGAGGAGGCCAGAAGATTGGCCTCATCATACATGGCATCAGATTTTTCCTCGATCAGGTACTGATAGGTCATCTGGGACGAGAGGGTGGCGATGGTGATAAAGCCCAGAAGTCCGAACAGAAGATAACCCAGGATAAATTTACTGTAAAGGGAGTGGGTCATCGTTTTACCTCAAATTTATAGCCAATTCCCCACACAGTGGAAATTGCCCAGTTATCATTGTCTTTGATTTTTTCCCGGAGTCTCTTGATGTGTACATCTACGGTTCTCGTATCTCCGATATATTCATAGCCCCAGATATGATCCAGAAGCTGCTCCCTTGTGAATACCTGATTGGGAGAGGATGCAAGGAAGTAAAGGAGCTCCAGTTCCTTTGGGGGCATATCCACCGAGCGCCCTTTATAGAGCACGGAATAGTTGGTCAGATTTACAATCAGGTCAGGATATTCCACAAACTCGCCCTGCTGTTTTCCAGAAGCAGCGAGAGATGAGGAACCTGTCTGATAGCGGCGCAGTACCGCCTTTACGCGGGCCACCAGCTCCTTGGAATCAAAAGGCTTTATCATGTAATCATCGGCGCCCAGCTCCAGGCCCAGGACTTTATCGAAGATTTCGCCCTTGGCTGACAACATGATAATAGGAACCTGTGAAGAGGTGCGAAGTTCCCTGCACACCTGATAGCCGTCCATACCTGGCAGCATCAGGTCCAGGAGTACCAGATTTGGTTTAAAAACCGGAAACTCCCGGAGTGCTGATTCTCCGTCCCCCACAATTTTTGTCTCGTAACACTCTTTCATTAAATACAGAGAAATCAATTCAGCAATATTATCATCATCATCCACAATCAAGATTCTCTGCTTATCAACCATGGAACTTCCTCCTCTTATTTAAATGTAACAATGGTCACGCCGGTATCACCTTCCCCAAAGTCTCCCAACCGGAATTCCCGCACATACTTTAATTTCTTTAAATGCCTGTGAACGCCGGCTTTCAGGGCTCCGGTTCCGCGGCCATGGACCACGCGGACAGATGGGAGGTGAGCCAGGTAGGCGTCGTCAAGGTATTTATCCAGAACCGGAATGGCCTCATCCACAGTCATTCCGATCAGATTGATTTCCGGGGAAATCGCGAAAGACTTGGACATTTTTATTTTTCCGCTTCCTGTGTTGTTTTGCTTCATGGAATCCAGTCCCGGCCCGGAAACGGACGGTTCATCCAGAAGCTCCAGATCTTTAATATTAACCAGGGAACGAAGAATTCCCATCTGAACGTAAAGATCGCCTTTGGCATTGGGGAGGGAACTTACAGTGCCTTTTAAGTTCATGGTGAGCACCTTTACTCCGTCTCCAATTTTAATTTTCTTTGGAGAAACCGTCTTTTTCGGCCCTTTTTCATTTTTTATGGAAAGGTTTTTATCCACTTTATCCAGTTTTTCACGGAGTCTGGCCCGCTCTGCCTCCAGTTCCTTCCCGACTCCGGAGGATTGAGCCAGCTTATTGATCTGCCGGATGGTCTGGTCTGCCGTTTCTTTTGCCTCCCGGAGGATCCGCTGGGCTTCCTCATTGGCATTGTGGATCAGTCTTTCTTTCCGCTCGTCCAGCCGTTCTTCTTTCTGTTCCAGATTTTTCTTTAAGCGGGTGATTTCTGCCTTATATTGAACGATCTCCTCCCGTTCTTTTTCTATGGTGACACGGCTGGATTCCAGATTTGCCAACAGGTCCTCAAACGCCTCATCATTGGATTCCAGATGTGTTTTGGCATCGTCGATGATGTAATCAGGCAGGCCCAGCTTTTTAGAGATGGCAAAGGCATTGCTTTTGCCAGGTATGCCGATCAGAAGGCGGTAGGTGGGCCGCAGGGTTTCCACATCAAACTCACAGCATGCGTTTTCCACGCCGGCGGTGGTAAGTGCGTAGACTTTCAGCTCACTGTAATGGGTGGTGGCCATGGTGCGGCACTTCATGTTGTGGAGGAAGGACAGGATGGCAATGGCCAGCGCGGCGCCCTCTGTGGGGTCTGTTCCTGCCCCAAGCTCATCGAACAGACATAAAGAGCGGCTGTCCGCCTGACTTAAAATGGATACAATGTTGGTCATATGGGCAGAAAAAGTGCTCAGGCTCTGTTCAATGCTTTGTTCGTCGCCGATATCCGCAAAAACCTCATCAAAAACCGAGAGCTCAGAACCGTCAAAGGCGGGAATCTGAAGGCCGGACTGTCCCATAAGGGTGAAAAGTCCCACCGTTTTTAAGGACACAGTTTTACCGCCGGTATTGGGGCCGGTGACGATTAAAAGATCAAAATCCCGTCCAAGGTACACGTTTATGGGGACTACCTTTTTGGGGTCTAAAAGCGGATGACGTCCGTCTTTTATATGGATGTAACCATGACGGTTAAATTTTGGCATAGTGCAGTTATAGTGTCTGGCAAGAGCGGCCCTGGCAAAGATAAAATCCAGTTTAGACAGAATCGTGAAATCTGTTGCGAGCGGCTCCGTATAAGGGGCAAGCCCCAGGCTTAAGGAGGCCAGAACCATTTCAATTTCCTTCTGTTCCCGGATTTCCAGTTCCCGCAGCTCGTTATTGAGCTTTATGACGGCCATGGGCTCGATGAACAGAGTAGAGCCTGTGGCAGACTGGTCATGGACCATTCCCTGGAACTGCCCTTTATATTCTGACTTTACCGGAAGGCAGTAACGGCCGTCCCGCATGGTGATTACGGCATCCTGAAGCATGGTCCGGCTGGAATTCAGAATGGAGTTTAACTGGGTATGAACGCGGTCATTGGTAATCCTCATCTGACGCCGGACAGACTTGAGTCCCGGACTTGCATCATCAGCCACTTCATCTTCGGAGAGAATGCAGCGGGTAATTTCATTGTTGATGGTGGTGAGGGGATCAAGGGTCCGGAACATTTCATCCAGGGAGTCGTCCGGAAGCTCCGATTCCGGGTGGCGTCCATAATTTTTAGCTCTGGACGCGCAGGTTAAAAGCGCACTGATGGAGAGCAGCTCATGGATACTTAAGGAACTCCCGATTTCCAGGCGCTTTAAAGAGTCTCTGATATCAGACACACCGGAAAAGGACAGGTTTCCTTTCTGGCGGACGCGGGTCACAGCATCTGCGGTTTCCGTCTGGCTCTGAACGATTTCATGAAAGTCGGAGGACGGAATAAGTTCGCGGCAAAGCTTTTTGCCGGGTTCTGATGCGGCGTAGTCTGTCAGCTTTTCTATGATTTTGTAATATTCCAGGGTTCGCAGTACTTTCTGGTTCATATGAATAATCCTTTCGTAACTGTTTCGTATCTTCACAGTTACTAATCCTTTCTACATATGAAGTATAACACAAAGCTTTGGAATATCCTAGAGATATTTTTGTTGCATAATAGTGGTAAAAAAACTATAATGAGGGGGAGAGGAGATTTTGGATTTATGACCGATTCGCCAAATGAAAAGAGATTCATGAGGGAAAAGATAGTAAAGCCGCCAATGAGCAGGAGGCAGGTGATCCGCCGGATTTTCTGCTTTCTTTTGGTTGCAGTCATTTTCGGCGTTGTGGCTGCAGTGAGCTTTGTGATTTCCAGACCAATGGCGGAAAAGCTCCTGGGAAAGGAAACCGAATCGCTTCCCATCCCCATCACCATTGAACGGGATGATGAGCCAGGTATTACAACGACCCAGATAGAAACGATGGAGGAGACTCCGCCGGCGGAAAGTCAGGTTGAAGTGGCCAGGGAAGATGTGGAGGAGATTGTCAAAAAGGAAATGGAGAATTTCCCATGGACACCGGAAAAAATTGAAGAATATAATCAGGTACTGCGTGAAATCGGCCAGAGCGCTGATAAGAGTATTGTAACGGTATCCTCTGTGAAGCATCAGATGGACTGGTTTGATAATCCTGTGGAAAGCACTGGTCAATATGCCGGAATGATTCTGGCCGCCAATGCCAGTGAGGTTGTGATTCTGGCAGGGGAAGAGGCAGTGGAAAATGCGGATTCTCTACGGATTGTGTTTGGTGACGGAGGTATTGCGCCGGGGGCGTTAAAGGAGCAGGATATGGTCTGCGGTATGGTGGCTCTGACCGTGAACACAGCTGAGCTTTCAGAGACAACCAAAGACTGGATTCAGGCCATTGATCTCGGAAATTCCTATACGGTCCGCGCCGGAGATATGATGATTGCCGTGGGAAGTCCGGCAGGACGCGTTCATTCTGTGAAACGTGGTATTGTATCTTATGTGGCCCGGGGAGTCCAGATAGCCGATGGAAATACCAGAGTATTGTATACTGACTTCGACTGTGATACAGAAAAGGGTACGTTTTTTTTGAATTTATCAGGTCAGCTTGTGGGCTGGGCCACAGACCTTTTTGAGACTGAAAAGATGAGCGGTGTGACCATGGTTATGCCGATTTCCGAATACAAGGATTGCCTCCAGAGACTCAGCAACGGAATTCCCATTCCCTATATGGGGATCAAGGGACAGGACGTAACCGAATCCATGCAGGAGGAGGGGGTTCCTCAGGGGGTTTATATCACCGAGTCCATTGCAGAAGGCCCGGCTTACCTTTCAGGGATTCAGAATGGTGATATCCTGACAAAAATTCAGGGAAAAGAGATCGCCTCTTTCCGCGATTTTCAAAGCCTGCTTGAAAGTATGAACACCGGGGAGCAGGTTACGGTTGTGATACAGCGAAAGGGAATTGATGAATATAAAGAAATTGAATACAGTGTATCAATAGGAGCCAGGTAATTCGCCTGGCTCGGCGCTTGAAGGGAGATAAGAATCCATATGAAATTTATTGAAACATTTCGGGAAGGAATGCATGTATCAGAAGTTTTTCTTTGCAAGACAAAACAGATTGCCCTTACAAAAAACGGGAAAGAATACGGTTCCATTACGCTGCAGGATAAAACAGGCACAGTAGACGCAAAGATCTGGGAATTAAATTCTCCCGGTATCAGTGAATTTGCGGCCATGGACTATGTGTTTGTGGATGCGGATATTACCGTATTTCAGGGGGCCTTCCAGCTTAATGTAAAACGAATTCGAAGGGCGGATGAGGGAGAGTACCATCCGGGAGATTACCTTCCGGTGACGTCAAAGGATGTAAAGGCCATGCACCGTGAGCTGACCCAGTATATTACCACCATCCGGAATGAATATTTAAGAAAGCTGGCAGCAGGATTTTTTGTCAGTGACGCGGCGTTTATTAAAGTGTTCTGTTCCCATTCTGCGGCCAAGAGCGTGCATCATGGTTTTGTAGGCGGCCTTTTGGAGCATACTTTAAGTGTGGTAAAAATGTGCGATTATTTCAGCAGGCAGTATCCGGCATTAAACAGAGATCTTCTTTTAACAGCTGCCATGTTCCACGATATTGGAAAGACAAAAGAGCTTTCCTCATTCCCGGAAAATGATTATACAGATGAGGGACAGCTAATCGGACATATTATAATTGGCGCCCAGATGGTGCAGGCGAAAATTGCTTCTGTGCCGGGATTTCCGAAAAAGCTGGAAAACGAACTGATTCATTGCATCCTGGCCCATCATGGAGAGCTGGAATATGGCTCACCTAAGAAACCTGCATTGATTGAGGCCCTGGCGCTGAATCTTGCGGATAATGCAGACGCAAAGCTGGAGACTATGACAGAGATTCTCAAAGGGGCTGGAGACAATATGGGGTGGCTTGGTTATAACAGGTTTATGGAAAGTAATGTGAGACGGACCGGAGATAACTAGAAATTCACCTGCGGGGACCATAGTGGTATCGTTGACTGATGACAACGCAGCGCTGGCGCAAAGAGCAGGTGCTGAATTCATCGGAACTTTTGCGAGGCAGTATTAGCCGCTTGTTGACCATGGAAAAGGGAAAGAATCATCTATGGAAATAAAAAAGAATGATAAATTTATAGTGACCATCGAAGATATGGGAGAAGATGGTTCTGGAATCGGAAAAATCGACGGATATATCTGGTTTGTAAAAGATGGGCTCATAGGAGACGTGATTGAGGCGTCCGCAATGAAAATGAAGAAAAATTACGGATTTGCCAGGCTGGTCCGGGTGATTGAGCCGGCTCCGGGACGTGTGGAAGCCAGATGTCCCGTGGCCCGGTCCTGCGGCGGGTGCCAAATGCAGGAACTTTCTTATGAAGAGCAGCTAAAGTTCAAAGAAAAAAAGGTATATAACCATTTAAAACGAATTGGAGGACTGGAATATCTGTTTTTGCCGGGCCAGGAGAAGGAGGCAGAGGCTGTGGACGGGGCTGTTGTGATGGAGCCCATTATTGGTATGGAACAGCCCTGGAGATACCGGAATAAAGCTCAGTATCCCATTGGCCCGGGAAAGGACGGACTTCCCACAGCTGGTTTTTATGCCGGGCGCACCCATGCACTGGTTCCCATACCGGAGCTTGACTGTGTACTGGGGTGCGAGGAAAATCAGAGGCTTTTAAAAGTGGTGCTGGATTTTATGGCGGAGTATCATTTGAAACCGTATATGGAAGAGAGCCACAGAGGACTGGTGCGGCATGTGCTCTTACGAAAGGGATATGCAAGCGGGGAACTGATGGTATGTCTGGTGATAAATGGGGATCAGCTCCCCCATGCAGACGTGCTTACAAAGCGTCTGGAGAAAGCGGGGGTCTCCAGTGTTTCTCTTTCCGTGAACAAAGAAAAAACCAATGTGATTATGGGGGATAAAATTATTAATCTCCATGGGCCGGGATATATCACAGACTGCATTGGCGGTATCGAATACAGAATTTCTCCTCTTTCGTTTTATCAGGTAAATCCGGTGCAGACGGAGCGGCTTTATCATACGGCGCTGGAGTTTGCGGATCTTCACGGGGACGAGACAGTCTGGGATTTGTATTGTGGAATCGGCACGATTTCTTCTTTTCTTGCGAAAAAGGCCAGGAAGGTGTATGGGGTCGAAATAATCCCCCAGGCCATCGAGGATGCCAGAGAGAATGCAAAGAGGAATGGAATTGAAAATGTGGAGTTCTTTGTTGGAAAGGCTGAGGAAGTACTGCCGGAGCAGTATGAGAAGAATCATGTCCATGCGGATGTTATCGTAGTGGATCCGCCAAGAAAGGGCTGTGATGCGGTCTGCCTTGACACAATCATAAAGATGAAGCCGAAAAAAGTGGTTTATGTGAGCTGCGATTCATCCACGCTGGCGCGGGACGTGAAGGTTCTTGGGGAACACGGATATATGGTGGAGCGTGTGAGGGCGGTGGACATGTTTCCGATGTCGGGGCATGTTGAAACCGTGGTTCTTCTCGTTAAGAAACGTTGATTTTTCGGGTCTTTTGGGCATTTTCGAGAAAAATGGACTTGTGTTTTTACGTGGAAAACAGATGTGAATTGAAAATTTTACTCAAGGTGGGGGAAGTAGAAAACAGGGTTTTGTTCCGTGATATCCGGGCGAATGGATACCACAGAACGAACCCCTGTATTTTTTGGCAAAAATCTATACTCTGTGGCGAAAGTGAGAACCACGGGACGAAAGTTGAAGGGGAATATATTTTAACGCAGAAAAAAACTTAATTTTCAAAAATCTTTTTTGACACGGAAACGGCATTCAGGACTTTGGGGAAGCCAGTATATGGGATGCACTGCAGGAATATCTCAATGATTTTTTCGGGAGCGATTCCTACATTTAAAGCTCCATTGATATGGACTTCAAGTTGTGGTTCACATCCTCCGGCAGTGAGAAGGCTGGCTAATGTAATCATTTCCCGCTCCTGCAAGGAGAGACCACTACGTTCATAGATATCCCCGAATGCAAATTCAACAATATATCTCCCAAGATCAGGGGAGATTGTTTCCAGTGACCGGATGACTGCTTCGCCGCCTTTCCCATCGATTTTCTTTAAATTTTCCATACCTGTATGAAATCTCGTTTTCTCCATTTCTTTTCTTCTCCTTGTCTGGTAAAATGGTCTTATGGAACAATTACTGTTCGATAAGGTATCAATAGATGCTACAAAAAGGATAGCTCTTAAACCATAGTCTAAGTCAAGACTTTTTTGAAAAGAGGTTTGTTATGACCATTGGTGAGTTTTCTGTGATAACTGGAATCAGCGCGTATACACTACGCTATTACGAGAAGAAGGGACTGCTTCGGGTAAACAGGGACAGTGGCGGGAGACGTGATTACAGTGAAGATGATATAGAATGGGTAGAATTTATCCAGCGTCTGAAAGATACCGGGATGCTGCTCCGGGATATTAAGCATTATTCTGATCTGCGGTATCAGGGAGACGACACGATGGCGGAGCGGATGAAACTGCTGATACAGCACAGAGAATCTGTGGTAGAAGAGAAAAGAAAGTGGGAAGAATACCTGCGGAATCTGGATGTGAAAATAGGCATATACCAGGATAGAATAAGCGAAAGTGAAAAAAATGATGGATAACTGGTTTACAGTTGGGCAAATTGACAAAGATACATGGATGCTCAGTGAATATCGCCACCCGGGAGAAACACATTGTTATCTTTTAAATGATTCCGGACGCAGCCTGCTAATTGATACAGGATTAGGAATCTGCAATATATATGATGAAATGAGAAAACTGACGGATAATCCGGTCACTGCGGTTGCTACGCATATTCAGTGTGATCTGCCGGAGAATTACGACATTGATACATATACTGTTTTTCAGGGGATGTCGACAAGGGTTTTAAATGACGGGGATATCATTGATATCGGAGGGCGCAGGATTCAGGTACTGCACACGCCGGGACATTCCCCCGGACATATGTGTTTTTGGGAGAAAGAAAAGGGATATCTTTTTACAGGGCATCATTCCCTTGATATCCAGCCGGAAATTTTGATTAGAATGAGGAATGCCTTTAGGCGGCTGGAGGAAGAAGGAAAACTGCAGCATGGCAGCGGTACTTTTGATTATGAAGATTGGGCGGTTTGGCTGTAAGTATTGTGATAGTCGAGGGCATAAGGAGGTTTGTATGGGTATAGAATACAGGAAGTTATCTATGAAGGAATTGGATGTATTTATTGATATGAGGATAAATCAGTTACGGGAAGAAGGAGCAGATGAGGACATTGATCTGAAACCTGCTTTGAGGGATTACTATGAACACCACATGGCAGACGGAACACCGAATGGCAAGATTCACGTTCTTTCAAACCATGGGAAAACCATTTTACGGAGGGACTGTATCTGGCGGGCGTAGAGGTTGCAGATGAAGCGGAACCCCCGGCAGGATGGGTAAAATGGATAATTCCAGGATATGAATATTTGTATGTGAAATGTACGGAACAGGATATATTTGTGAAGGTGCTGGAATATATGGAAGAACAGGGGATAGAACTGGCAGGGGCGGTCCATGATTTTAATTGTCCGAAGGAAAATGGACAGGGATATATGTTTTTCCCAATTCGGAGGTTATAAATGAAAAGTTTGGATATGGAGTTGATACTGACAGATAATCCTGCCGTTGTATCAGGGATAGTAGAAAAAACGATACAAAAAGTATACCCTCACTATTATCCGTTAGGTGGAGTGCAGTTTTTTCTTGATCTGCACAGTGAAGCAAGGATTGAAGAAGTGATGTCCTACGAAGAAATCTATCTTGTGGTGGTACAGGGAAACGTCGTAGGAACCGGAAGCATTCGGAAAAATGAGATTTGCAGATTGTTTATTTTGCCGGGATATCAGGGGAAGGGATATGGAAGCAGATTGATGGATTTACTGGAAGCGCGGATTTTTGAAAATTATCCCAAGGTTCATGTGGATGCATCCTTTCCGGCAGAGAGTATGTATCTGAAACGAGGGTACCAGATTACTTCGTATGAAAAAATTGAAACAGAAAACGGAGATTTCCTCTGCTACCATACTATGGAAAAAGAGAGAGGCAGGAATTCTGCTGTATTGGGAACTGGGATTTCAGGTATTAAGGAAGCAGAATGAAGACTACCTGATGGTATTGGAATTGCAGGAATAAGAAGACCATGAAAAATGTTTACTTAATAGGCGGAACGATGGGAGTTGGAAAAACTATTACCTGCCAGAACTTGAAAAATAAACTGCCGAACTGTGTTTTTCTTGACGGGTATTGGTGCTGGGATATGCATCCCTTTCAGGTAACACCGGAAACAAAGAAAATGGTAATGGAGAATATCTGTTTCCTGCTGAATCAGTTTATTCGTTGCAGCGCATATGAGAATATCATATTCTGTTGGGTAATGCACGAGCAGGGGATTATAGATGAAATTATATCAAAGTTGGAAACAGAAGATTGTCAGATATATACCATTTCTTTGATGTGTGATGCGGATAGTCTAAGAAAACGTCTGCAAAAGGATATAGATGCAGGTGTCCGGTCAGCGGATGTGATTCAGAGAAGCATTGCCAGGATTGGTTTATATGAAAAACTGGATACGGAAAAAATAGATGTTTCCCATATCACATCGGAGCAGGCGGCGGAAAGAATTATAAATGGAGAAAGAGGAAAAACGGATGCAGAAGAGACTGCCTGACAGAGTAGCAGACTGATCTTGGTGCTGAGTGGTAGGATTTTCCAGTGCCGTTACGGTGCCAATACAGTGCCATTTTTGAACGTTTTTATCCTAAGATGCGTTGTACTGTTTGGAGAATAACAGCAACAGCGGGTTGCTTGTCAGGTGTGAAACATCAATTTATAATGAAAGTACATTATTAAGCAGAAAGGTTGAGGATGAGCAGGGATGGAAACACGAGATATCATTAGTGGCACAGGAACACATAGATCGTTTTTAAAATATTCCGGCAGGGAATACGGTATTCTCTGCCGGATTTCAGAATTACAGATGCGAGAGATTTTTTCTGTAATTTCTCAGATCTTCTTCGCTGACTTCAGAAATGATCTCATCAAATGTTTCCAATAATTTCGGCTTATCTTCCGGCAAATGTCCTCTGAGCTGGAAAGCATTGGAAGCTCCCATTGCGGCGAAATAAGTTGATATATTCAGATTTTCCACAAGGGTACGGAGTTCACGGTATTTTTCCAGCTCACTCTCTTCCTGCCAGCTTCCGTTTTGGATTTCCTGATATAAATCGGATTCCGGATAAACTGTCAGCATATTCGGGCCAATTAGGAACGGATGAAGCTGATTGAATATTTCTGCGGATAATTTTGCTCCGGTTTCGCCGCGTCCCTTACCGGAAATACTGGTCAGATAGAAGAAACCATATTCGATACCGGCCTGCTCTAATCTTTTGCATTGGGTTAGGATATCCTTGGAAGTATACCCTTTACGCATAAAGGCAAGTGCATCATCATCTCCTGTTTCAACGCCGATGGTAAGCCCGGTGTATCCTGCCTGCCGAAGGCGGATCAGATCATCATCTGTCTTATTTACAGAATCCGTAATGCGGGCAAAACATCCAATGGATTCAACACAAGGGAAATACTTATGAATGAGGGATGCAATTCCAAGTAATTTTTCTGTTTTCAGGACAAATGGGTTGGCTCCTGTTAAGAAAACACGGTGAATTGGCTCCGGTTTTTCTTTTCCCCGCAGACGGGTTAACATTTTTGAATAGGGATTTGTACGCAGAACCTGAGCTTCCAGTAAGTCGCTTTCTATGTCTTCCATAGGTGACATTCTAAATTTGAACGGCAAATCACTGTATAGGGTACAGAATTTGCACCTATGATGGGTACATCCCGCTGTTACTTCCAGCAGAAGCGAGTCTGCTTCATAGGGCGGGCGCCAGATTGTTCCTGTGTAATGCATGATAAACACCTCAAATCAAATTAAGATTATGTACAGGCAACGAGGCAAACCTGTACATTGCTGTCCCGTTAGGATAATTATAGCAAAGCACACCAAAAAGAAAAGTACTGTACTTTTTTACAGTACCTTTTATTTTGACGTAGAATAGGGTATGATGTTGAGGGAAGGAGAAGGAGAAATGAGAAAATCGGAAGAAGCAGCAAACCGTTGTAAGACGATTTCTATGGTGCAGAAATTACTGGGAGGGAAATATAAGATTGAGCTTCTCTGGTATATTGGAAAGTGTGATATCCGGCGTTTTGGACAGCTTCGCCGCCAGATAGGGGAAATTACAGAAAGCTCTCTTACGAAGCAGCTCCGGGAGCTGGAAGCAGATGGCTTCATTATCCGGCATGATTTCTGTGAGGTTCCTCCACGGGTGGAGTATACGTTGACAGATCTTGGGAAGAGTTTTTTATCCGTTCTTGATTATATGAAATCCTGGGGAGATGAGAATCTGCTGGTATAGACAAGGTATGATGGCTATATAAAATGATAAATTGGAGAGTTGTATGGATTATAGAATAATTTTGACAGTAGGCGGTTCGTGATGAAAGAGCAGAAGGAAGTTCTGAACTTTGGGCTGACTTTCCCGGATGTATATGTGGATGCGCCTTTCCATGATGATAACTGGGTGCTTCTGCGGTACCGGAAGAACAAAAAGGCATTTGCGTGGACTTACGAGAGAAACAGTCATATATGGGTGAATGTAAAGGTTGATCCGCAGTGGCGTGACCTTTGGAGGAATACTTATCCGTCCGTGCTGCCGGGGGTATCATCAGAATAAAGAACATTGGAACTCCATTATTTTGGATGGGAGCGTCCCGGATGAGGAAATCAAAAGGATGATTGCGGAAAGCTATGATCTGATTGTCGGGAAAAAATAGAATAAAGGGGATTATATACCATATGTTAGAGTTTTTGATAGAAGAAGGCGAAGAAGAAAGGTGTAAAGCATATCTCATTAGAGGCAAAACGGGTATGAAAACAGGAAAAAGATGATTTTATATGAAAATTGATAGATTATTGGGGATTATTATCTATCTTTTAAACCATGAAAATGTATCAGCAAGTGTTTTGGCAGAAAAATTTCACGTGACTGTCAGAACGATTCAGCGTGATATGGTTTGTATCACGGAAGCAGGCATTCCGGTTTATTCAAACCATGGAAAAAACGGAGGCTATTCGATTCTTCCGTCTTATAAGATGAAAAATTGTGATATCCGCAGGGATGAACAGCAAATAATCCGGCAGGCGCTGGAAAGCCTGGCAACCTCTTACGCAAATGAAACACTGGCAGGAAGGAAAACCGAAAGGTACAGCGGGTCAATCTGATTTTGGAAAAGGCCATCGCAGAGGAAAAACTGGTAACCTTTTCGTACAGGGATGCGATGGGGCAGGAAACACGGCGGCTGGTTCAGCCGCTGGCAATCCAATATGTATGACCCGGCTGAGGATACAGAGAGAGGAAGGCGGGATTGTCTGCACGGTATTGAGCGATGCTTGTGCAAAATGGATATTTGACAGGATAGCAGGAGATACCTTTCACTGGAAAAACGTAACGGTAATGGAAGACGGTTATTGGAGAACAAATTGCGAAGTGTTTGCTGTTCGTAAGAAAACCACTGATTATGGGAAGGTGTATGAGGATTGCCCGATCTTTGATACAGGGAGATATCGCCTGCGTCTGGTGGAAGAGTCTGATGGGGCAGATCTGCTGAAGGTATACTCCGATGAGAAAGCGGTACGGCTGTTTAACAGTGACAATTGCCATGGAGATACGTTCCATTATACATCGCTGGAATGCATGGAGGCATTGACAGAACTGGGATTTCAGAAAAGCCGGGAAGCATTGAAGGGGCATGATGGGATGCAGTATGGTTCCTATTGGATATTGAGAAAAACGGGAGCGTAAATAGGAATTTTATTTAATGAGAGAGATGATTGGAAGTATCTATTAACGGCAATACTCTTTATACATGGTAGATTATGGAAAGGGGGATTGCATCGTAACAGACAGGCCCAAGGCGGATTGCATTAGTACATGAGAAGTCATGAATATGTGCGGTACTGTCGGGAAGGAGAAAGACCGATGCCTGACCCTGCGCTTCTATCGGCTGCAAAATGCCTGATAAGCGGAGTGGCAGACACCAATGAAAAATATTGTAGTATTAGTGAAAATCAGATAATTCGCCCGCCGGGACATGCCCCGTGCGTAGAGGTTTATTTTAGAGACTGTAAAAAGTTGAATTTTAGCTTTTGCGGTCTTTTTTTGCGTTTATGGAGAAGGCTGTCAGTTTTTTCTGGCTTTACCGCAAGGTAAAGAAAGGAAAGCTGTATGGCAAAACGAAAAATCAGAATCCGGTCTGGAGAACTGGAAACATGGATGGAGGTTACGGAAGAGGAATACCAGAAGTATTACCACCCATGGTGGCAGCAGAAAAAGCGGGAGCATAGGGGCAGGGTAGCAATGGGGGAACAAGGGTATAAAGCGGAATCGTATGGTGAATTTACCAGGTGCTGCCGGAGCTTATAAAGCTGTGGGGTCTGAATGTGCAGACGGATGTGGAGGTTAAAAAACTTCGCCCTACAGAGCGTGAAATGACAACACCGCTATTCCTTCTCAGGTGCGTGCAGCTTGGAATTTCCATGGCAGATATGGAGCTTTTGTCCATCGGTCTGATCAATGACATGTACAGTGAGAGCAGAAATGATGAATGGAAATACTGTGAGATTGGGACACAGGAGGATATGGACTTATTTTAACGTTAAAATAATGGAAACACTGGTGATAGATGTTTTATAGATGGTTTTAGTAAAAGGCTATATTGGTGATACGGGGCAGGTTTCTGCCCCATATATTTACTGTTTGTTATTTATTTTTTTAACCATGATATTATAGATACGGCCAATATCAGCATAAAAAAGAGAAATTCCACGTTTATGCAGGCGCAGGTTGTTCTTGAGATTATCTGCAATCAATTTTGCAGTACCGCCATGTAGCGTTAAGGGGATTCCATTGCTTGTATGTATATGGTCAAAGTAATCTGCAGTGGTAGGAAATGCATTTTGGATTAGGAAAGCAGCGTCCCACCCGCCGCATTTTCCTAAAACAATCTTCGTACATTTTTTGTACTTTTCAACCTGGCGGTTATAGATTTTCTGGTATTTGGCATATTTGGAGCTTACAGGAACCATCCAGAAAATTTCAGGATGCCGTGTGTCCTGTATCGCAAGATAGTGGGGACGGTAGTTACTGTCTTCTTTATTGGACATCAAGGTGCTGTCCTGTATTTCTTCAAAAAAGGTATCTTTTATGTGATAGTAAAATCCGGATTGTATTTTCATAAATCTCCTTAATAAAAATCCCCACCACGAAGGTGGGGATAAGATGTTCATACCGAATAATTTATAATCGCACCATCGGTAAGCGGAAACATTTAACGCACTGAATAATTTATACCCCGCACCATCAGTAAGCGGCAACATTTTCTGTACTTTTATTATATGCAATATCCAGGGAAAGTACAATAGAAATTTTGTTAAAAATTGATGAAAAAATATGGGCGGTTTTGAGTTATTACATAGGCACTTGTCATAGCGGCGGGTTTTCATCAAAAAGTACGTCCACTTCTTCTGTTTCGGCCAGATTCAGACGGATTTCAGATTCTTTTCCGATTAAAATCCCCTCCCTCATTTTTCCCTGTCAAGTGTCAGGATGAATAAAATCCGGTCATGACACGGCTCATGTCGTCCAAATTCCATTTCCATTGTTGTTTTCTTGCCATTTCTTATGGTAATTTCATACAAACGAGCGCCTCTACAACTGAATGACCGTCTGACGGGGATTTGACCAGCAGGAGAAGTGATGCAATCCGTACACTAATGTCGGGATGTACCGCAGGAATGCATCTTTTAGGGCAATGGCTGGCAGGAAGAATGGTAAAAGGAAAGGCGACGTTCCGAAGCGGATGGCTGATTAAGGTCAGCAGGCGGGCGTTCTTTGACTGAATGGAAAAGGGAATCGAAACGCAGAAAGGCGGGGAGGCAGGATGATTTATGGATATATTCGTGTCAGCAGCCGGGATCAGAACGAGGACAGGCAGCTGATTGCCATGAAGGAACTGGCCATTCCAGATAGAAATATCTTCATGGATAAGCAGTCCGGTAAAGATTTCGATCGGCCACAGTATAAAAAGCTGATTCGGAAATTGAAAAGGGACGATCTGCTTTACATCAAGAGTATTGACCGTCTGGGGCGCAACTATGAGGAAATACAAAACCAATGGCGGGCTCTCACGAAAGAAAAAGGCATTGATATTGTGGTGTTGGATATGCCGTTGCTGGATACCCGGCGTGGCAAAGACTTGATGGGAACCTTTCTCTCCGATATTGTGCTTCAGGTGCTTTCCTTTGTGGCTGAGAATGAGCGCGCTAATATCAAGCAGAGACAGGCAGAAGGAATTGCGGCAGCGAAAGCAAAAGGCATTCGGTTTGGGCGTCCGCCGAAGCCTTTGCCAAGGAACTTCCATCTGGTTTATCAGCAGTGGAAAGCAGGAAAGATTACCGGCGTGGCGGCGGCAAAGGCTTGTGGGATGCCAATGTCCACTTTCCGGTATCAGGCGGAGATTTTCGAAAATGCCAAAATGCTGTAAACGGGAGTTTTTACAGAAAAGTGTAAATTTTTGAAACTATTGATATCATAAATATTATATCTAGTGAGCCAGCAATTTGCAAGTGCTTTTAGCGAATTTTCAATTTTTTCCAAGTGTTTTCCTGGTAGCAGCTTTGAATCCTCTGTCTTTTTTCATAAATAAAACTAGTCACGGATTATGATACGGCCGAATTGCGAAATTACCAAAAAGTACACTTTTTGACAACAATACCCGATTTAGGAAACAAAGGAGGGGCCGTGTCTGCGGCAAACACAAGGACAAAGACTGCACCGCAATATGGTGATGATGTCAGGCCGCCACAGGGTGGCGGGAAAATATGCAAGGCCGTACATCAATACAGTAAAGGAAAGGTCAGCAGCGAAAATATGAATGCACTCATGGAGATCGGACATGGGTGTATGGTAACAAAGAATTACATTTACCAGAGATATGGGGGTATTAAAAGCCTTGTAAAAGTGTATTCCGGCTATGAGGTCGATGCTGAGGTCAGGAAATCCGGGTTCAGAGAAAAGATTGGTCTTCCCAGTGTGTATTTTTCCGCATCAGTGAGCAGAGCATTAGCGGATATTAAAATTATGTGGGCACAAGTCAGACGCGAAATCAATGATGCTGTCAGCAGAAATGAACGATTTTCACCGGAGGATAAACACTATATCCGTTTTGTATTGAAAACGGATATATGCTATGAGAATGTCCTGAACAGGAAATCGGAGCCGCTGCCTGAAAAAATACAGCCAGGCTATGAAAAGGTCACAAAGCCCCTTGGCGGTGAGGGCGGACCGCGCGTTAAGAATCTCAATCAATATATATGCAGACAGACGAGAAAGAGATTGCATAGGCAGCACACGGACAACAGAACGTGTTTTACCATAAAAAAGCAGGGATACCGATACGGCGAGGTGAACGGGGAGCATGGAATATTTCTTGCTGCTAAAACAAAACGCCAGAGAATGTTTATACCGCTGACCGATGCAAATGTCTATGACAGGATGCTTGATATAAACTTAAATCCACAGAAAAAAAGCATCGAAATCATCTTATCACTTTTTGTAAATACTAGGCAGCATGAAGACTATACAGGTGAAATCGGCATCTCACTTGGACTGTGGAACATGATTACAACAAGCACAGGAAATGTATACGGAAGCAGCTTTGGAAAAATGCAGAAGGACATCTCTCAGTTTGTACTGGAAGAGAATCACCGCAAACAAGCAGGAAATGTATCAGACACGCAGAAATACCGGGCGTGTAAAGAAAAAATGGATGCAGGACTCAAAAATTATGTGAACATGGAAATCAACAGGATGCTTGCACAAGAGAAACCGAAAACAATCTATATGGCAAAACTTCCGCGTAATGTAGGTATGCGTATAAAGGGAACAGGTGACACTCATCTGCTCAGGATGTGGAAGAAAGGCTTTGTGACGGAAAGACTGCAGTGGAAATGCCAGAAAAACGACATAAGAATTATAGAGGTTATCGGCAGGGAGATTGGAAGGGAATGCAGTGCATGTGGGCAGATCGGATACACGAACGGAGAAAGGTTTCGATGTTCCTCCTGCGGGTACGAGGAAAATAAAAAGGTAAACGGTGCGAGAAATGCCCTAAACAGAGGGAAGACTGGAAAACAATTAAATAAAAAATGGTCAAGCGATGCGTCCGGAAGATGAATCGGCTGGGAAGTCTGGTTTTACCAGCGGCTGAAACTGCATAGCAGCGACATTTGGTTCTGCTTACAGAGATGCCGCGGACTGTGTGGACGATATCTTGATATAAAAGACAAAGCGGCGTTGGGGATATGCAAAAACAGGTACGCCGGTGTCGTGTGAACTCATATCCGTGATTGCATGGAAATGAGAATGGCAGGGCACGAAGCTGTTCCAAATGGGATGGCACCGCTTTGATGAGCGGCTGTGATTCCTTACTTATCCATGGGAAGAAAAGGCATGAGCGATGTACTTTTCCTGTATGCTGCAGTGCACATGGCAGCTTTTGCCGTGTGCGGATGCTGCAGTGGATATTTGATTTAGCTGGAGAAATGGCAGGGACAGGATATGAGAAAGGCACAAAAGCAGCAGGTAGAAGAAACAATCAGGCTGATGGAAGAGGCTCATCATGAGATTAAAAAGTGCATAGAGAGTGGGAGCACCGCACAGGCGGAGAGAGTTTTGAACGACTGCCAAAACGCTGCGATTGCCATAGGCACTTTGATTGAGAAGACGGAAGGGGAAGGCCATCCGACCGTAAAAGTTTTAGAAGAATACTGCGAGTTGGCTTATCGGATACATGAAAACCTGGAATCAGACAGCGATATAGATGCCAATAAAATATATAAATTCATGTATCGGGAACTTATCAGGACAGAGAATAGTATAAGAGATGACATAAAGATCAGGACAGAGGTAGTATTTCTTCCATATAAAGCAAGCATGTGGGATTCTCTGGAAAGCGTCTGGAAAGAGGCTGACGCGGATCCGGACTGTGATGCGTATGTCATTCCAATCCCATATTTTGATAAAAATCCTGACGGTAGTTTTAAAGAGGAGCATTATGAGGGAGACCAGTATCCGGATTATGTGCCTATTACCCGCTATGATGAGTATAATTTGGAGGCGAAACATCCGGATGTGATTTATATCCATAATCCATATGATAATTGCAACTATGTGACCAGTGTACATCCTTATTTTTATTCCCAAAACCTGAAAAACTTCACAGACATGTTAGTATATATTCCTTATTTTATATTAGGGGAGATCGATCCTGACAACGAACGGGCAGTGGAAGGCATAAAGCACTTCTGTTTTATGCCGGGTATTATCAATGCGGATAAAGTAATCGTACAGTCAGAAAACATGAAAAAAATTTATGTCCACGAGTACCTGAAAGCGGCAAGAGAATCTGGACTTACGGGGAAGCATCTGGACAAGGCATACCTTGAAAAAAAGTTTTTGGGGACGGGTTCGCCGAAATTTGACAAGGTGGTCAACACGGAAGTGAGGGACGAAGACATCCCAGAGGGATGGAAACAAGTTATTTATAAGCCGGATGGAAGCAGAAAGAAGATTATTTTATACAACACAAGTGTCAGTGCACTATTGCGGAACAACGAGAAGGTGCTGGAAAAGATGCGGGATGTGTTCGAGATATTTAAGGAACACAGGGAGGATGTGGCATTGCTCTGGCGACCGCATCCGTTGATCCAAGCCACGATCATTTCCATGAGACCACAGCTTTGGAGGGATTATGAAAATATTGTGAATGAGTACCTGAGAACCGGATGGGGGATTTTTGACGATACAGCGGAACTGGACAGAGCGATTGTATTGAGTGATGGATATTATGGGGATTATAGCAGCTTGGTGCAGCTGTGTCAAAAAATGGAAAAACCTATAATGATACAGAACTTGGAGGTCAGTTCACAGCGCGAAAAATATGTAAGCAGCAGGAGTGAGAAAAGGTGATGGATTATATCATAGTACAGGCTGGAGGTAAGGGAACCCGGTTGGGTCATCTGACAAAGAATAAACCCAAGGCATTGGTGCCAGTAGAAAATCTTCCCATGCTTTTCCATCTTTTTAGAAAATATCCACAAAAAAAGTATGTGATTATCGCTGACTATCATAGAGAAGTGCTCAGAGAATATTTGGCCAGTTTTGCCAAGGTTAAGTACCAGGTGGTGGATGCGGAGGGAACGGGGACCTGTTCTGGTATCAGGCAGGCCATACAGCTATTGCCTGACAGGGTTCCGTTTATGCTGGTGTGGTCTGATTTGATTCTTCCCCATGATTTTGTTCTTCCAGAAGAGGGAAAGGACTATATTGGTATTTCTCAGACTTTCTCATGCAGATGGAGTTATCAGGACGGCAGATTTATCGAGGAAGAATCGGTTGAAAAAGGGGTGGCTGGTTTCTTCCTATTCACTGAGAAGAAAAAGCTACAGGATGTGCCAATGAGCGGTGAACTGGTTCGGTGGATGCAGGAAAAAAAGTTTGTGTTTGACGAAGTAGGGCTGGCTGGGACAAGAGAGTTCGGCCTGCTGGAGGAGTATAACAAGCTGAAGCAGGAAAAGTGCAGGCCCTTTAATAAGATAACTTTTGACAGGAATGTGGTGATGAAAGAGGGAATAGATGAACAGGGGCGGAATCTGGCTATGAGGGAATGCGCTTGGTATGAAGTGGCGCGGAAGAAAAACATAACCATACTGCCCAAAGTCTACGGTACAAACCCACTGAGAATGGAGCGGATTAAAGGAGAGAACATCTACGAGTGCCAACTGGCCTATGAACAGAAAAGGGAAATTCTGCAGAAACTGGTAGAGGCGCTAAAAAAGCTGCATGAAGTGGAACAGGTTCCCGCAGACACTTTTAGCATCAAGGAGGCATATTACAACAAGACCATGCAGCGCCTCGGCAAAATTCGGGATCTGGTGCCCTTTGCAGACAGAAAAGTGATTACTGTCAATGGAAAACGGTGCCGGAACGTGTATTTTTATAAGAGGGAACTGGAAAAAGCGTTGGAACAGTTTCCTTGTGAAAAATTTTGCCTGATTCATGGGGACTGTACCTTTTCCAATATGATGCTGCGTGAAGACGAAACGCCGGTGTTGATCGATCCAAGAGGATATTTTGGTCATACAGAAATTTATGGCGATCCCATGTATGATTGGGCAAAACTGTACTATTCCCTGTTGGGGAACTATGATCGTTTCAACTTGAAAGATTTTCGCCTGGATATAGGGGAGGAGGAAGTGACATTACAGATTGCGTCCAACCACTGGGAAGATGTGGAGGAGGATTTTTTTCAGCTAACGGGTGTGGACAGGAGCGAAATAAAGTTGTTACATGCGGTGATCTGGTTATCGCTCACTACCTATGCATGGCAGGATTATGACTCAATATGCGGCGCGTTTTACAATGGGCTGTATTATCTGGAGGATGTGCTATGATAAGTTATTTTGAGAGGCAATTAAAGGTGTTTGATCACTCTATTCATTCACTGGATGAGAAGGTTTTTGAGAGATGGGTGGATGAGACAGTGGAGACGTTGCGTGCCGGACATAAAATCGTTGTATCCGGCCTGGGTAAAAATGTACCAATCTGTGACAAATTTGTGGGGTCTATGATTTCCATGGGGCTGGACGCATATTTCCTACATACAAATTCGGCGGTACATGGGGATATGGGAGTGGTCAAGGATGGCGATATGGTAATACTGCTTACAAAGAGTGGAGAGACTGCAGAGTCCATATATCTGGCTAGGTTATTGAAAGAGCGTAAGGTAAATATGTGGCTGCTGACTTTTGCAAAGGACAGTACGCTGACCAGAAAGATTCCCAATTCAGTGGTGCTCGACTTGATACATGAGGGAGATCTTTGGAACATTGTGCCGAACAATTCAACCACGATGAACCTGATTGTATTGCAGGGACTGGCTATGATGGTGGCGAACAAGATGGGATTGAAATTGGAGGATTTCAAGAGAAATCATCCCGGGGGAGCGATCGGCCAGTTGCTGAAATGATGTAAAATTTGTCGGAAAGGATTTCTAATGATAGAGACGATCGAAACGGCTTTTAAACTTGCCTGGCAGGGAAAAGAAATCTGGAAAAAGTTAGAGGAGAAGTACAACATAGACGACAAATGGTTGATTGTTATGCTTGTTCCGGAAAATGACAGTGTGAATCATCTTGTCCTCAAAAAAATGCCGCAATATCTAAAGAGAAAATACATAGATCAGGTCCTGCTGATCACAGTAGACGAATATCAGGTTTTGGATATAAGTGGCAAAGGAATTGAGCAGACGCGAATACCAGAGAAAGAGATGGAAATGCTTTTGAAATATTACAGATTGGTTCAATTCTCGAAGAATATAGTGGTCACGGCGATAGAAGAGCCGTATGGAAACTGGGGAATAATTGGGAAAGCCAATATATCGTTGGAAGACTATGTCGAAAACGCAATATTGGTATAGAGGAAAATAAATGTTAGCATCTGAATCCGACAAAAAAATAATTGAGCAGACATTGAATGAATCCATGAAAGAGAATCACTTATGCGGAAAGAGAATCGCTATCTTTGGTTGTACGCTGTATGCGCGGGATATTAGAGATTCGCTGTTGAACCGGGGAGTTTCTGTCGATGCTTTTATTGATAATAATCCTGACAAGGTGGGGCGAAAATGCTTAGGGCTTTCCGTGTTTCTGCCAGGGGATTATCTGGCTCCATATGACGAAAATATTGTAGTTATAATATGCTCAAAATATTATCATGAGATGAAAATGCAGGTTATGGAATTTGGATATGGAGAGGATAATATATTAAACATTCCCATACAGGAATGTTTTTCCAGTAGTACAGCAAGCAGAGAACGAGAGTTTGAACAAGCTAGAAGACAGGTTGAGGAGGGATATGAAATATATTGTACTCTTGCGAAAGGTCAAGAGGAAAGTCTGCAAGTGCTTGTTTGCCCATATCCGGGAACGGGGGATATTTATATGGCCTGCTCCCTGTTGGAAACATACCTGCGTCGGGAAAACATAAATAATTATCTGGTTACTGTGATCGGAAACAATTGCGTAAAAGTGGCGAAACTTTTTGGTATACAGAATATTCGGAACATAACAAATGAGGAAATGACGAAACTTCTCAAGGCGTGGGAATTCCTAGGGACGGAAAGGATGCACATTAAGCCGTTGCTTTACTGGGGATGGCGTACCAAGAGATATCTGTATGCTGATAAATATAAACAGATCACTTTTAATGAAATGTTTCAATATGACGTTTTTAATTTTCCGCATCTGATGAGAAGAAGATTAATACTGAGCAATAAGGATAGTAAATATTCAGAAAAACTGTTTAAAAAGTTGAGATTAAAAAAGGGAAGAACGGTTATACTTGCGCCATATGCCGGATCGTTTGTATCGGAAATCTCTTTGGAGTTATGGACCAGGGTGGCACATATGCTAACAGAAAAGGGATACAGTGTTTGTACAAATTGCAATGGTGAAAGCGAATCTGAAATACAGGGTACCGTACCAGTTTTTTTTCCATATGAGAATGCCATTGATGTTCTGGAATATGCGGGCGGATTCATTGCGATACGCAGCGGTTTTTGCGATATAGTCAGCAGTGCGAGTTGCAAAATGGCAATCATATACGAAAACGGATTTAACGCGGCAAACTACAACTTCTTTTCCGTAAAGAAAATGGGATTGAATCCCCATGTTCAGGAATGGATTTATGATTCTGATGATGAGTCATTTATGAATAAAGTAATGCATCTCTTTTAAGAAGGAGACCATAATATGAAAGTGCTGGTTTTAACACATTTAGATGCTACAAATTATTCTATTGCAAATATAGTAAGAGAATTATTGAACCGAGGGCATATAGTTGAAGGATATGGTTACTTTACTGATGAACACAACATTAAGATGTTTCGGAATTTGATTGAAATAAAGCCATTGGCGGAATTGACAGATGAAAGGATAGATTTGTTTGACGTTATCTTTGCGGGACTTGATGTTATAGATAGAGTTCGCAAATCGCATAAATATATTTTTTGTTACAACTTTTTATTCTGTGGGAATATGATCTCTGATTGCGGCGATTTTATGTTTACACAATGTGATAACAGAAACCTTGACTACGATGAGGAATGTGCATCGATGGCAATTGGTAATCCTAAATTTACACAAATAAATACCAAGAAAGAGGGGGAATCAAAACAGTTTCTGTTTATTGATAGCGGCCATTATCCATTTGGTGAAGAAGGGCGTAAAATACTTGCCCGGCTGTTACTCGATATAGCGGAAAGTTACCCAGACTATCAACTGGTAATAAAACCTCGTTTCCTTGCAGGAGATATTAACGTAACGCATAGAAATGATGACCATATTTATCAAGTTATTTTCGGCGAGTCTAATGGACATATCCCTGAGAATCTTGTAATGCTTCAAGAGCATTTGAATATGAATACGCTTATTGATGCCAGCGATTTAGTGCTATGTCTTTACACTACAGCGTATGTGGACGTTATTTTGAGAAATAAGAAACTAATTATTATTGATGGGCTTCCGAGCCAGGAAACTTTTGACTTGCGGAACGCTACTATTTGGAAAAAACAGAGGGAAGTGTTGGCTAGAAGTGGATGTATGTGCCATTACACGAAAGTTATGGAAATGATGCCTGATGGATTTATGGCGTCTGATGAATGTATTAAGGAGGTAGTGAAATATCCACAAGGAGCATCTGAACGAGCAACAGATATAATGGAGTACATATGGGATAATTTCCTGAAATATAATAAATTCCCGCGTATTAAAAACTATAATTATGAAACATTTCGACAAGAAGACGTGGTGGATAACCGTTTGTCTTGGGGAAAACTTATTGTCAAAAGATATAAAAACAGACTCAGGTTTAGAAGCAGATTTATTGATTATGTGTCTGTTGATGTTGCAAAAAAACCATTTATGTTATTTATAGATGAACTTGAACAGAAGAGATTGATATCTCCATATACTTACAATGAGCTAGTTAAAATCATTGATACATATAAAAATGAAATATGGATCAGGAATAAAGATTTGCTTTGGACAGATGATATCAATCAATCATTTGTTTTACAGGCATTGTTTGAAAATCGAAGATATGAAGAAATCAAGGCGATTTCCGAATGTGAAATTCAATGTTCCAGTCACTATCACTATATAATGGGAAGAATATTGTATGATGAGAAGAATTATGCAACAGCGGTTATGCATTTTCAAACATTTTTGAAGGAAACCAGAGAAAAGCCATATGCGAAATACTTTACCGACCATACCGTAAGGCAAGTATCCGGGGAGTTTTTTCTGGGACTTTCTTATTATAGATTGGGAGATTTAGATAAGGCATATTGTCAGTTTAAACAATGTGAGTATTTTACGAATAATGGACACATAAAAGCAGCTGAATATATAAAAGAAATAGAATCAGTAAGAAATCAAAATGTAAATTGATATTAATATGTGAAAAATTGTCAGTTAGGCGGATGGAAAAATAGTTGATGTAAATAAGATATTTGAGACTGAGAGGTAAGATTATGGAAAAAGTAATAGAGTATCTACAAAGAGCGTTTTCCGTGTTGAAAAATGCAAATATAGTGTTCCCAACAGAAGCTACAGTCAATATATATCATCATTGCGGGGTGCAGAATTTTTTCAAAGTAGGGGCTACATTTATCAATATTGTCAACCGCGACTATTGCAAAAGTTATGTAATCATGCTTCCCAATCAAAAATATCCATGCCATTTTCACAAGATAAAATCAGAGACATTTTATGTGCTGTATGGCATACTGAATGTTAAGTTAAATAACAAATTGTACATATTACAGGCAGGGGATATGTTGAATGTTGAGCGTGGGGAAGATCATATGTTTTGGTCAGAAGGGGAAGTTGTTTTTGAAGAAATTTCGACACTCTATATACCAAATGATTCGTTTTATACTGACCCCGATATAAGAGAAGTAACATATGCACAGCGTAGGACAACGATTTCGCCAGCAGAATGGAAGGAGATTTGTAAGCAATGGAAAGGGTAAAAGCGTTTCAACTTTCAGAACAATTCCCCATGATGATCGGGGCAGAAAAAATGACATTAATTGGTGGCCCGTGTTCTATTGAAGGATGGGAAATGTGTGCTGAAGTGGCAGAGACAGTCAAGGAAATCTGCGAGGAATTAGGTATTCAATACATATTTAAGGGGTCTTTTGACAAAGCTAATCGCTCTTATTTACATGCCGGACGAGGAGTGGGTATTACAAAAGGATTGGAGATATTGAACGATATCAAGGAGAAGTACCATATTCCGGTCACAACAGATGTCCATGAGTCTTGGCAGTGTCAAGAGGCTGGAAAGGTTGTCGATATGTTGCAAATACCCGCATATTTATGTCGGCAGACGGATTTGATCCTTTCAGCGGCCCACACTGGCAGAGCAGTTAATATAAAGAAGGGACAATTTATGGCGCCTTGGAATATGGATAATGTTGTAGAGAAGATGCTTTCCTGCGATAATGAAAAAATCATCCTTTGTGAGAGAGGGAATTCTTTTGGCTATAATCGCTTAGTGGTTGATATGCAAGGGCTTGCAGAGATGAGAAAATTGGGTTATCCCGTATTTTTAGATGCAACACATTCTGTTCAACAGCCGGGAAGTAACAGGGAATTTACATCAGGTAACAGGGATTTTGTACCGCATTTAATGTGTGCAGGATTAGCGGTTGGAATTGATGGTATTTT
>ERZ808054.271-NODE-271-length-60796-cov-4.685831_pt1 | contig 60796 bp, 46 predicted proteins | sample MGYA00380201_ERZ808054 | MGnify/ENA primary metagenome ERZ808054 (study PRJEB31490, sample SAMN06133419) | mouse gut metagenome | isolation source: Z5_2 | host: mice | place: China: Chengdu | collected 2015-05 ... | reverse complement strand
ACTGCCTAAGCTCAGAAACAGACTGATCAAAAAAAGTATTTAGCTCAGAAAGATAAAGCGATTTATTAGATAAATACCCATTTAAACTGAAATCCGCACAGGAAAAACCAGCACGTTTCAACAAGGTAAAGCCTTCCTCTGGATAAGTATCACTGACAGCGCTTTTAGTCTGGACCCCAATTTCAATCATTTTTTCACTCTTCTTCCTTCCAATATTTTAGTTCTTCAAAATAGTACGATGGCATATATTTATCATTGAAGTATTCAATCGGATTGTCAATTCCCATCTGGCGTAACTGGTCTTCTATTTCCTTATAATAAATATTGCAGATAAAAATCGCACAGTCCGGGTCAAGCCCCCTGAGCGCTTCCGGCGGCTTGATTTCCAGTCCCTCAAACCGCTCACCCCAGCGTTTTTTATCATTATCACATGTAAAAAGCGGTGGATACTTCTTCCCATAAGCTTCCATATAGTTCCTGCACATATTACCAGCTCCAAAGAGTACTCTGAACGGATACTTCTGTAGACGCAGCTCCATTCCCACCTGCCAGCAAAAATAGTCGGTTACTGACTTCATAAGGGCATATAACTGCGGCCGCAAAAAACTTGGGAATGCATTGATCGTACTAAAAAAATCAATCACCATCTCCCCGTCAAAACCTGTGCCCCGAAGCCCCCTGACCACACCCGGCCAGTCAATTGCAGGTCTAATACCTGAAAAAAGCATCATGTGAGCATCGTGGTATCCGTCACAATCCCTTAGAATGACAGCCTTAATCCGTCTGCCAAGCGCAGTAATAAACGAATATATATCATTGTGGCAAAGGGCACATACACCGGTATCCACACAGAAACCAAACACTTCCTCTCCCAGCTCTTCGTTCAACCCATCCACCAGTTCCAGAGCCTGTGTCATCTCCGCAAAATTTCCCCGTACAATACGGTTTCTGCTGCTCTTATACTGATTTTTCATCAGAAGACTCACGCCGCATGCAGCTGCGTCCTTTCCAATTCCCAGTAAAAAATCTTCTGATTCGTTCCAGCAGGAGTCTACAATCAAATATCTGCTGCCGGCTTCTTTGCATATTTTGATACTCTCTTCGATACTTTCTTTGATCCTTTCTTCCGGAACTTGCACCACATCAATTCCAGTGCTCTTTTCTGCAAAGGTACGCGGCGCATAAGCAACCGGAATACGTATACCATTCTCCTTACATTTCTCTATGATCCCGGCGTAATCCCCTATCATGCCATCAAAATAATCAACAGGCAGCATAATACTGTCAAACCCGCTTTTTTGCAGCTCTTCAATACCTCTCATAGGCTTTTGTGGATTTATGATGCTTTTAAAACTTACATTCATCTTATCTGTCTCTTTCTTCTATCTGCTCTTTAATCTTGGTGGAACTCACATTCTCCGTGTATGGAAAAAACACAAGCTCAGCCCCACGCTGCCTTAAAAATAACTTTTTTGAAATCCAATATGGATTCTCTGCATAGTCGCTTCCTGAAAACTGCACATCAAAGCGATATTTATAATATGCTGCCTCCGTACCTGGATTATCTGCCGGAATTTCTACCACTTCATCAACATACCTGCATGCCTGAACGATTGCCAATCTCTCTGCAAATGGGATACAGGGCTTCGTTTTTTTGTCCTCTATGACCTGCTCGTCCGTAACCACGCCCACAATCAGATAGTCACACTCCTGCTTTGCCCGTCTTAAAAGATTTAGGTGACCTATATGAAACAGGTCAAATACGCCCGCCACATACCCGGTGTGATATTTTTTAGGAGAAGACGTTTCTTCTAGTGTTGTCTTACTGTCTATTCTTCGCCGCTGCGGCATCTCATTATCCAGTCTTGGATCATAGACCGAAATGTTCTGTATGCCCATACTCTGTAACTGCGCCAGAACTTCCGCATAATGCTTGATACAGATAAATACTTTGCATGGCTCGTCATTCTCTTCAAGCAATGACGGCGGCACAATCTTTATCCCATGCAGTTCCATGCCATGTCTATCCACATCATTGTCAAGGATGGCATCAATCTTTAGATCTTTGCCAAACCGTTCAATAAAATTCTCCGCATAATTGCCTGCGCCGAAAATATATATGCGCTTGCTCCCTGTACCTTTAAAAATATTCGTAAAAAACCTGTCATATTGCTCCTGGGGATAATCCATCCGATACCTGTTTTCACGAACTGTCTTCCAATGTCTCCGGTGAAGCCGGTGATACGCTGCCAATTCTTTTTCATTTCTAAGTTTAATCAAAAAAATAGCTGCATATGACCTCCATATGTCCCTGTGCTCATATAGATGAAACTGTTTCAGCAGCTCATCTTTCGGATAAAGTCTTTCCATATCAGGCGTATCACGATATATGAAATCAATCGTCCTGATAAAGACAGCATTTGCCGGGAACGCTTCTATATAAAACTCCTGATCAAAAAACAAAAAATCTTGATTTACATAAAAGCAGTTGAGCGATACCATATCAACATATCCTCTTTTCAGTATCACGCCAATATCCTTTTTCGCTTCCTCTGTTCCAAAAGCAAGTTTCTTCCAGCGGTCAATATTCGGGTCGTCCTTCTTTCTTTTCTGCCATTCCGGATCAAACCGCTCCCAGTCAACTTCCGCGTAGGGGACATGTTCTGATGACTTGCATATCAACTCTTGAAATCTTTCCAGTTCTTTTACAAACGCTTCTCTGCTATTTCTTAACAATTTTCGGAAATACTCTGTGGCAATCTGTGCCTCTATGTACGGCATTATATATGCATCCTTTTCTATATGTGCGTCAATGACTGGGATTCCATGCCGCCGCAGATATGTGTCATTTTCCATCAACCGCTGCAGTTTCCACCGTCCTTCAGGGTAAAGAGCCTTTTTTACCACGGAATTTCCACGCCGGATGACTGTAGCCATTGCCTCCTCGCGGCTGCGGTCTCCCTGTACTGTGATCTGGTCTATGTCGGAAAGGTTGTCATCTATGGCACATTCTATCAGAAACGCATTTGCCATCTGATGAAACATATTGTTATCCATAAGAGGCCTATATAATTTTTCCTCCATCAGGAAAACGGTTTCTGGATGATTATACTGTGGGAATATCCGCACTTCAAGCGGCTCATTCGGCAGATACTTCTCTGACAAAATAAGCTGCGGTCGTGAGAGACAGGGCATGACAGAATAAAACCGGTATTGAAGAAAATCTGCACGCTCCAGTAGCTGGATCAGCTCTGATTTTGTATAAGCCCCCCTTACCATTCCGTCTTTTAGTCTTTGACTGTCTATGCCGCCCAAAACATGCCCAGAAAAAATATCCTTATCGCCGCAAAAGCTGCGGAGTGCAAAACGGTTTTCTGTTCCTAACAACATTTTTCCAGAAGGCTCAAGTAAAGTCCTGAGCCGTTTCAACAAGCTAACGGAATCTTCTACTCTCTCCAGAATTCCGGCTGCAACGATATACTGGTATTTAGCATCAGTCAGCCCATTTTCCAACATATCAATATCCGCTTTGTCTATTTTGTAACTTTTTTCCATCAATGTCTCATAAAGTATCTCACACTCTGGATCTCCGCCTGATATAAAAAGAATCCTTGCACCACCTTCAAAATCATACCAATTAATCAGAGCTTTTGGCAGATTTCTGGTCGCCTGGTTCTCTATGCCCTCCACACAATTATCCCCTGTTCCTGAAACCAATGACATCTTTCCAATCCTTTCCACTCTGTATTTATATTGCTTAACGATGAATCTTTTTACCAATCTTCCATCTGAAGATACAACCAGTCTATTCCAAATCCATAAATCACGATCTGTTCTTCCGAAATTCCAAGCTCCAGAAGCTGAAGTCTCATCTGCCTGTTATACCGCCCTCCCGCAAGCACAAAGACGGCCTGCCCATACTCTCTGACCGATTCGTCGGGTGTCAGAATATTCTTTCCCATAAAGCCGCCTGTCTTGTGGTTATCGCAGAACACTTTGACAGTAGAAACCTCTCGGCTTTGGAGTAAACAATTGCAGAACCCGCCTTCCCGGCCGCTGCCAAAAATCACAGCCTCTTTCCGCAATCGTACTTTTTCGACAAATTTACGCATTTGGCGCCTTTTTGACTCATAGGCCAGTCTATGGTACTGCACATATGCATCCGCATCCGAAAGGAACATGAACAGCTCCCTTAAATCTGCCGCATTCCAGAGCATTTCGTCAATTTCTCCATCTTGTTCTGCTTTCTCAAATAAGCCCTGAAAATACAGTAATGCCTGCTGCGGCTCCTGCGCTTTATCCCCATACGCTGCAAGCAGCCGGATACGTGTTAACATCTGCCTGAAAAGACGCTCCAAATAATAGGGCTGCAGTCGTTTGACCCCTTCCGTCTGTGGTTTAACCATTTCTTCCATATACTTATATTCCTGCATCAGCCTGTCCAAAGCATCTCTGCAGTAGTTAGAGGAGCCTCCCCTGTTCCTGCGGTACTGGTAAAAAGCATCTCTCGAAAAATACACTTTATCCGTATGCAAATAAAGCTGGTAAAAAAAACCCATGTCCTGATAGGACGCTCCCGGCGTTTCCTGGAAACGCAAGCCATGTCGTATTAGGAATTCCCTCTTATAAAGACCTCGCCAGTAAAAATACTCCGCTATATATAATTCTGGATGTTCTTTCAGAGAAATTACCTTATCATAATAATTTAACTCACCAGCGCCAAATCCCTCCCTCAAGACCCAGCTCTGTCCATCAGCCAACCTGATAACATTGTCAAAATCAGCCTTTACAATATCTGTATCATATTCTTTTGCAAGTCCGTACAGGGTCATCAGCATATCCTGCAGCACATAATCGTCCGTCTCCACAAAAGCTATATAAGGGCTTTGGGCTATGCTGATTCCCAGGTTCATCTGGTATCCAAAACTCTTTTTGTCAGACATATATAATCTGATTCTCCCATCTGCCCCCATATATTCTTTGATAGTTTCCAGCGTGCCGTCTGTAGACCCTGCATCAATGCATAGTATTTCTATGTCCCGAAAAGTCTGTGTGACAACGCTTTCCAGACATTCCCCGATATAATCTGCCACATTATAAGAAGGTAATATTACCGTAATCTCAGCCATTGGCTTTCCCCCAGTCTTCCGCTATGAAATCAAGCAGCCTCTGCGTGGAGCGGCCGTCCACATAATGATGCACGAGCGAGCGCGTTCTTGCTCTCGCTGCCTTATACAAATCCCTTCCGTCTAGCGCTTCCTTTATCTCAGCCATTAAATCATTCATGGTATGCACCACCGCTCCCGGCCTCCAAAGGTCCAAAGGTTCTAACATAATCCCACGGTTTGCGGCATAGTCATCAATATCCTTATCCGTAAATAAAATCGGTCTGTCCAATAGCAAATAATCAAAATACACGGAGGAATAGTCTGATATCAGCAAATCAGCTGCGTTTAAATATTCATAGGTACATTTGTCCGACAAATCTTCATCTGTGATAACGCCAATATATCTTGACTGTACATACCATGTCCTGACTTTAGAAGCATCACTTGGATGAAGCTTGAACACAAAGTAAATATTATTTCTCTCGCAAAATTTCTCCAGAATATCCACCGAAAAATCCTGCCAGTAAAAAAGATACCCGTCCGTGTTTCCATCCGTCCTTGCATAAAAGGCAATTTCAGCCTCTACTTTCCGGAAAGTAGGCATATAGAAGATAATTTTTTTACCATCAGAATCCGGCAGCAATTCACACAGATTCCGTTTGCCATCCGTAACAAACAGCAGGTCGTTACGCGGCATACCTGTCATAACATACTGACTTGCAAGTGTCCCATAGCAAGCACTCATAAAATTGGTATACATCTTCCCATAGGACGCTATAAAATCGTAAGAATACCAGAAGTTAGACACTCTTCTGTTCGTTGACACATAATCAGAAACCATGTGTTCCATCGCCTTAAATGGAAATCCATGCCATAACTGGATTGATTTTCCATAACCCTCTAATTCTGTCCGCTCAGTAATCGAATAATCCGCCATAGCGGCATAAAAATATTGATCTGTCTGGCTTGCCTGGTCAACATATGTTACTATATGTAAATTTAATGGTATCTTAACAAGACAATTTCGCATCATATAATCAATCGCACAGATTCCAGAATAAGACCTGTTCTCCAAATACAACACAACCATACACTTGTCATTGGGCGGATAGTCATACTGTGCAAAGTCATAATTCCTTTTTACAAATCCCTCCGGTGTTCTGAAAATGATAGACAACTTTCTATATCCCAGTTTCAAAAGCTGCCTGATTGCTTCAAGATGGAACTGCTCTTTCAACGTGATGACCACCTCCATGTCAGGAATATACCGCGGCCTTTCGATTTTCAAGTCATATTTTGCCGTGCCAATCTTTAATGGATCATTATCAAAAAGGCCATCCACCTCCTGCATCCTTACCACCCCGGCCTCTACTGCCATTCTACAAAATTGCGTGACGCCTAAGAGATACAACCCCATCTTATTTCATCTCCTTACCTTTAATTCCTGACTAACCCTGATTTTCAGAAAACATGAACGTTCAAAGCTTCAATCCGCACAGCTCGCCAGACAGCAGCTTTACCCAGAACGCTGTATGTACCTCTCTCCGGCACTTCGGGTATACAGTATCATGTGCTTTCAACCCCAGCTTTGGCAGCATTTCCCTATATCGGGCAAGGAATTTGATTTTTTCTGCCATGTCTCCGTAGTCTCCAATTTCCACCATATACCCATTGACCCCCTCCATGATATCCTCAGGATTTCCTGCTGTGCGGGTCATGATGGGAACTGCTCCGTCTGCCATTGCCTCCAGCTTTGAGATGCATCTTCCCTCTGCGTCCGCTATATTGACGCAAATATCCTGTCTCTTCCAAAAGGCAGGGATATCCTTCCTGTCCAGTGCACCCAAAAAATGTACATGCTTATCCCATCCCTCTTCAATCACAATGCGCTGCATTTCTTCTCTATAAGGACCATCCCCTGCGATTTCCATGCAGAAACTCACATCTCTGTTCTCGAGTATTTCAATCACTTTTAACAATAAATCCATGCGCTTCTGCAACACGACAACTCTTCCCGCATAGCCAATTTTTATCGGCAGGCTGACATCCACTGTATAGCCTCGCGACAACACTTTATCGCATGGTACAGGACACGTAATGGAAAACACTCTGTCCGCCGGCACACCTCTTTCAACCAGATCCCGCTTAATATCTTCACTGACCCCTACATAAGCATCTGTGTACTCTCTGTACTGATCGTAAAATCCATAAATTTTTTCCTCGCCATTATGCACTACCGAGATGATCTTGACCTTATCCGGCACAGCCTGCCTGAGCAAGACAGCAGCCTCTAAAAAAATCTCCGGTTTTCCTATGACAATCACAACAGGCAGTAAATCTATCAGATAGCTTGTGATACATTCTAGCTTTTGCTTCTTGCTGCGATATCGCTCCTTATCAAACGCTCTGTCCACAATATCCAGCAGCTTGTCAGAAATCTGACAATCCCCCGTATCTGTCAAAATACGGATATTATCGAAACCCTCCATGAGCAGATCTGAACATAATCCTTTCGTCCACGCTTCAATGCCGCCAAGCCCCAATCCCGATGTACAGTCAAACACGATAGATGGTCTTCTTTTTGTAAAATCTATTTGATCTGCTTTTGCCCTGTATATCAACAGTGCAGCTTCCTGCTCCAAATCTTCATAACAGATCTCTTTTAAAGAGCCACTGCCATATGTACCTTGCAAATCATCGCGTATCCTTTCCTGTTCCTTGGGATCCTTCACTGTAATACATAAAACCAAATCTGAATTTTGCCCTATAACAGACGGCTGCTGGATCACGATGCCATCCAGTGCTTCGCCCCACCTTGACTCGTTGCTGTCTACGATTGCTCTGACTCCAATATTTGCTTCCCTCAGCTTGCCCAATATCGCTATACAGCGTATCCCACCTCCATATAGGATGATTTCCTGCCCCTCATGCAACATGATTCACTCCTTATCTAATTCCCCACAATCATCTATGATTTCCTCAATAGAAAAAACAGGACATTCCAGTTGGGCTCTTAAACATCGACAGATTTCCTTGTACTCCATAACCACCGTGACAATCACGCAATCCACCGCAGGCAGATCATCATCCGGCGTATATACGGGAATCCCTGTTTCCACAGGATTTTTGTCAATCGCATATAATACCTTTATGCTGGTACCTGAAAGTTCTGCAAGTACGCGCCTGCCAACTCCGCCTGCACCATAAACTGCCACAGAATCATATCCTTTCCCAAGCAGCCAATCCCCTATCCGTTTTTCTTTCTGCAGGTTGTCCACCCAAAGAAATGTCATTTTGAGCAGTTTGTTTTTCCTGCGCTGATCCCATTCTTTCTGTCTCAGCTCGGGAATTGCCTGCACCAGGATTCCTTCCCTCACCATACCCTTAGAAATAAAATCCCTATACCGTTTCTTCTCCATAGCTATATCGACACTGCCATCCTTCAATGGAGCCATGACCAGACAGGAATACAAAATATCAGCTCCAATCTTCCGCCTTACTTTCTCCCATCCGTCAGGATAATGTACAATATAATCCTGCGCTGTGCGTATCGCATACTCACATGCATAAATCCCGGCATAGGTACGAAGTTCCTTGTCCTTCCGGAAATATTCCGCCACCATTCTCCCTGCCCTGACGCCGTCGAAGTTGGATAGTTCCATGCTGGTCGTGCTCGTGGCCTGCCCCTCATGGATCGTATAATTGTATAAAAGATCCGGCAGAATGATCACCTTTTCCGCCCTTGCATAGACGCGGGCATTGACATAGAAATCTTCACTGTATTTTAGGCTTGGGAACTGTATGCCGCGAAACAGCTTCCTTTTATAGATTTTGTTCCACATATAGTCCCCGATATTCTTCCGCTGCAGACAATTCTTCGCGCACGACCTTTTACCAGACAATTCCACGGATTTCCGGGTACTTTCACGCAGAATTCTTCCCTCTTCGTCCACATGCCGACAGGCACATTCCACAATATCTGCATCTTCTTCTATCATTACTGCCAGCATTGTTTTATACATATCTTTTTCAATATAATCATCAGAATCTACAAATGTAATTATATTTCCTGTAGCCTGCTTCAATCCCTGATTCCTTGCGGATGATACGCCCCTATTTCCCTGTAGGAAACATTTGACCCGTTCGTCTTTCCTGGCAATGCTCTTGACAATCCCAAACGTTCTATCCATTGATCCATCATCCACCACCAATATTTCCAAATTCCTGTATGACTGTGCCAGCACAGACTCCAGACATCTCCTAATCCATTTTTCACTGTTATAAGCAGGAACGATGACACTTATTTTCATCTTATTCTCAGTCATACAATTTCCCTTTTCTGTTATATATTCTTTTTAAACCCTTTTCTCAATTCGAGCGCAGGCGTTCGATTTTTACCATGCATACATTACCGTCTCATTTGCGCTGTTTGCGGAATAGTGCCGAAATGCAAGTTTATAATCGGGGCGCATTGATAAAACTAAGGCCGGCAATTCAACAATGTCCTCCGTTTTATGGTAGACACAAATTGCCAGTTTGGGCTTTTGTTCCGCAATGATGTGCTTTGCACCTAAAAGCGCCTTTTCCTCAGCTCCCTCTATATCCATTTTGATAAAAGTGACCTCTTCCCCTTTTGCAGCAGAGTCCAAATCCACCACCTCAATTTCACTGTCTGCGTAAGTATCCCGTTCCCTGCTCTCTATGCACGAAGCGCCGCCAAATCCTGAGACAAACCCTATATTTCCGCATTTGTCACACAGCCCGCTTTGAAAAAGACTTACCTTTTCCAGCGATGCACACTTTTCCTCACAGCTTTTATAATTTACCGTATCTGGCTCAAACGCAAATACCCGGTTGTAATTCCCGCCGCACCATTCAATAAAACCAAGTGTTGACCCTAAATCATACACACCGGCATCTACAAATGTTTCTTTCCTGCCGTCATACTTGAAAAAATCAAAGTACTGACGTCTGCAGAGTTCTTGCTCCATGGCAATGAAATCAATAACTTCTCCAAGTACTTTTCCTACAGCAATTTTCTTTAAGACATCCTCTCTGTCTCGCTGAGTCTCTATAACAATATCCAAACTGTCGTATATGCCAGCCGCTTCTTCATATGTATATACCGGAATGCCATTATATTCTTCCCGATCTTTCTCCTCTACAATGTAGCATTGCCACGGGTGTATCCCCCATTTCTCTTTCAGCATTTTTCCAATAAAGTCGCCTCTCTCGAATGAACACCAGCATGCAACTGGTCCTTTTGCATTCCTTATTTTTTCGAATGCATTGATCACGATTTCGTCTGTACATATCAAGTTATACCGATGCTTATAATACGAATCCTTGTGCTTAAAAGCATTTTCCTTGTCTATTTCAAACAAAATCCTGCCAGCGTCTATGATCCGCCATCCCTTCGCCTGCTTCTTGCTCCATTCTCTCGCCTGCCTTCTGAAAAGCCCTGTCTGCATGCTGAGTATGACGTTTGCACTGTCGCAAACTTTCACCGCATCCTCAGGCTTATATACCGGTATCCCCTGGATGGTTCCCCGCCCCCATTCTTTACCGTCAATAAAACCCAAAAAACGCGTTCCTTCCATAAACCTGCTGCCTGCAAGGTATCTGCCGCATTCGCCCGCTCCATAAATAAAGGTTTCCTTCCCAGTTTCCACTTCTTTCTGAAATAACTCCAAAAGGCGCCTGTTATTATCCCTCTCCGCACGCAAAAAGGCTACAAGATCCTCATCCGGTTTCCGCTGCGCCAAAGTCAGCATCAGCCTGTTTTCAAAGATCTGCCTTGAAATGTCATCTTCTATCCTTGAATAGATCATCTGTATATCCTCACTGACATGTTTTAAATATTCTTTCATCTGTTTCTCCTTATATAGAATAGTATTTTCCCCTTGCCGCAAAATCTGCATAACATGATCGGCTTGGTATCCAGATCTTTAAGCGCCTGTCCCAGATCTATATTCTCATCGTATATGTCTATCCCTTCCTCGAAATGAAGTGGTATATTGTACTGCTCAAAGAAGTGTCCGCCCAACGCGGAAAACAAACATTTGTATATCTTCCCGTTTCGCAGAAAATGGCATCTACTCTCTCTGCACTCTGCGACCTTTCAAATCCCTGCAGACCACCGCGGATAATAACGCTCAATAATCTGCAAATCCAACTCTATCGTTATGTAATCGCGATCTGCAAGTCTGCTTAAAAATTCTATTTTGTTTGATTCACTCATCCCAAAAAGCATTCCGAATTTCCTGTCTGTATCCAGTTCCGACAATGCCCTGACCTGCAATCCATATAAGCAGGTCGCATTTCCTGATGTATTTGAGACTACAATCGCCGTTATTCTTTGTGTCAGTCCCAAATCCGCTAAAATCATCAACATATGCCTCGCTATTTGACCTGCACCACAAAAATAAACCGGTACATTTCCGACTTTGTCAAATATCGAGTTAAGAATATCCGTATAGTATTTCTTTTGTGCTATGATATATTCTTCTCTCGTCATCAGACTCCGAAACCATTCATGATAGCGACCAGTTGACTGTTCCTTAAACAGCCTCAGCAGCTCAGAAATACATATATCATTTCCGTTGCCATACAAATTATTGGCTGCTAAACAGTATATCTGGGAATTATCTATCGTGATGTCTTCCTGTGCGGATCTTGTATATACCACCGGAATGCTACTTATGATCTCATTATATTTCAACCACAGATCATCATGTTCGTCAGCGGTCTTCACCAATAATTCCTTATCAAACCAGTTCTCATTTACCAACGCCGGAGGATAACATATTCCCCCAACTCCAATTGCACATAAATCCATTCGCGGCACGTCTATATATTCTTCTAAACATTTTTCTCTCTCCCATTTACTATATGGTTCCAGCGAATCAACCGACTTGAGAATAATGCGTACCTTTCTGGCCGACACTGCACTTGGAAATCGTTTATAACTATTAATCAAATCAGCAATCATTGTCTTTGCGTATATTTTGTCATCATCAACCGTAATGACTACTGCGTCTTTATATTCCTGCAATGCGTAATAATACTTTTTATGGGATTTTAAGTTTCCATGCACCCATGCAACTCTGAATCCGCCCTGCCCGATCAGACTCTTAAGCTTTCCCGGAAGACTCGCTGCCGCCTGCGGAAACTCATCCAGACTTAAATATAAAACAATCTCATCGGCCGCCACGATCTGACGATACAGACTTTCAACTACCTTATGTACACTGTCTATTCTCGGCGGATAAGACGTAAGAGAAACGATGATTCTCATGCATCTCCCTTCCTTTCTGTTATCATCTCCAGAAGATTCACTACCTTGATTTTTGTACTCTTTAGCGCCTCTGTAACCTCTTTGTATAACTCTTTTGATGTAACAAAAATATAGTCCGCTTCCTGAACAAAACCTTCAGGATCTGCTACTTTGTATCCTTCGATAACCATCCCCTGCTTTTTTTTGTCACAATCCACAATCCCAAATATTTTTATAGATTGTTCTTCTAAATAATGCAGAAAAATCTTTCCATTAATTCCGACACCCCATAAAATGATTTTTTGATTCTGTGCAACCAAATCTTTTGTAAAATCACAGACAACCGCTCCATTTTCCCTCAGATAGAATTGGAAATAGGTATCCAAACTGTCAAACCATTTACTTTCATAGGATTTATGCCGAAAACCATCTAACAGATTTCTGTCATACGCATCAATCTGTTCATAATACTCTTTCCCGTATTCTATGCAGTTAGTAATACCTTTTTCATGCAGAAAATTATAAAAATTTTTCTTATCCTCCTCATTCTTTTGTGCCGTCAGCACATATATAAAACAATCTAACAGCCTATAATATAAATAAGGCGTATATTTACCTATCATATTCCTTTTTTTTAATTCGCTGCACAGTTTTTCCATTGCGTAATAGGAATATATAGAATTACGCTGATTAGAAATCCTCTGCGGTTCTGAATGATCTCTTGCATATACCATAACACGTCTGTCATCTAAACAAATAATTTTCTTCGCACAAAACAACGACATTTTCGCAAAATAAACATCATTGCAGGAAGGCAGATCTTGAAATTCTAATTTGTTCTTCTCCAGAAAACTTTTCCGAGTCATTCTATTACACGGTGAAGATGCCCACCATGGAAACTCTCTTGGTTGAAAGGTATCCATTGAGAAAGGAGCCTTACAATACCATTCCCTGAAATTGCTCGTCCGTTCTTTTATTTTCTTTGTATAGATTAATTCGCTTGGCACATGCATATACTCAAACAATACAAGATCTGCCTGATATTTTTTCATTGCGCCGCTCGCCTTTTCAAGCAGCTCCTCCTCAAAAATATCATCACCATCCAGAAATACTATGTATTCTCCTTCCGCCATCTTTAATCCCTTGTTTCTGGACAGTGCCGCCCCTGAGTGTTCCTCATTGATCAGCATTTTAATCCGGGCATCTTTTTCCTTGAACTCCTCAACAATACTTCTTGTCCTGTCAGTAGAGCAATCATCAATACAGATTAATTCAAATTCCTTATAAGTTTGATTTAAAACGCTTTGCAATGCTTCTGGCAAATATTTCTCAGCATTGTAAAGCGGCATAATGACCGATATCACGTTCATTCCTGTACCTCATTTCCTCTTGAATCTTATAATACCATATCAAGCGCATTGACCACTGCAGCCTGCCATTCCGTTGCTATATCTTCTATCTCCTGGTATACCTTTTTCGATGTAACCAAAATATAATCAGCTTTTTTTGCCATAAGCTCAGGTCGGGATACTTTATACCCACTTATAACAACATTTTGTTTCTTTTTGTCGGAATCCACTACTCCAAATATTCTCAAATCTTTTTTTCCGATATATTTCAGCAAAACTCTCCCGTTCACCCCGGCTCCCCAGACAACAGTTTTTTCCCCCTGCCTCTTCTGTTCTTCTATCCAGCGGCAAAGCCGCTCTCCATTTCTTTTAAGATAAAACTGAAAATATGTATCCAGGTTTCGAAACCATCCGCTTTCCCAAGTATGACTCTGTATTCCTCTCAGCAGACTCTGATCATATTGATCCACCTTAGCATAACTATCTCCGCCATATTGAATACACTTTTCGATCCCAATATCCTTTAAAAAATTATAAAAATGTTTTTGTCGTTCTTTATCCTTTTCTTCAACAATCAACAAATCTGTAATTGTATTCATAAATGTATAATAATAATATTCTGCAAGTTTAGGAAACATCTCCCTCTCTTTTAATTCTACTGCCAGTCGCTCCATTGCATAATAACCAAACATTGGATCGCGGTTGTTGGAAATTCTGGAGGGCTGGGAATGCTTTCTCGCATAAACCATAACCCTGTTGTCTTTAAGATATATAATCCGCTTCGCGCAATATAAGACCATCTTTGCAAAATACACATCATTAAATGCTGGTAAATCCTGAAATTCCAATTGATTCTCTAACAGAAAATTTTTTCTATACATTTTATCACAGGGTGAATCAGAACGATTCGGAAAATCTCTGGGAGAAAAATCCCCGACCGAAAACGGAACACAGCAATAACTTTCGATAAACCTTTTGGGGTGCTCCTTAGTCTTTTTTATATAGATCACTTCACTGGGCACACGTATATATTCAAATATAACCACATCTGCTTCCGATTCTTCCAATGCTGCATAAGCTCTTTCTAATAGTTCTTCTTCGAAAACATCATCTCCATCCAAAAAAAGGACATACTTTCCCTCTGCTCTTTCTAATCCACGGTTTCTTGACCGCCCTGCACCCAAACGCCGTTCATTAGGCAAAATCTTTATTCTTTTATCTTGTCCCTGAAAATCTGATAAAATTTCTCCTGTCTGATCTGTTGAACAGTCGTCTATGCAAATTAACTCAAAATCTTTATAAGTTTGCTTAAGAACACTATCCAGCGCTTCCGGTAAGTACTTTTCAGCATTATACAGCGGCATTATAATTGATATCTTAGTCATTGCATTCTCCCTTTAAGCTATCATTTCCATGAAGGCTCTTCTACATTTCATACAAAATTTCTTCTAACGACAAAACAGGAATATCCGTCATTTCAGATATGTTTTTCTTTACCTCTTCAAAACAATGGACTGTTGTCACCACAACAGCATCCACCTTTTCCATCCAACCGATATCAACACCAGGATGAACTTCTATCTCAGAACAGACGCGTTTCCCTTTTTGATCAACAGCGTATTTTACGATTACATTCTGGTCTTTCAGCTCGTCATAAAGGCGTTCTCCAATATTGCCCATTCCATATATGGCAATTGTATTTATTGCTTTTTTCTGAAAATAATCACTAATCTGCTTACCATCCTGTTTCACAAACAGCCATTGCTCGAACAATTTCATCTCCCGCAGTGCCTTATCAGATTTCTGCCGACAGTAATCAAGTTCTCTTCTTCTTTTATAATTTACGGCAACGGCTCCGAAAAGAATCAAGGTATTTATAAAAATTGTCTTCTTCATCTTCACACCTCACACTATCGCTTCTGGCAGATAAACATAAATGACTTATCACCAACTTTATAATACTGCTGTTTATAAAAACCTGCCATACTGGTTAAAATAACCAATTCCCACGCAGAATACATCCACATATCACCATAACAGTATTCATTTACGTACAAATCAAAATTCTGTTCCAACCGCTTTAATCCTTTATAGTGGTTATCCACAATAATAAGGACACCTTTCCGGCGAAGTGCCCTGCTCATATAGCGCAAACTCTTCAGCGGTCTCGGGTAATGATGAAAACTATGCATACACAGTTCTATATCGTAGAAGCCTTCTGGAAAATTCACAGTATCTATCGTTCCCTCAACAACTACGGCACGTTCATCCGACAACCTGCCTTTGGCCTGCCTGACCATTTCACGTGAAAGATCAATACCGTCTGCCCGCATTGCATCCGGAAATGTGTCCAGTACCATTTGAAGCATGATGCCCGGTCCGCATCCTATATCCAGTAATTTCAGATTCTTTCCGGCATATTTCCTGATCATCTTCATAACTGGTCTATAACACTTCCGAGGTTCATCATATCCCCCGTCCTGTTCATAGGTATCAGCTACTACATCAAATACCGCTCTAGATTGATTTTTAATTTTCTGCATTTTTAAACGGTTTTGATTTACAGGATTCTGCAATGCCATAAGAGATAACATCAACCTAAGAGCTTTGTCATTCTTTTTATATTTCCTGCATTGTTTGATTAGCTCATTAAGCACTTTTCTCTTAATATCCAAAATCTCGCAGTGTTCTATTTCCTCTTCAAATTTCCTGATCCTAAGATTCACAATGTCATCCGCGATTTTTATCTTAGACAGATCCTTACCCACCCGGTACTGACCTATTTTCGCCCGGAAATGATACATCGGAACCCCTTCCTCCTGCACCCGGATACAGAAATCATATTCTGCACCATATAACCCGCTTCTATTAAATCCGCCAACTCTTTCATACACTTCTTTTTTGCATACAAAGCATATGCGCAGCGGATTATACAAATAAAAGTTTTCCATCTCGTCATTCAATTCTAATATTTCTGTCAAAACCTCATTTTTCTGATTAACAGGCAAAATATCAGTATAAATAAACACTTCGTTCTTTCTTCGCTGGAACATATGCATAATCCGTTCGACTGCAGTTTGCTCAAGAATCATTCCATTAGATATTTTCATAACGTACTGACCCTCAATTGCTGAGCGCATAATGTCAGATAATGAGGCAGCCTCTCCATGGTTGCACTCACAAACCTTTACCCTTGAGTCTGTATTTGCAAATTCCCTAATCAATTCCCTGTTGCTTAAAGACATGCCTATATTGATCAAAAGCAGCTCCAGATTATCATACGTCTGCTCTATCACACTTGTTATTGTTGGTCTCCATCCATCTTTTTCATCGATGAATGCTATAACGGATAGTTTCATACTTTACCTCTTTCTTATACACCCCAGCGCTTCAATCTGATATCACTCATTAATTCTAAGTCTTTTATTTTCATTGCCATTCTCCATCCTCACAACAATCCAACAGTTCATTTAACAGCAGTACTTGACAGTTACACTTTAGCGTCAGTGTCTTCTGCAGACTACTGCAATCCCCTAATACTGTTATAATGACTGCATCTGTTTCGGGAAACTGTTCATCCATACGGACGACTTTTAAAATAACATCCGCATTGTTCAATTTTCTATCCATCACATAACTTATAGTAATTTTGTCGTTCTCCAATTCATCATAAAGGCAGCATCCCAGATATCCCATTCCATAGACTGCAACAGAATGAATATGTCTTTGTATCAAGACATTTGCCAATGATTTTCCTTCCACCTTAAGCTTCAGCCAGCGCTGTACTGTCTCCTTCAGCATCAGACTTTTATCTGTATTTGCACTGATGAAAAACCTGGCACTAGCATCCACATCGTCTATTGATTCATATTGTTTGCATATTTTTTTCAACACATTCTCTTTGTCATCTGTCTTAGAATCCTCTTTACTTTTTAAAATATTATCATATAAACCAATTATCTTCTCTCCATATTTTTGTAGACCAAACATTTCAAGCGCATACGCCTGCGCTGTCTTTCGGATCATCTTATTTTTTTCCTTCTGTTCCATCGCATCACACATTACTCTCGCCAGATCCTCTTCACTGCCCTGCTTATACAGATAACCTCTTGATCCGTCGCTACCGATTACCTCAGCCGTGCCCCCCGTATCTGCGCCTATAACCACACAGCCTGCCAGCATGGCCTCGATCGTTACCCGTCCCAAAGCTTCCATTCTTGAACTGATAATCGCATATCCACATTTTTGTCTTAATTTGCTCAAATCTTTTTGGAAACCCATTATATGAACATATGATTCCAATCCACACTCTCTCACATATTTTTTCAACAGCCACCTATACAAATCGTTGCCCGCAGCTCCGACGATATAAAGGTGCACTTCTATTCCCTGCTTCATAAGCCTGTTTACTGCCTTAACGGCTTCCACCTGTCCTTTGGATGGTATCAGATTACCCGCAAGCAGAAAATGATTATCGGCTCTGTCTGAAAGGCCGCTTTCTAAAAACCGCCCGCTGTCCACTCCGTTATAGATACACCTAGAATCAACATTATATTTTCGTTTATATGCCGCCTGAATACACTCAGAAATACTTATCATACCATCAGCACAGTCAAACAATTCTTTTTTTAGTTCTTTGTCTACAAACTCACTGTCGAAATCTTCTTCCAGAAATTCCCGAATATGCCATATATGCGGAATCCTTTCCATGATTGCCGCGATGGCTCCCGCATTGCTGACACTTGAATTTGTATGTACAAGCTGAACCTTTTCCTGCTTTATTATTTCTCTTATCTGCAGCGCGGCATGATAACTTTTAAAAAAAATAGCCGTATTTTCCTGTTTGGAATGTAAACCGATCGGCCGATAATCCGTCTCAAAAGGTATAATATAATATACAATCTGCATCTGCAGGAGGCATTCTTCTATCATTCCATCAGACGGAATAATAACAACAGGATCTACTTTATTCTTAATTGCAGTCAGCATATCCAGAAAAGACTGTGCTGCGCCTCCCAGCGCAGATTCATTTATAATGTACATTACCTTAATCAAATCCCTTTTCCTCCAGCAATTCCCCTATTTAACCACTTTTTGAACTTATACCATGCCGAATTTATTCCTTCATCCACTTTTTATAGAATCCATTTATCTTTTCTTCCGTATAAAAGAAATTCATGTATGGATTCTCATAATAAATCTTCTTTAATCTCTTGTCAGGCATTGTAAACGTTTCAAGATACGCCTGATAAGCAAACCGATACCGTTTCTCTTTGGAAATATTTTTATTTTGCAGCCTGAATTCCGAAATACCGACGAAGCTGCCAACAACCTCTTCAAGGGTATTTAACTGCTCCACTTGCATCAGCAACAGTTCTATATTATTTTTTTTAATTACTACGTACCCTTTTTCCTTATCAAACGGATAATCATACACATTGATTCCAAGCACACTTTCCAATTCTCTATGAAACCATTGAAATTCCTGACATTCAAATCCTTCCTGAAAATAAAACCGCTCTATTTCCTCAAAATCAACTTCTGCACTATATCGGTTTACGCTTGGTATATTCTGCCACATTTCCGAAATCCGCCTTGCTAAGGGTTCCCTTACCAGACTAATTACTTTTGCTGATTTTTGTTCCAAAAGTTTTTGCAGTGTATCCTCCTCCTGCTCCGCTCCTCTTAAAACATGACTGTGCAGTACATATTTTCCATAGTCTTTTAGAGACCAGTAGAGCGACCTTGAACCAACTTTTCCTGGCTGGTAAATCAATAGCATCTCGTCCTTATGCAATGGGGCATACGCAAAATACTTCATTTGATCCACCATAGAACCTTCTTCATATGTAATCCGGCTTTTCTCATGTTCTGCCAACATTTTCTGTCTATATATGTCATCAATATATCTGTTCTTCAGATTAAGATACATTCCCCATTTCAAGCCATACCATGTATAAACCACTACATCTGTTAAATTCATCTTTTCCAGTATAGCAAGTACTTCATCTTGAAGTTTCACATCAGCAAAAGAAATACATACCACTACTCCTTCTCCTTCATCTGACACATAGATCTCCTGCACCTGCTCTGGTGAAATAATACTATATCCTTCTTTATCCTTGCCCCATTGTCTGCTATCAGAATCGCATAAAATAATATTTTCTTCCACTCCCATGTCTTTTAATTCATGCAGCAATACTCCTGTCTGATCATCTATTCCCCAAATAACGACTTTCTTTTCAAAAAGCGGGCTGATATCTTTCATAATGTCCAAATCATGTACTTTCATCATCTAATCAATCTCCATTGTGGCATTGCTGTATCCATTTTGAATAAAAACCATCAATTTCTTCATCCGTATAAAAATAACGCATGTATTTATTTTCATAATATATATGTTTCAGCCGATCTTTGGACACAAAAAAGTTTTCTAAATACTCTTTATATGCAAAACGATATGCCTTTTCTCCTGCTATGTTTCTATTCTCCAGTGCAAAATCCGGAATACCAAGGAAACTGCCAATAACATCCTCTAATCCCTTCAGCTTTTCCATTTTAATCAAAAGTACTTCCATATTATTCTTTTTGATTATGCTGTATCCTGCTTCTTTGTCAAAAGGGTATTCATATATATCAATGTCAAATACACTCTCCATTTCTTCAATAAACCATTCAAATCCCTCATATTCAAAATCTTCCTTAAAATAAAACTCCTCTATTTCTTTAAAATCCACCGCGGCACTATACCTGTTTACATTTGGAATATTCTCCCACATTACCGATATCTGTCTGGAAAGCGGCTCCCTGACCAGACTTATCATTTTTGCCGACTTTAGTCTTAACAAATCCAACAAATTATTATTTTTCCGATATTCCAATCCTGATAATTTATGCGTATGCAAAACATATTTTCCAAATTTTTCTATTGATTTGTAAACTGACATAGATCCAACTTTTCCCGACTGATATACAAGAATCATCTCATCATTGTGCAAAGGCGCATACGCAAAATGGTGCATATCCTGAAACATCCAGTTTTCATCGTAAGTGATACGCTTTCTCTCATGCTCTACCAGCATTTCATTTCTGTAAGAAGCATTCACATATGGATTATTAACATTCAGATAAATTCCCCATTCTACTGCATATTGCGTATATACTGTCAACTCCATTAAATTCAAACTATCCAGCATATCTAAAATCTCATTTTGTAAGCTGACTTTTTCTACTGCTATACAGAGAATCATCTTGCTTATGCTATCTGATGAAATACGTCTCTGCAATGTTTTTGGAGAAATGATCTCACTATCGTCTTCTTTGCATCCCCATTTTTCCTTATTAGAATCGCATAATATGATTCCTTTTTTTCCAGCCCCCATTCTTCTTAACGCACGCAAAATGCGATGTCCACAACCTCCCATTCCCCAAATAATAATCTTTTTTTGAAATAGAGGCGTAATGTCTTTCATAATCTCTAAATCCTTTATCATAATTTACCTCCTTCACACGGATTCATACCATTCGAATCACTGGCAATATATAATATCCCTGTCATTTTCCTGATACACCTTTCCATATATCTTCCAATGTAATCATTTTTAACGCCGCATTGCCTAATTCTGTCAATTGTCTGCTGATTTCGTGACATCCATCCTTTACAGCAATGATTACACAACCTTTATAGTCCCTCAATTTGGGGGGCGGATAAACCGCAATACCATTTTTTCTTGTACCCCACATTGTCTCATTATTATCAACAAACATTACTATCGGAATCTTTCCGAATCTTAAAACAGATTCTATTCTCCCACCCCATTCACCCGTTCCAAAAACTACAGTTCCCTCTTCAACTCCTTGAAATTCCTCTCTCAGAAAATCACATACAATAGACGGCTTTTCTTCTATAATTGGTATCATTTTAGTAAGCTCATAATTTCGGTTTATCTGGGTCAGGACAAAATCTTTATTGGGACATTGATCAATATATGATAATGCAATCCGTCTTGCTTCTTCATTTCCTTCTAAATATTTTTCTGAACTAATTCCACCGGTTCTGAAATTGCTGATGATTTCATCAATATATTCAAAACGCCCCCCTTTCGCGTAAAACCTTAACAATAAATCATAGTCTGCCGCTACCCTATAATCTGTATTAAAAACTCCATATTTCTCATAAACACTGCGTTTCACAAAAACAGTCGGATGAAGTACAATTCCTGCCATATACCAAAGATGGTTTAACATCTTCTCTTTGCTATATGTACAATTCCCCTTTTCATCAATAAAACGCATCTTCCCATGAACCAGTTCCGCCTTCCCAGATGTAAAATGATTTACCACTTTACTCACTGCATCTGACTCATACCAGTCATCACTGTTAATAATACCAATGATATCTCCTGTTGCGCGCCGAAGTCCTTTATTCATTGCATCATAGATACCCTTATCAGGCTCACTCACGTAATAGAATAGTGCATCCTCATACTTTTTAATGACATTACACGTACCATCTGTAGATTTTCCATCTATGATGATATATTCAATATTTTGACAAGACTGATTGAGAACGCTGAGAATGGTCTGCTCTATCGTATGCACGGAGTTAAGAGAAACAGTAATAATACTGACCTTAATACCCCTCATGATCTTCTCCCTGCCCAACTACCATAAAACGCCTCCATCATAAATAAGTCTTGGCCGATTATGAACTATTCTGCATTTCCAATACTTTCCATCCGGTTCAAACTGATCTGCAAATGTATTCACATCTGACATGGCATATCCATTCTTCCAAAGAACATACGGAAAGGAAATCTGATCTCTTCTGGAATACCTGTCTATTTGTTCCCACCAATCCTCCATGAGTTTCCTACAGACTGGATGATTGTGCTCCCTAAGCAAAATACCGCAATATACATTCCCAAAATGATCGGGAAATCCTTCCAGCCAATAGTGTTCCATCTGCCGTATCACCACATCTTCCGCATCACTTTTTGATAAAATAACCCGCATAGCCTCCATATAGGAACTGTCCCAATAATTGTGACAGATTGTCGTTATGCGCGTTCTGGGAAGTTCTTCTATACATTCAACAATAGAACTATCCATTTCCATCTCTCCGTCAAAATAGACAGAATATTTATATTGCGGAAAAATTTTGTGGACATTCATCTTGCAATATCTGTTCTTCTTCGCATTATCTGTCACATGTGCCGGTACATAATCATTAACATTTATGTATTTGAATACTGTCTCATACTCCGGTTCCTTGTCCGAAATCAGATAGTAATCACAATCTGCACGAACCGATAATGGTTCCCTCAATTCATCATAGTCTCCGACAATGCAGGTATAAAAAACCGTCTGCTTATTTTGCAGAAATGGAAGAAACTCATTTTTCTCTTCTATAAACAATTCATCGAACAAAATAATTTCATCGAATCCCATGCTTTGTATCTGACCAAATACAGATTCCACATACATATTCGTCATCATCAAAAAGCAAACTATCTTCGGTTTCCTTTGTGCCAATTCAGTCGGCGAGATACACTTTATGCCGCTTACAACTTCCCTGCCCCACAAATCACTGTTATTATCACAATAAAAATTTACTGCAATTTCCTTTTTGCGCAGTATCTGCAACCCGATTCCTTTACCAAGAAATCCTGCTCCCCATATACATACCTCGTACTCTTTGCTCTTTGCATGCTCGATATATAATTCTTTTTGATAAACCATTGCTATCTTTTCCCTACTCTTTCCACGTATTTCTTCTGGTCACTTTTTGCAGAAATCCACCACGAAACTTTGTACAGCATTCATTATCTCTCATTCCCCATTCAGATTAAAAAAGAAATAAATCCGTCTGAAATATTCCTCTATCCTTCATTTGGTTTGTAAACTGCCTTATTTCCGAAATAGAGTAAACTTTCTCCTGCCCTTTCCGTATATATAAATCCATGTCAATAAAGGAATCATACAATTTTCCAATATTTTCATAATACCATTCCATTGTTCCCATTTTTTCATAATACGATGGTGTAAATTCATGTATCATTGCTATCCTGTGAGAACTGAATAATTTCCATCCGCCTTTGATTACTTTAGGTTCAAAGCCTTCCACATCCATCCAGATATAATGAACATCTTCTTTTCTAATACCTCTCTCCTCAATATACTCGTCCAATCTAAGCGTGTTCACCTCGTCAACCGTATTTTCAGCCTCAACTACACATGTGCCCCCCGGATTTCCCTCTTCATATTGTAACGACGCCTTTCCGTTTTGATCTGACAATGCAAACCACTCCGTCTGAATATCCTCCATATGATTGAGTATGCAATTAACCCGCAGTAAATCATAATTATCCCGGCATGCCTCAACCGCGACAACCTTCCATTCGTCCCTCAGAAGTTTCTTTACATAAATTGAAGTAGTTCCTATATTTGCACCCAAATCCAAAAAATACCCGCCTGTACATGTGCGGACATCTTTATAATATTTTTCAGCCAAAGACAAAAAACCGTCGATCAGTTTCTTTGAAAAAGTTTCTTTTGTATACATCATTTCATCCGAAATGACATAATCCAGGCTCGATGCAATAAAATCAAGATTATTCTTTGTTCTAATTGATACATAAGGCATTATCTTTTTAGCTGCATATAATTCAGGCGCATACAGTTGTCGGAAATACGTTATTTTTTCCTGATCACGTTTCCAATCGTTGCTGTTTTTTTTCAGATACGCTATGATTTCCTGATAATTTTCCCAACCTGTCGCTATAATCAGCTTATCCATCTCCGCATAGTCAACCTTATCCGCTGTAATGACCTTTTTATTTCTATATTCCGTCTGTTTAGGCGCTGTCTCAACAAAATACAACAACTCCATATTCTCATTTTCTTCTTCGATTCTTGTCAGAAAATCCTCCGCCAGTCTTCCTGTTCCATAAACCGCTATCTTCATTTGCTCTTCCCTTCCTTACAATGTACAGGAGGCTGCTTATTTCTGCATTACCCTATCCACATATTTCTTATTTCTGCGGGTAATAGATCCGCCACAAAATCCTCTTTTTCTATACAGAGTATTTTATCTTTTGCCACACCCGCATCTGCTATGAGAGCCGCTGATGATGCCGCTATACTGTGATTTAAAATTGCAACCAAAATAAAATCAAACTCACTTTCTTCTATTTGGCTTAATCTATCAACGTCTGTTTTATCAACATTATCCACTATATTGCAATATTGTAATGTCCTGATCCTTTCCATAAACTTACTGGCAAAGACACCTTTACCATATATAACTATATTGTCTCCCGGCTTTATCCTTGGGTAAAATGTACACTGTTCCTTACTGATCATTTTCTCCGGAATATCTAATAACAGGTGGTAAAACAATTTGTATAAAAGAAAATTCTTTTCCATTTTTTCTTTATTTTTACTTTCCTGGTACGATAAAATGAAATACTTTGCCATCTCTACCAAAGAATTAAAATCTGCTCTTTCTTCTTTCCATAAAACTGAATTTTTTCTTACACAGTAATGATAAAAGCATTGTGATCCGACATAGACACTGTTAATATTTAATAAACATGGAAATATTACCGCATCGTCATCTGCATTTTTTTTAAGAACATCTGGACATATCATTTGATATTTCTTCCACTGATCTGTCTTAATCACTTTGTTCCACAAAATCATATCTATGGGCTGATTAAAGAATGGTGTTTCTCTAACACATCTGTTAAACTCTTCCCAAAACTCTTTCTCCCGATAAAATCCTTCCCTAATCCCCTGTCTGTATTCTTCCGTGAATCCCGCATACTCCTTTTTATATCCAAATACCAACATCTCTGGATGATATTTGTTAAGTTTTCTAACTATTTCAGTATATGCATTTTTCTCAATCCAGTCATCAGAATCTACAGTAGTCGTATACTCTCCCTCAGCACATAATACGCCTGCTTTTCTAGCACTGATCATCCCCCCATTTTTCTTATGTATGACATGGATCCTGTTATCCCTGACCACATATTCATCACAAATTTCTCCACTTCGGTCTGTAGATCCATCATCTACAAGAATGATCTCCAGATTTCTATATGTCTGGGCAAGAATGCTGTCCAGACACCGCCTTAGATATGACTCTGCATTATAGACCGGAACGATCACAGACAATTTTATCCGTTGACCTCTCTCCCTTTCTTCCATATTTCCGCTCGATTCTATCACCATTTTCTGCATAATTGCATTTTCATCCTTCATATTCTTTCTTCGTCACAAAAACGTCCACCACTCTCTGTCTCGTTGATACACAAAACTGATTGGTAAGTACAAAAAAACCGCTATCCGCAATCTCATCATGAAACGTCGGATTGATATTGATCATATAAATACGACGCGGCTTCCTTTTTAAACTATTGCCGATATTTTCAATTGTCTGCATAAAAACATTTCTATCAAACGGGTCAAAATAATAAAACCAATTATAACCATCCAAAACTTCCCGGCACTCTCTTGCATCGCCATGTATACATACCGCTTCGTATCCATCACAACTTATTCCATGCGGTTCCACAAAGCGAACGCCCATCTTATTAAAATTTGAGAGCATAGTATCATATATTTCTTTTTCAAACTCCACTCCGCCGACCTTCTTAAAACCATAATCCAAAAAGGTGATCATAGCACCACCTTTTCCGCATCCAAAATCAAAAATGGCATCGTCCTCCTGCGGTATGCAGTGACACCGATCTAAAATAGGAAAAATTTCTTTTTGGGTTGATATTTTATAATCATGCCCCCCCTCCCCACTAAAGTTTACACTTGTAATAGCAGTAACCAAATTGCAGTCATAACGGTATTCCAGCCATTCCATAAACTGTACATCCCTGCACCCTGTCTTTCGTTTCTGAAATACTCCCTCTGTTTCTTCATCAAATTTTCCGGCATAATTCATATAGTCGTTCCCATAAATTAATTCCATAAAATTGTAATAAGTTTTATCCTTTACCAGCCCTGCTTTTAACAATCTACGCAGAACATTATCATTCTCACAAACAGCCAGCCACACGACTGCGTCTTTGACATCTTTATAGCCAAAATCAAAAAGAGAAGAACGGAAAATCGGAAACTCATACGGTATACTGGCTGGCTGGTTATCTTCAATGATATAGTCCACCGTAAGTCCATGATAGTATTCCGCATACCATGCAAGAAACCGCCCGGTATAGCCGTACCCCCACAACACAATCCGATGTCCAAACGCTTTTAGCATCACCTCGTCCAACTTATCCCTGAATTCTTCAAATACCTTTAGCATGCACCTTATTCCTCCGTTCCTTTCACAAACGCCTCTATGATCCGGACGGTCTTCTCCATCTCGTTCTTTAGCGAGATGGCAATTCTGGCGATAATCTCCCCTCGATCCTCAAAGAGCCGAATCAATATACCATTTTTCTCAAGTAAATTTTTTAACACCCTCAAATCCCTATTCTCTATTGTAACTGCCACGAAATTACTGTCTGACTGAAAAACCCTTATTTCGGGAATCCGGTTAAGTGTATCCATAAACCACGACTTAATGCTGCACATCTCTCGGTTTGTTTTCTCGTAGTACGCCTTATCGCTGATCGCGGCGGCTGCCATTCTGCGGGAAATCGTATTTTCCCGGAATAAAGGCAGATCGAGCCCAAATATATGTCTCACCTTCGCGTTACAGAACCCATATCCGACACGCATATTTGCCAGTCCATAATACTTGGAAAAAGTTCTGGATATCAATATATTCGTATAAGTTTCCACCAATCTCCTTACATCCACATCTTCTTCTGAAAACCCCCAATAAGCTTGATCTAAAAGCACAAGTGATTCCGGATTCTTTTTAACGATCAATTCAATTGTATGTCCATCCATTTTACATCCCGTGGGATTGTGCGGCGTAGTAATCACAATGATCTTGGGTTGATACTTTGCTGCCTTAAGCAGAATATCTTCCACATCCATATAATATGTATAGTCATCTTTCAGCACCTGATAATAATGAACCTCACTAAATTTCTCCCTTGCAAGACTGCTATAATAACTCCATCCCGGATCAGGCATTAAAATACTGTCTCCTCTTTCCAGCATAATAGAAAATACGGATTTAATCACTTCTGCGGAGCCGTTATGTATATATATATCATCCTCCGGAATAGAAAACTGTCTGGAAATTGCTTCAATCAGGAAATCCTTCGTTGCCATATCGTACTCATATAAATCCTGCAATTTTATGGCATGCAGCACATCCAGGCATTTAGGACTTGGGCCAAACGCGTTTTCATTTAGATGCAGCCTGCCCGTATGCTGATTTGTCACCGCGGAATTATACCGTTCAATATCCCCGTACTTTTCGAAAAGTTCCGGAACCTTGCTCCCCTTCATTGTCTCTTCAGACAATAACCGATCCCTATACTTTATAAACTCCGGATCAAAAGCAATCACATCCTCAACAGTATCAAATTCCTGCAAAATATCATCTGTATATTTCACCAGGCGAAACCTAAGTTCGTCAATATGTTTTATATGGAAATCATCCATGAGCATTTTCTTCGTACTTGGTTCATCGTATTCCTTCATCAGATATCTAAGGAAAGTCTCACTAAACTGTGCAGAAAAAAAAGCCTCTCCAATGGTGTACCATGCATTGCTTCCGCCTTTCACAATTTCGGTAATATATGTTCCGTCCATTTTAGTAACACAATACTCGTCGGCATAGCTCTCTGTATATTTGCAGGCATAATAGGAATCATACACATAATTTGAAAAAACATTCTCACTGAAGTAATTGTCAGAACAGCATATATAGCTCCTTTTCAGATATTCCTTCGCCGCATAAAGAGATGAGATATTGTTATAGCGATAATAATCCTCATTTTCTACTATGATTACATGATATTTTTCTTTCAGATAATCAAATTTTTCTTTTAAATACCCGACTACGACGATAATTTGTCCAATACCCGCTTCCTTAAGCTGGCGTATCTGCCTTTCGATCAAAATTTCCCCTTTTATTTCATAAAGTCCCTTTGGCACAATGCGCGACAATGGAAGGCTTCTCAGACCAAAACCTGCTGCCATGATAATTGCATTATCTACCTTATACTGTTGCAGTTCTTTGTAGCCCTGCTCTGTAATACCGGAATCAATCCATCCTTTTTCCTGCAACCTGACAATCGTCCCTGACACCTGATTCAGGTCGCAACCTGTCTTAACGGCTATTTTTAAGGGGTCTGTACCCCCCTCTTTATAAACCTCATATAAAATATTAAATTCTACTAATTCCATTCTTCCATCCCCGTGTCACTAGCTAGTATATGTAATATATGTTGCTGTATGTTTTGGCTTTCTCTCGCTTTCCGGCGGCGGCACCATATAATCATCTCCAAACATAAATTTTAAAAACCCGTTTGCATCCACTGGCGCTTTCACCAGCAGTCCCTCAAATTGTATGTCGCAGGATAAGAGCATCCATTCCCTTAAAAATCCCTTGTTTTCCTCTTTGCCCCCCCATCCGATCGTCCTGACCAGCTTTGTATTATTTCCCCTGTATTTCGCAACAAGCCGCTCCATTTCCTTAAATGCAGTCTCTGGCGGAATATGTTTCAACGCCTTATAAATAAGTCTCTTCATGCAATTCCTGTCATGTTCAGCCCCAACAGGCGAATACAAAATTTTTCTGATGACAAAGCACCTGAAATTAAATATAGCTTTCAGAGGCTGTTTATCCGGCATACCGTCACAAGGAAAAATATCTATAAAAATTCCACGCCTCATTGTAAGCATTTCCTGGTTTTTTCTTCTGAAATCCGTACCGTTTCTCAAAATCCTCGCATATCCCCATCGATATCCAGGATCCGTCCTGTAAGTCTGCAAAAAATACTTTTTACAGTCAAGCTGTGTTTTGCATACTTCGCAAAAACGATCATAATCTTCCCTCAGCATCCTCACATCAATATCATCATCCCAGGGAATAAATCCTTTATGCCTGACTGCCCCCAATAAGGTTCCACCATCAAGTTCGTACTGTATCTCATTTTTCCTGCACAAATAGTCTAGTTCTCTTAGCATATCAAGTGCGATAAGTTGTAGTTTTCTCAAATTTTCGGGCGTATATACAAATTGTTCCATATTCCCTCACACCATATTGTTTTCTTTTATCACCGAATAATTTACTCTGTTTTTCCCTCTAAATAAACCTCCGGTTCATTTAAAAACACATCTGTAATGCCTTTTTCCTCAAGTTTTCCTAAGTCCAATATTGTTCCGGTTGGCTTATTTGGATATAAGTGTCCGCCCAGCCATGCCCTTACAACTATGCCCTGCAATTCCTGAGCATTCATATCCATACCTTTCCAATATGGGTGCAAAGCATCCGCACCGCATCCACCTTTCATCTTATACAGACAATCCGATACCTTCTCATCCAAAATACCTATCCGCGCACAGGAGTCCAGATTTCTAATTTTTTCCAGCGATCGAGCATAAAAAGAAGAATATACGATGCTATCTTGGATACCCCTTCTGTAAACCATATCTACTATTTTTTCTTCCATACCCTCATACAAACAGAGGTTATTTTTTAATTCTATATTTAATAACAGTCCATTTTTCAACGAGTTTTCAAGCAAATCAAAAACCTCTTCCATCGTTGGAATCCGCTCTATCCGCCCACTGCCTGCATCTATCTGCAATTTCTTCAATTCCTGTAAAGAATAGGAGTTTACATACCCTATTCCGTTAGTCGTACGATTTACTTTTTCATCATGAAAAACTACAATTTCCCCATCCTTTGTAAGCTGTATGTCCAGTTCTATTCCTGACAAACCATGAATGCTGACTGCCTTTTCAAAAGCTGTTAATGTATTTTCTGGATAATGTTGACTACATCCCCGATGCGCCCATATCTTCATACCTTATTTTCCTTATTTCTGTTTACCACATATTTAATTATATACAGATGCGTCAAATATAAGGCATCTATTATTCCAGCTGCCATTATTGCTATATTCAACCTTTAACAGGCTACAATTACTTAAAGGTATGTCAGAAATCGTAATCGGCTCTGTAATTTTGCTTAACTCTGGCGAAGTATATACCACAATATCATCTGCTTTAATCGTACTAACACCGACACAACCACCATCTTTTATTGCCATAGAAAGCTTCAAATCTGTATAGACTCTGTTCAAGTTATATGTGGCGTTGAAAGTATTTTCATATAATTTAAACAAAAACTTCTCCAATAATTGCTGCTTTCATATTCCCGCCTTGTTATATTCTTTTGTTCAAAAACTGTTCCATGATCCCCGCCATTACCTCGGAATCCCTTCTTGTAAGTTTAAAATCTTTCCTCGTGTCTCCGTTAATCCGAGAAAGCAGATCACATATTTCGTAACGCAGACCGTCTCCCAGAAACCGTTCAGAATATCGCTCTATCTCATTTGGATTTTCATGATGAACCTCAAAATAGCTTGTCTTCCACCAAGGCGCTTCCACCACAATATATCCCTCTGTTCCGGATATTAAAAGTTTTCCTTCTGACTTTACACCCAAACCACAAGTAGCTGTAGCCAAACCATTATGATACCGTATATATACTCTGGTATAAAGATCAATGCCATTTTCCGAATGAATAGATTCAAACCGGATTTTCTCATAATCATGCCCAAACAATTTCAATATAGGAAGCAGGCAGTAACTTCCAAGCTCCGTAAAGCTTCCACCATATTTTACGTCTTTTAGTTCTCTGCTGCTTTCTTTTTCAAGTTTTGTAAAGCATGCTTCCACCCCTCTAATGCTCCCTATTACCCCACTGCAGGCTATGCCGAGAAGCTTTGCAAAGCCAGGACAAAACGCAGTTTTAATTCCTTCAAATAAGATAAGTTTTTTCTCTTTTGCAAGGGTAAACAATTCCACTGCCTGTTCCTGTTTGAGGCACATTGGCTTTTCACATAATACATGTTTACCATGTTCCAATGACTGTCTTATATACTCATAATGTGTCCCATGGGGTGATGCTATATAAATAATATCCGATGCATTATAAAATTCCTCTAGATCCTCACAGGCATCAATTCCCCACTTATGGGAAAATACCCTAGCGCTGTCAATATGTGGGTTATATACACACTGTGCATTGACACCGCTGACGAGAGCTGCTTCCGGCATAAACCGATTCGCAATCCGACCTGTACCGATGATCCCGATTCGCTGAATCGGGATCTCCTTTGTTCTTAACATCGTACTAGATATATTTTTCGTTCTATCCAGATATACAACTTTACAATAATCTTTCAGGTAATCAAATGCGCCTATCCAATCGGATCCCACCGTGAAAATATCTATATTGTATTTCTTGATATCCTGAAACTTCTGTCCCTCTGATTCTTCCACGATGATTTCATCGGCAAAACCGGTCTTTTTGACATTCTCTATTCTGGTCAGCAGAGAATCCATTACGTTCAGTTTACCCCTCGTCTGGTCATATTCTTCCGATGTGACACCGACGATCAGATAATTCCCCAGCTGCTTCGCCCGCTGTAACAGTTTATAATGCCCCTCGTGAAACAGATCAAAAGTTCCATAAGTAATTACTTTAACCATACTGCTCCGCCTTTAATCCTGTGATTTGATATATTCATATATTTTTCTGCCACAGCTCCCATCACCATTCGCCATCAGTTCCCGATAGACTGCAAGCTGTTTTTCCTTGTCAAAGGGATTTCCCGCTGGCGTCCCCTCAATAAATCTGCCAAGAGAATTAAAAACGCTCTCCTTACACGCATACTTCAATGTCCCCGAATACTCACCAAATCCCTGTTTCTGTTTTTCCAGCTCTTTCGGATCAAACTTGATTTCAATCTCTTCACATTCATTTGTTTTCAGATTGATGTGATACAACTTTTTATTGACATTTGAATAGATCTTAATCCATCCCCTTTCGTCCACAAGCTGGTTCCATAAGAAATATGCCTTATTCCGCAGCGTACAGTTCTCTTGCTGTCGTTCCTCAAACGGCGGTTTCCATCCCGCAAACTGTCCTGTACGGATATTAAGACGAAGGTACATATTGCCCCACCGCGGAGTAAGATACAAATCATCCTCATGGAATGCCATCGAGCTAAAGGGATTTTCTTCACACTCCTGATTCAATCTGGGATTTACACAGGTAAATTTCTTTGGAAATCCAGTATATTCCTTTACTTCTCCCGTCTGTGGGTTCCATCTCACGACCGTCCTGCCCTTGCAAGGCAGCATCCATATATCGTCCAGATATTCCGCCATCATATTGTAACAGGTTCCACTTTTTGCTTGAATTGTGACAAGCTGCGCTTTCCCGGTCTCTAAATTCAATTTATAGACTATGTTCTCTGTATGAGAGGCAACATATAAAGTCCCCCGATAGACCAGTGATGCGCCGGAAACTTTCTGTCCTTCTTTGTCTGTAACTAACACATCTATATAATCTGTAAAATACCTGCATTCTTCTGTATCTGTATCGTATCGTACGATAGCAGGATAATGAAGCGGCAGCAAAATTAAAAATCTATCATATTTCCTTACATCAATAAATGCTCGTCCCATAAGCACTTCTTTCTTTAGACTTATCCTTCTTTCAACGCCCTCCTTTCCGATCAGAAGAATCTCCTGCGTATTAGCAGGACAAGCATATTTTTTCCCATTTATCTCACATATGGCACTATATTCCTTTCTTTTACTATCCGAAAGATCGCAAAAATAGTGATAATCATACATTTCCGCCTCAGATACATACAGCTGATTGCTCTGCGTAATAACAAAGCGGTTTTGTTCCAAACAATCGAACTGCATATTGATCGTTTCCCGCCAGCTGTCTTCATCGGGCTCACTGTGAATCCTATTATCCAAAATAAACATCGGCTTCCCCGCCACCCCAAACAGCGAAGTGACACTTGTCCCCGAATCACCTATATATACATTTGACAGTGCAATCGAATTCTCGATATCCGGTGTCGTATCATAAATACCTATACTGTTCTCACAAAAATTTTTCTTCAGTGTATCATATGTTTGGCGATACTCTGGCCGCATGGAGTCAAATGTCGTTTCCAGCAAAGGGTGTGGTCTCCACAAAAGGCAGACCTCCTCCCGTTCTTCAAAACACTTAAACACATAATTCATTTTCTTCAAGAAATCATCTGTGTCAGTAAGCATTCCTGAAATGCTTGTATTATAAAAATAGACTCTCCTGCCTGCCATCTTTTCTTTCCATTCCGCTGGTGGCTCAGGCGGATTCTGACACTTTCTGATCACCCTGTCAACTTTAGGCGAACCAAACGGTAAAAACTTTTCATCTGGGATATTTTTATCAAAACATTTCCGAAACTGCGGCGATTGAATCACAATATAATCCGCATAAATATAAGCAGGACAACGGCTCTGCGCTTCACTCATCCCACCTGATGTGCTGTAATACGGAACATAAACAAGACAATCCGTATACTTTTTCAAATTAATAGAATAATACCGCGGATGCACACTTGTCACGAGATTGCAATTGTCATAAGGATTGTGGATATAAATAACATCCGGCTTTCGCTCCTCGAAATTGTATTCCTGCCAATCCGTGATCTCGATATCTTCCGGATATTCTATGGGCGTCCCGTCAGGGCACACATTACCTTCATAATGCATCTTCCCAAAACTTCGATCCGGATTCAAAGCGTAATACGGAATTGGAACGCAATACGCGTCACAATCCGGATCCTCCCTGGCCGCAAGGTAGATGCTTTCCAGACTATCCCACATGGATGCCTTATAAGGAAAAAACACAACTTCCTTTCTGACAATAATATCATTTTTCACGCTGTTCTCTATCTTTATGAGTTGCTTTCGCAAGGTCTTATACGTTTTATTGACATGCAAATCATTTTTATTGATATCTTCAAACACCAAAAATAAGAGTTCACAATATGCTTCTATGTAAGAAACTGTCCTATGTCCTTCCCCTTCACTCTTTTCAATTATTTCTCCAAGTGATATAGCAGACTCCTGAACTCCGCTGATCATATCCTGCGCCAGCATCAAGTTATTCTGTTCCAATGCTTTCTTTATCTCTTCATGAACCTGGTGCATACTGTCTATAAGATTCAGTATTTCCTGCCTCTGCGCTTTTCTCATAGAAGTTACCCTCTTTGCCCGTAACCTTGTTTTATCATTTATGTCCTGAACAATTTAAAATCCTACACAAATTCCCTCCTACAATTTGACGCATGACATCTGAATGCCTTGGCCTTCAAACGCCACGGCATTTAGATGCCATGCGCTATGCAGTGGATTCATAGGGTATCACAGCCATCTATAAGGAACTGTTCTGACAGTTCCTGGACGGTGCCGAACCATTTGGTTCAGCTTCGTACCCTGCTACTCTCATTTCCGGCAATCCCGGATCTGAGTTCACAGGACACAGGCGTACCTGTTTTTGTATATCCCCAACGCCCTTTTCTTTTTTATATCAAGATACCGTCTGTCACAGTCCGCATCGTCTCTGTAACCAGAGTCGCATGTCTTCGCTGATGCAAAGCCGTTTGCAGTAAAACCGGATTATCCAATCGGTTCATCTTCCAGACGGATCGTTTGATCATTTATTAGTAATATTATTGTTGTTTTCCTCATTTTTCTTCGGAAACTGTTTATTTAATTGTTTCCCAGTTTTTCCTCTATTCAGGGCATTTTTTGCCCCGTTCATTTTTTTATTCTCTTCAAATCCGCAGGCAGGACATCGAAAATTCTCGCCTTTCACGCTTCCCTTCTGCCCGCATACACTGCATTCCGTGCCAATCCCTTTTCCAATGACTTCTATAATACTGACTCCGTCTTTCTCGCATTTCCATTGCAGTCTCTCGGTCACAAAGCCTTTCTTCCACATTCTGAGGAAGTGCGTGTCGCCAGTGACTTTTGTAAGCTTCTGAACATCACGCTGTCCACCAGTATGCATGCCCGGATTACGCGGAAGCTTTGCCATATAGACCGTTTTCGGTTTTTCCTGTGTCAGCATCCTGTTAAGTTCCCTGTTCACATAGTTCTTCAGCGCCGCATCCATTGCCGCCTTACGTTCCAGATATCTCTGTGTGCCGGATATGCTTTTTTTGTCATCACGGTAATTCTCTTTCAATATAAATTTAGAGATCTCCTGCTGCATTTTCCCAAACTCACTGCCATATACATTTCCGGTACTTGTGGTGATCATATCCCACAGGCCGAGCGAAATGCCAATCTCATTTATATAATCATCATGCTGTTTTGTATTTACAAAGAGCGGTACGATGATCTCGATCGTTTTTTTTTGCGGATTAAGTTTTATGTCGAGCATTCTGTCATACGCGTTTGTGTCCGTCAGCGGTATAAATATCCTTTGTCTGTTTACTTTGGAGGCAAGAAAGATGCCGTGCTGCCCTTCTGACTCTCCATATCTGTATCCCTGCTTTTTTATCGTGAAATACGTTTCATTGTCCGTATGCTGTCTGTGCAGTCTCTTTCTGGTCTGTCTGCAGATATATCTGTTGAGGCTTTTGACACGCTGGCTGTTTTCATCACCAAGCTCTGCGATAACACTTTCATATCTGGACTGTATCTCTTTTGGCAGGGATACCTGTTTTCCATTCAGTATATTCTCAAAGCAACCGTTTACCTTAAGCACAAACCGGATATAATGCCTGTCCTCCGCTGAAAAGCGTTCATTTTTGTTGGCAGCTTCATTGATTCCGCTTTTGACCTGCCCCCACATGATCTTGATATCACCTAATGCCCTGTTCACGGACGCTGTAAAATACACACTTGGAAGCCCTATCTTTTCTCGGAATCCGGCGGCCTTTACCTCTGCCTCGATCGCATAACCAGAGTACAGTTTTCCGAGACTTTTAATACCGCCGTATCTTTGATAGATGTAATTTTTTGTCACCATGCACCCATGTCCTATTTCCATGAGCACATCCATATTCTCACTGGCGATTTTTCCTCTGCTGTACTGATGTATGGACTTGCATATTTTAGGCATTCCTTCTTTCCCCGTCAGTTCTTCCCATGACCTGTTGGTTGTATTGTGTGCATATTGTACAACACAGACACTCTTTTCTGACATAAAGTATACTATCTGACCATATATTTTTCGCAGATTGCTATGATCTGCGAAAGTCCGCCAAACCGTTATTTTATAATGATTCCCGACTAGAGTGACCACAAATCTGACCATGAAAATGATTGTTTCCTACAACCACGATATGATTTTGACCATTGATTTCCGTGATGGATGACCACAAATCTGACCACGAAAAAAAACAGAGATTTCCGCTATTTTTTAGACAAAAATATCTGCTTCCATATCTTTCTAACTCAGTTTAAACAAAATTTTTGAAAAAAGAATTGTCTTTTGGGTTAAAACATGATAGACTATTACCGATATAAAGTAATAGCAGTGAAAAAGTCCATTTTTCTAAGATTTTTTAGTTCAATTTCGCAGATCATAGCATTCTGCGAAATTTTTTATGATCAGTACTATATTTTCATCTGTCTTTTTGCAACTTTCTACCTAGTGAAACATGCATTTCAACACTTGTCATATATTTTACTTTAAACCGTTCTTTAAATCCCTAAACAGCAATCTTCTCCAGTTCTTCCTCTGTTTCTGCCTGAAACAGTGAAAGATCACAACGGCAATTAGGGAAGTTAATTAAATGAAATCCTCTTTTACCCGACAGCAATGTATGACAGTATCCTAACCCCTCAGCCGCTCAACCACCGTTCCCTTATTACAGCAATGCAGCGCAACCACAGGGATCACCGATGCCAAGAACAGATAAACCGCCGCCACGACCGGCGTCAGCGTAAAGCGCAGGGCGAAGAACCACATAGACGGTGAATTCAGGGCATTTCTCAGCACTGTCAGCGCAAAGACCGCCGCAGCCGCACCGCCGATCAGATCTGCTCCCGCGGCATAGTACAGCCCCTCATAGACCATCAGACAGCGGAGCTGCCTGCCCGTAATGCCGATACTCTGCATTGTGGCAAATTCGAGACGGCGGGTGATAATGCTGGTGACCATCATATTGGTGAAATTGATCAGACCCGCAAATGCCATGATCGCCGCGATCATGCCGCCCACCAGCAGCACGACATTCCGGATCGATGCCATCTGCTCTTCCTGCCCCGGAGCCGCATCAAATCCGTAGCTGAGCAGGGTGGGATCATCGCAGAGTTGCCCGAACATCTCTTTGGTCATGTACAGGCGCATCGCCGCCGATATTCATCTCAGTCGTGTTGGCAGTGAGGATCTCTCTTTCCGTGCCCACAACATTTGCCCGTGCGAGGATCGTACAGATCCGAAACAGTTCCCCATTTTTTATAGAAGGAAACGCGGTTCCCTGTCCCAAGCTGTCTGGTTAAACATCGCCGCTCGTGCGGCTGTCCAGATTTCCGGTCGGCTCATCAGCCAGCACGAGCGCAGGCTTCGACACGAGCGCGCAGGCGATGGCGACGCGCTGCTGCTGTCCGCCGGACAGATTATTCGGCATACTGTACAACTTATCCTCCAGTGCCAGCATGCGCACGACCTCGTCCATGAACTGCCGGTTCGCCGTACCGCCGTCCAGCTCTATGGGCAGGACGATATTTTCGTAGACATTCAGCACAGGGACAAGATTATAATTCTGAAAGACAAAACCGATGCTGCACCTGCGGAAAATGGTAAGCTGCTCTTCGCTCAGCTTCGCCAGCTCCCTTCCCTTTACCCTGACGCTGCCGGCGGTCGCACGTCAAGGCCAGACGCGAGGTTTTGATCATCGCCTGCATGAGAAAATCCAGCTTGTCGAGCTGGCCTGCCTGGGCAGACAGAAATTCCCGCTGCTTCTGCTCTGGAACCCCCTGCTCCAGAAGCGTGCTGTTTATCATTTTCAGATTCGCGATCGGCGTCTTCACCTGATGGGAAATGTCAGAGACCAGCTCCTGCAGTTCTGCCCGCTCCCTCGCGATCCTGCGGCGGTTCTCGCTCATCACCTTGTACAGGCGCGCCATGCGGTACTGAATCTTATAAAACAGGCTCTCTTCCTCATACGGCTGCAGCGACTCGCTCTCTCCTGCCATCATGTCATCGAGAGTCTGGCAGAGCAGGTCTGAAAACAAGGTCAGCTTCCTCCGGAGCAGACCGACAAAACAGGCGACACTGCCCATGACAAAGGCACAGAATATCAGCATATACAGCACTACAGTTCCATTCTGTGTCAGAATATACAAAACGGCGGTCATGCCGCCCATCGCGCACAACAGAGCCTTGTCACATAGTCGTCCGCCCCCAGCTCATAACCCCTGAGCATATCGCTCTCCATGTCATTTGCAGTCAGAAAGATCACGGCGGTATCCGGCCGGCACTCCCTGATCTCCCGACAGAGATCAAAACCGCTCCCGTCAGGCAGGTTCACATCAAGCACGATCAGGTCATAATCCCGCTTCTTCAGAAACTCCCCCGCCGCCCGCGCTGACAATGCGGCGTCCACTGTGTATCCCGCAGCGGTCAGGTTGTAGCATAAAGTATCATTGAAAAGGCGGTCGTCCTCCACTACCAGAATCCGCATCATATCACTTTTCTCCTAATTGCAGGCGTTTCATTTTAATCACACAATACCCGCCCGCTAAATAAGCCGCACGTTAACAGCCCTTTCTTGACCATCACTGCGTACAATCTTATAACAGACCCTTTTTCCAATATACGAACGATCAATAGCAGGATTATCAAATTCATGAAAAAAAATATTATTAGGCATATGCTCAATAAAACCAAAAAGAGTATTGTGTTTGTCCAGATCTATGTTCATTACATATCCCGTATACAATTTTTCCGCATCATGATGTTCTGATATGCCATGAATTTCCTTAATAAGAAATCTCCTAAAATCCGCACTATCCTTAATACCATATTTATATTGTTCCCCTTTTAAGGCGATCCACTTTGCTCTTATTTCCTCAAATTTCCTGCATGCCTCTAATGCATATTGCTCTAATCGTTTATTTTCCAAAACTTTCAATACTCGCTCGCAGTATTGATCAATATCATCTGATGACAAATCTGGTGAAACACCACCTTTCATTTCTTTGATCAGTAACATAATATGCATTTTGTAACTACTTAACTCCTTTGGCAATTTTTTACTTCTGAAAAGCACATCTACATTCAGATATAAAAAAGCTGCCAAATAATATGGCTGGCAGGAATGTGTATCAACAAATAGAATATCTTTATAGTCTTTTAGCAATGTGTATTCATGCTTATGACTATCTTCCACATGATTCAGGAACAATGCGACCATACTCTGGATCAGCCCGCGAAAACTGATTTTCTGATATGGCTTAATCTGCGAAAATGCCGCATACTGTTTAGATCGTCTCTCATAATATATTTTCTGGTATCCATTCACCTGATTAATCTCAAAATACTTCTCAATATTTTTATGAAACTCCCGGATTGTTTCAAATGCTTCCTCATAAACGATATTCTGCCTGTTCGCACCCCTTACAATTCCCTGTGTCACATCTACCATATCCGTTCCTATAATTTTCGCAATGATCTGAACTCCCTCAAAATCCATACCACCGCTGTACGCCTGATAGATCATGTTACATGTCTGACAGCCATTCACAATCTGAGGGTTTTCCAACACATATCTTCCATTTTCAATTTTAACACTTCGGCAGACAATCGTAATCCCATTATTAAACAAAACAAAACGCTCTGGATATGTTTTCAATGTTGACAGTATTTCCTGATTTACAGTTGAAAATCCCTGCGAATCCCTCACATTGTCCTCGAACATATTGCGCCGTAGCAATCCATCTGAAGTTGTCATCAATTTTATCAGCTCCTGCGCAGACATGCACAAAATATATGCGTTCCCTAACTTCTTTCCCTCACTGGGTATTAACAACGCCGATTTGCACTCCACTTCGGCCTGATAACTGTTCTCATTAGAATTAATGATCTTCTGCAGACGCTTTTCATCAATCCTGATATAGTCTATATTCGAAAAACTTTGGCTGAAACGATCACTAAAGCCTAATTTGCCTTTTTTATCCATATTTTGATATGATACTATTTTAAGAACCGGGTTGTCTTTCCATCTCAGGACAGTTTCCTTCGACATCGCATACGCCAGGAGTTTAAGCCACCCCTCTTTTTTTTCTATAACATCCAGCGTATGAAACAGCCTCTCCAACTGCTCCGCAAAACGGTCCATGTTGCCATGTGTCAGAAAGTACAATTCCAACAATCCCTTCTGATCCCTAAGCAAAATATCATCTATATCCTGCACCTCACTGAGTATCTGGTCATTCAACAGAAAAAGGACTCCGTGTATCTGTGAATACCAGGAAACCTCAACGCATATCTGATCCAGTAAATCAGCGTCCGTATCAAGACGCCCCGGCTGAAATTGCGAAAAAAAATGATAATTAACAAACCTTTTCCAGTTTGCTTCTTTTGACCCATCCTGCAAATTAAAATCTTCAATAAACTTTTCAAATTTCACATTTAATATATTCCGCATTATATAATTCCTCTCTTACACAGAAATTTCCGCTTTATAAATTTGTCCAGTTTCACACTGCATTTGCTTAATATGAATTTCATATGTATTATTTCCGCTTTCCGCCCGAAACCTCCCGTCCAAAATTGCCTCGACAGCCATAAGTATTCCCCGGTACTTTGAAATATTGATTCGCTTTTTCCGCTGTGCCAGTGTCATTCTCTGTGAATAATTTTCGACCTCCTCGCAAAGTTCCTTGTATTGATTTCTGAGACGTTCCATTCTCTCTTTATCATAACACCTTGTAACTACCCCTAAATCCGACATCATCTTATATTCAGGTGTTGTTTTCAAAATATTATTATACAGATATTGTAGTCCTGCATTCCACTGATCATAAAGCTTAACCACTGTATTTTCCCCTGCCAGTGCATCCTTAATATCATATAAATGCCACCTGATGCACTTCTTTTTATGACATAGCATTACCGCTGTAATATCGATGACCTTCGCCCCTGTTTTTTGTATGTTATGAGGACGATATTCCTTTGCAAAATATCCCACATCTCCTTCTTCCACAACGTATTTTAAGATCACCTGATCCAGGCTTCCATCGCTCTGCTTTTCCTCTGTCACAATCTCACGGGAATTAGCCACTTCGTACAATTCCGTCCTTCCCGGCATCTCGCACTCTTTTAACCTTCGCGCTTTTATTGTCATTTTAGCCTCCGTACCGCAACTAATCTATTCTATGGCTGTTCCTTATCTCGTAATTCTATCTGCTTCATCATAAAGCTTGTCAAGATTTCTACCAAAAAGCTGAAAATCATATCCCATCAATGGATGACTTATAAATTCCAGTTTTTCAACTATCGTTTTACCCGGCTTCACATTTCTAAATTCGTATATGCACACCGCAACATCTGGACGCAACAAATCAGCATCTACCAGCTCCAGTTCCGACAATATTTTATAATCGGCATTTTTCCTATATGACTGCGTAAGCATGAACAAATTGTTCAGCCGACTCGCCATTGTATCACTGTGTGAGCTTATTATCACATGCATTCCCGCATTCACCATCCGGATCAGCCATCGTGCCATCTCCCTCTGGAGCAGTGGATGGAGGCTGTTCTCCACTTCATCACAGTATAACCAGTCTATACGCTGTGTCGCATTCAGCGCTTTCACAAAAGGCGTCAGCTCATGAATCATAGAAGATGCAATATGCAGTGGGATCTCCCTGCCCTCCTGCAAGTCAACATAAAACGTCTCATCTCCCCGTTGAATTACCTTTCCATATAAAAGATATTTCTCACCAAACTCCAATAAACCACTTCTTGCTTCATTCAACTGACTGTCCTCGGCATAAAGCTGAAGAAAGCGCAGAAACTCTTTTACCGGCGTTACCAAACTGCCCGCAGCCTCGCCCGCAAAATAATATTTGTACAATAACTGCAGTCCGGAACGTGATGCCGGCAAAAAAAGTTGTCCCGAATCCATCGTATTTTTTCCGCACAAAATGATTCTCCAAACAATTTTTAATGCCTTCATCACCGCACCATCCGGGTAATCCAAAACAGAGACCTGATTTGCAAAGGACTTCGCATTTTCTCCATTTTTATACTGTAGAATATCAATGTTAATTCCTTTTTCCTGTCCTAATGCATCTATGTTTCGATACCCAGAGATGCTACTCACAAAATATTCGGCTTCATCACTCTCCAATTCCACCTCTATCTGTCCGACAAAAATCGAAACACCAAAAATATCCATAATAATCCGCGACTTATTTTCATCCAGATATTTGTTTATCTTTAACTCTACTTCCTTATACCAGCCCTGATCACACCGAATTAGAAGCTGCCCATTTAACTCAGACTGCTTTATTCCGCAAACCGGTGGTAAAAAATTTTCCAATTCTTTCCTGATTCCATAAATTAACTGCATGATCATTGTTTTGCCACTATTGTTGTTTCCAACAAAAACAACCAGATCATTTAATGTTATATCCGCAGACTCCACCCTGCCAAAATTTCTGATTTTTACATGCAACACCAATATAAATCATCCCCTCTGATTTTTAAATCCGTAGTGTACATTGGACACTTTTATACATTCTATCATGATCATTCTTCCATTTCAATGCTCCTTTGACAACTGTCTCCACTGTGTGAAATCAAAATATTGCTGTTCGGACAGGGCTTGTGCTCCTTGCCTTACTTTCTCCGGCAAATGCTCTCATCAGATTTTCTTTAGTCTTGCTTTCTGAAAAATGAACATTAAAAACCTTACCAATATTCAGAATTCACATCTGAAAATCAGTAAGGTTTTGTTAAACTGGCACCCGCACACTTCCTGCACACCTGATGAAAGTACCCGATCACTGTATCACTGCATCTTTGTCCCTGCATACGGGCATCCATCCTGCAGAATATGTAAAATACAGCATTTCCGCACAGGCATCCTGCAGCATTCAGCAAAATATCATTCACATCAAAACAGACATCGGTCAAATGCAGCGAAACGATCATCCGTAACTGCACGAACTCGATCAGTACAGAGATCAGCACCGAACAGCCTGTTCTGACGCTGTTTCTGCAATCCATGACAAATGCCAGAAGGATACCCATCGGAAATGTCAACGCCAGATTACCGATGATCTGATACGGTGAATAACCAAACAGGCTGGTCACATCCAGATTAACATGATCCGCAAGCGACGTATAATACGCAGCGCCATCCGTAAAGATCGGGAAAAATGCCTTGTCGATCAGAAAATTCAGATAGATCCCCAAAATGAACACAAAGAAATAATACCCCTTTTTTCTCTTTTGAAGGATTCCTTTAATCCCAAAAACGAGTATAAGCATCAAATTGACTGGTATGTAAAACCAATACCCATATGTATACATGAACCGCCTCCTGTTTCGTTATCTTTTGTGCAGATCATACTGTATCCATTATTTATGCAGACGCACCGACTCTTTTTTCACATACCCCGTCACATCCACATCCCGATCCTGCATTGTGATCGCTATCTGGTAAAAACCATTCTCCTCTGCAGGTATCCTGACCTTATATTATACAGCGATATCCCACAGATCACAATGAAAATTTTAGAGAACTCCGACCGGCTCAACGGTATTGCAGGGAACATCGATGAGACACACGGTCCGTCGAGCGGATCGCCCAGGGTACCCGGCATGGAAGCCGCGCGCAGGAGATGCAGCAGCTCGACAGCGCCATGGCGGAAGCCGCCGACCGCATCCGGGACGTCTCCCAGAACACGGTCGATGTCACCATTGCCCGGTTTTATGATACTTTTGCATTTCCTATCGTCTCAGATACTCCTCCACCGGCACTCCGACCGTCAGGATCTCAAAAGGTTTGTAGGCGATGCGATCCACCGTTTCCTCCCCTTCCACATCCTCCAGCAGATTCATCAGATATCCTTTCAGCGGCAGTTTCACAGCGCCTCTTTGCCCGTCCTGTTCACTCAGCCGGAACACCACATACTTCCCGTCCTCGGACAGCTTTGCCGCCTGCAGATACAGCGGTCCGAAATCCAGATCCGGACTTTCAACGGCAGTCCTCACCAGCGGAACGTTGTAGGAATACGCCTTTTGGTTGATCCGGGCTTCCACCGCGTCGCCTCTGTGCGGCAGGATCACATAGCAGAAATCGTGATGGCCGATGTCGGACACGATATCAGGGCGGATGTTTGAGCGGATCAGACTCAGGGACATGCCCTTTTCCTCCACGCCCAGACCGTACTTGCCCTCGTTGATGATGGCGATGCCGCCGCCCTTCTCGGCAAAATCGCACCACTTGTGATGGCACACTTCAAACCGCGCTTTCTGCCAGCTCGTATTCCTGTGATTCTCCCGCTTGATATAGCCGGCACTCGTATCGCACACCAGCTCCCTGGACAGGACATTGCAGGCAAACTCCGCCTTCACCATCCGATGTTTCTCATCCCAGTCCACGATATGTTCCACCTCGATCGCACGGGAGTCCTTAAACAGACGGACGATCACCTGCCATGCGCTTTTTTCCTTCGGCGTCGTCAGGCGGGCACGAAACTCTGCCACCTGTCCGTCCCCGTAGGTAAGGTGAAGCCCTTCCTCCACGGCAAAGGCGTACTCCACGTCCTTGTAATTGGGCAGAATATCCCACGCGTCGTACATGCCCGGCGTGTCCTGATACAGATGGAGCTTATTGAAGTTTCCGTCTGTCCACTCTCTGTCCATCTCCCTGTCAAACAGACGCTCAATAGAACCGTCCGCACCAAAACAGATTCTGTAAAGCGGTGTTTCCACACGCAGCCCTTCCATGCAAAACCATGAAGTGTCGGTGTCGCCGTCCCAGCAGAGCACCTTGCCGGAAAGGGCATCCATCTTTGGATTCCTATAATACCCCCGGACACCCTTCCTCGTCACAGGTCCTTCCGCCCAGGAGATAAAAGTCACTTCCTCCCGCTTGTGATTCAGCGTGTTGAAACAGCGCTCTCCGCCCTCCTCCAAAAGTGCGTCCAGGCGGTTCTCCAGCTCTTCATAGTCCTGCATCGCATCCTGATAGACAGGGTTGATATGGCTTCCCGGAAGAATGTCGTGGAACTGGTTCAGCAGAAGCTTTTTGCAGCAGTCCCTCAACTCCTCTTTGGGGTACTCCCTTCCTTCCCGCATCCGCAGTGTCCACAAAAGTTCCGCATTCCGCAGCTTGAACTCCAGACGGCGGTTGGCTGCTTTCAGGTTGGACTTGGTCGTGAATGTTCCCCTGTGCATTTCCAGATAGAGCTCCCCGTCCCACGTCTCCAGCTGTCTGTTGTCTTTTAGATTGCGGTGGAGAAATTCATCTGCCCTCATGTGCTCTGTCCTCGGCATGATGCTCAGCTTGTCAAACCGCTTCATCAGCTCCAGCATCTCCTCCGTGACGCCGCTTCCGCCGTCCCCGTAGCCAAACATGGACAGCGTCTGACCGCCCGTCTCCTTGTCCTGATAGGCATCCCAGTTCTCCTGGATCTGGCTGGGCATATTCCATGTGATAAAGTGCGTCGGCGGCACGCAGGCATACACCTGGCTTCCGTCGATCCCCTTCCAGAGGAAATTGTTGTGCGGGAACCGGTTCGTGTCGTTCCAGGTGGACATCTTGTTGGAGACAAAATAATCCACGCCCGATTTCCTCAGGATCTGCGGAAGGATCCAGCTGTTCCCGAACACATCCGGCAGCCAGGCGTTGTCCACTGTGATGCCAAAGGTCTTCCTGTAATAGTGCTGTCCGTACAGACACTGGCGGATCAGGCTCTCCGCACACGGTATATTGCAGTCCGGCTCCACGTACATGGCGCCCACGGGCTCAAACTGTCCCTTCTTTATTTTTTCTCTTAGTTCCGCGAAGAGTTCCGGATAATACTTCTCCAGCAGCTCATAGGTGTACGGCTGGGTATGCGCATATCTGAACTCCGGATATTGATCCATCAGCCGCATCTGGATCAGTATCGTTCTCGCATTTTTCTGTACCACGTGGATCCGTCTCCAGTAATAGGCGATGTCCAGATGGGAATGACCGACGAGCGCCACATTGCCGCTCGTGTGAAAATCCTGATTCCGGTATATGTGCTCCTCTATGTACCGTACAGCTTCCCCCGCCCCCTCAAAAGTGTCAAAGTCGATCCTGTTCAGAGCCTGATCCAGCTCCCTGTTGAGAAACTGGCGGTAATCCTCGTCAAAATGAGAAGATTTTGCAATGTCGAGCAGCAGGGTCAGGTCATAATACAGATCCTGCAGATCCTCGTTTATCAGCGCCACATACGCCCCGTCAAAGATCTGCCTGCATCCTCTCAAGTGCATCGAATCCGGGTTTCTCTCATCATCCGGCTTGGATCGGTTGTACCCCTCGATCTCGACCGTGAAGTCAAATGCCCCCTCATCCAGCCACGGATCGAGCAGGATCCGATCCCTGTTCGGGTCAATACCCCCGGCATATCTGCCGTTGATCTTTACCATCATCTCCGCCGCCGTGTGGAGCGTGAACCAGATCCGCCCTCCCCGCAACACCTCGGGGATCGTCGCCGTTCCTCTGATAAAAACCGTCCCGTCCGGGGTAAAATACATCTCTCCCCTCCGCAAGGGACGATAATCCGACAGAAATTCGTACTCGTTTTCCCCTGTCTGCACCGCATCCCTGATCTCGAGATCCGTGATCTCATACTGACTGCGGATCAGGCTCCTCTTTATCCACGCATACCGCAGATCCGTCCACTCCTCCGGTCTCATACTTCTCCTGACTACTTCTACAAAAGCCATGCTCTCCCTCCCTTAGTTATCCCAGAAAAAAGGCTTGACGCGCAGAGGCTTGACGGTGATGTCCTCATCCAAGTCCCTCTTTACCTCCTGGCAGATCCAATCAAGACACCTGTCCAGAATGATGCACTTCGAGCACTCCCCCCTGAAGATCAGCTCAAGCTGTCCATCCTCATAAGACACAAACTCCACCCATCCGCCGTCTCCCCGGATCCTCGGCGCGATTTTATTTCTAATATAATCTTTCATAATAATGAACCATGCCTTTCCATATTTCCATTTACATCAATTCAAAAAGTCTTCCCTCTTTGGCGAGAACACATCCACCAGCTTCCCCGCCTCCAGGCACACCGTTCCGTGGAGCGTATCCGGCGGTATCAGCACACAGTCTCCTTTCGAGACCTCCCCCGTCTCCTCCCCGATCGTAAACGCAAACTTTCCCTCCGCAATGTACGTGACCTGGGTGTGCGGGTGCTTGTGCATATTCCCCTTTGCCCCAGTCTCAAACGTGATCTCGCACATCATCACGGCATCGTTATACCCCATCACTTTCCTGGTGACGCCCGGCTCACAATCCGTGACGCCGCACGCTTTGTTGTATACAAACATATGAAACCTCCTTCGTATCATTTCCTAAAAACAATCCTCCCGCACGATGCACTCCCTCCGGTTCATGCTCCTGGGGACAATATGGCAGTCTTCGACTGTCACATCGTCCCCATGGCGGATGTACAGTCCGTATGCGGGAACATCCCCAAAAGCATTGTTCTCCGGGTAATCCCTCACATTCTCGTATACTGTCTGTTCCGGGTGCAGCTCCTCCTGGTTATCGCGGTATACCGCATGGAATTCCCGAATGTGGATATCCTTTACCCTGCCTTCCGCTGCGTCGCCCTCCGCCGTGTCCCTGAAACCCGTGATGATCCCCGGAACCTCGACCTCCTGCGCATCGATCCGCTCGACTGTGACATGCTCGATCGCACCGCGATCCCTTCTCTCCCTGTCATCTCCGGAGCCGTATTTATTTCTCTTATTCAGACAGATGAACAGCGGGCAGCACACCCGGTCCATCTCGACATCGCGGATCTGTATATTCCGCACACGGCTTCCGTCCGCGGATTCGATCGAGATCCCGGACACAGTTCCCGGGAAAATATCGGGCAGCATGAACCTGCAGCGCTCCAGCGTGACATCCTCGATGTCAAAGTATGTCTCCGTTCCTATTTTGAAGGCGTTCATCACGGACACCACCGTGCAGTCGCTGATCCGGATATCACTCGTCCCCCTCATTTTCGTCTGACAGCCCTTTATATCGATCCCGTCATGCTCCCGCCTTCTGGGGGACTTGATGCAGATCCCGTCATCCGCACAGGAAATGAAACAATGCCTGATCCCGACATGACTGCACCCCATGATATCGATGCCGTCCGTGTTTGCCACATGGCGGTTTCCGTTGATCACCAGATCCCGGATCTGCACATTCCGGCTGCAGTCCAGCACCAGCGTCCAGTCCAGCGCGCCCTCAATGACGATGTTCTCGACCGTCACCTCCTCGCAGCCGCAGATCCACACCGTGTACATAGGCCGCTCGATCGGAGACAGTCCCTCCGCATATTTGTCCTCCGCATAGCGGATCCTGGAGCGGTACGCATAGCGGATCGTGTCCACCGGATACCCCATCGGATCGAACAGTCTGGGCGGTAGCTTCGTCTTTTCAAGCGGCTCAAGCAACGGACGCTTCAAAGGCAGATAGGCGAAATACTCACCGTTTCCGATGATCTTCCCGCCTCCCCGGATGCTCACATTTCTGGCATCCATGCAGGTCAGGAGCGCATTGTCGTACTTCTCAAGGTTTTTGGAAGCACACAGGGCAGCATCCATGGCGATCCACAGGGTTGTGTTGTCGTAGATCCAGACCGAACCCACGCAGTAATGCCCCCCTGTGACCAGCACGATGCCGCCACCCGCATCCCTCGCCGCCTCCGCAGCCGCCATAAAGGGCTCTGTGCATAGGGTCGCCCCGTCCGCAACAGCCCCGTAGTCCCGTATATCAAACACAGGAACATCCGACGGCAGGGTCTCCTGATAAATATATTCCCCAAAGGGCAGCGCCCTGTAATAATCTCCATCGTACACGACACCCCGCTCCGGCGCCGTTGCCCTGTCCCGCTCAAAGCACTGCCAGTGTTTCCGATCACGGCTGACTGCCAGACGGATCCGTCCGCCAGGTGTCTCCAGCTCATATTTTACATACAGATCCAGTTCTTCATCCCACACGATCGAACAGCCTGGCGATATCTGTTCCCCTTTCGCGCTCTCAAGCCCGGACAGCTCCTCCTCCGAGAGCGGTCTTAACTCCTGCCAGCGCCTCAGATCCCTGCTTGTGCTGACCCATCTGCCATCCGGGGCAGCAACGATCAGATCGTGCACGCCTTCCCGGCAAAAGGCGGAAAGTCCTGCCCACTCTCTACCGTTCGATCCCGGCAGGACCAGGGGTGTATTGATCGCCGCGATCTCCTTTTTTCCTGTCACTGTCATCGTCTCCTCCATCTTTCCACTATCTTTCCACTATCTTTCCACACGCTCTAATCCACAAACTGCGTCCTGTCCTCCCCGGCGCGGTACACAAGCGCATAGTCTCTCCCCACGGAGAGCTTTTTCTGCTCGCGGTCATACACCGGGCACAAATCCCTGACATCTGCTGCAAAATCTGCCAAGCTGTCATAGTCCTGTCCTCCTCTGCAGACACACAGATAGGCAGCGCTGTTCTCATACACACGAAACTCACAGTCAAAGATCACATCGCTGTAGGGCTGCAGCTCCCCGCTGCTCCACAGCGCCAGATATCCCCGATCCTTTCTCAATATCAGCCAGTGGGGATCTGCAGGATCCGCTATATACTCGTCAAACCGGCCGACCGGGCAGTACACATGTGTGAACCGGATCGGATGGCTGTCCGGAATGTCATACACTGCCCCCAGCATACCATGAACCTGTTTCAGAGCCGGCATCACCCCATTGCCATACCAGTATCCCGGTCTCATGCCGGAGTGCTCCGCGTAAGTCCCCGGATGGTTCACAAACACCACCGCCTCCGGTGACAGCGCCCCATACCACATATGCTGCTGATATCCGTACACCCCCGGCTGAAAATAAGTAGTACCGTGAAAGCACTCATTCAAAGAGCGCGTGTAGGCATGGGACGCCCTGTCGCCTCCCGCCTTTTCCCGGATATTCGGCCACCGCTCAAAGCCATCCTCGCGCGGCGAACAAACGGAGGTCAGACAGTAGTCCCTGTTTTTCTCCAGTGCGATCAGGGCATTTCCCGATGTGTAGGTACATTCCGCATCCCTCTCCATCAGCTCCGTCAGCCCGTCCGGAAAGCGATAGGTGCTGTTTGTCAGAAATGCCAGCCACCCTTCCCCGTAGACATCCGGCGTCCTGGGATCCAAAAGATGGATGATGGACTGCGCCCCCTGGTCAAAGGGACGGAGCACTTCCCCGTACACCCGTCCCATCGGTGCGACGACACTGCCCTGAAAAGTCTGCAGGCACAATTCCCGTACCAGACGATCCGTCAGCGCCCTTGCCCTGCAGGAGATGTCCGCTTCCGCAAAATCCACCACATTCAGCAGCGCCGCGAGCGTTACACACATATACACCGTACTCAGAAATTCCTCAAACCCCCTGCTCTCGACATCCGCCAGCCATTCCAGCACTCTCTGTCGCCCAAAGAGGGCAAGTTCCCGCCCCGTCATGCCGGCTCTCGGAAAATAATCCTCCGGGTAAAGACTGCCCGCATCCATGGCTGAGGCATAGAACATCAGCGCATGGTTCTCACTCCAGAAGCACATGGCATCCGCCCCCTCCATATCCATCCAGTAGCGGTAATCCAACAAAACCTCCCGCACCCGCTCTGCCAGCTCCTGATCCAGCTCATAGTGGTGTATATAGCGGAGCAGCCCGCAGAGCAGGAAGTCCGAGCAGTCCACCCGCCTGTGGATCAGCTCCAGATCTCCCAGAAGTCTGTCTCTGTCCTCAGCGCATTCCTTTCCCAGATATTTCCTTGCCAGGATATTCGATATGGCAAAGCCGAATTTGCCGCGGTTCAGGCTGCCAACAGAGGCGATCCGCTCCATGACTGCCCTGAAATTTGCTTCCCGTGACAGCGTCTGGTCTCTGTAAACAGGTCTGCAGCGCTCGGCAAATTCCAGCGTCCTTGACAGCTCATATCCCTCTCCCTCAACGCGCATCGTCACGCGCGAGATCGCATCCGGGATCTCGATCATATCTCCCTCTCCTGGCTGCTGCCACACAGGCTCCTCACACATCACCTCATAGTCCGGACTGACCCTGTGGCTGCAATACGAGAGTCCTCCAGGTGCCCGTCCGGAAAACAGCACTTTTCCGTCTTTGAGCCACAGGTTTGAGAGAAATCCCACCTCCTCATAGACACGATCCTGAAATTCCTCGTCGGGCAGGGCGACTTCGACTGCTTCCGGGTTCTCCCTGACCTGTACTGCCAGCATATTCCTGGTGTCCCGCACGCCTAGATTTTCACAGTCAAAATACAAAAGATTGTTCCCCGCTTTCAGATACAGCTCCACATCCAGATACTGGACAGGCTTGTATACCGGTCTTTTCACCTCACCCACAAGCACTCCGTTCAGATAGATGCCCACCGCCATATATGTCCATATCCTGACGACAACCCGCTCCTCCCCCGAGGTGTGCAGTACCGTCGCCGCAGCCAGACGGATCTTCTGCAAAGTCGAGTAAAAGAAAGACACATCAATAAAGCAGTTGCCACAGGCAGCATAGACCGTCCACGGCGCGCCGCACTCTTCCCTGTCCCCCATCCGGATCCGGGGTTTTATCTCTTTTGCCTTCGGCGTGACGATCTCCGCCCGCAGCTTCGCCTCCAGGGCAAGCTGCTCTGCAGCCCTGGTATCGGAAGCGTACTCCCTTGTCACAGGTCCTGCGATCATGTACTGCATCACATACCCGTCAATTCCCAGTTTCCATCTCTGCATCGTATTCCTCATTTCCGCACAATGTGCTGTTGTTTCTTGCTGTTATCCTTTCACGGCTCCCGCCGTCATACCGCTCATGAAGTTGCGGCTGAAGATGCAGTAGATCACGAGCATCGGGATGATCGCGATGCTGGCGCCGGCAAACATGATGTCCCACGCCGCCGCGCCGTCCCCCGCATTTTTCAGCATATTCACGCCCACGGTAAGCGGTCTCAGGTTTTCATTTGTCATCGTAAATACCAGCGGAAGGATATACTCATTCCAGCCCTGTCTGAAGGAGAGCAGCGCGATCGTCGCCATCACCGGCTTCAACAGCGGCAGGATCACCAGCCGGTAGATCTGGAAAAATGTGCACCCGTCGATCTTTGCCGCCTCGTCCAGTTCCATCGGGAGCGCGTTCACAAAACCGCGGCTCAAAAACAGGTATGTCGCCTGGCCGCCGCCCGCCGAGATCAGGATCACGCTGATGAGGCTCTTATTCATATGTAATTTGACAGACAGCTCAAACAGCGGTCTCAGCGACACAGAACCGACATTGATAAACATGAACATGACAAAAATCCCATACAAGATCTCTTTTCCCTTAAATTTCCTCCTGGAAAATACATACCCCGCCATGGTAGAGTTGAGCAGGGACACGATCATAACCCCCAGTGCCAGGAAGATACTGTTGATCGTGTATCTGGCAAAATTTGCCTGCTTCCACGCGTTTGAATAGTTTGAAAACACCCACTTTTTCGGCAGAATGTTGGTCCCTCCTACCAGAAGCTCAGAGTTGCCCTTGAAGGATCCAAATACAATATACAATACCGGAAAGATCATCAGTACTGCCATGAACAACATGAACACCCAGATCAGACCTCTCAGTATTTTTGTCTGTGTCGAATATACAGCATGCCCTTTTTCCATCTATATCACCTCCTACACTACATCATCCAGTTTTTTCGCCACAATATTGTAAATGATCGTCACCGTACCCACGATCAGTGCCGCCATGATGCTCAGCAGGGCACCGTAGCCGATCTGTGCCTGGCTCGTCGAGTCTGTGGAGCCAAATATCAGATTGTATATGTACAGGAACATTACCATAGAGCGGTTGCCCGGACCTCCCTTTGACAGCACCATGATCGCCTCATAGTCCTTGAACGCACTCGTGATCGCAAGCATCAGCACGACTTTCAATACCGGTGAGAGCATGGGCAGCGTGATCCTGAAAAAGGTCTGCACACCGTTTGCCCCGTCGATCTTTGCCGACTCATACACATCCTCGGACAAACCGTTCATCCCGGTGGTGAAATACAGCATATAGTTTCCCAAACCGCCCCATATCGCCATGATCGTGACTGTCACCATGACCCAGTCCCGGCTCATCAGCCATTTGATCGGGGAATCGATGATCCCCATGTCCTGCAGGATGCTGTTCGCAATGCCGTTCTTGGTCGCAAAGATAAAGGCAAATATCATACCGGAGATAGAGGTACTGATAATGGTGGGCATGAAGTACATCCCGCGGAAGAGATTGGAACCTTTCATGCGCATATTCAGCAGCACCGCCATCAGCAGCGATAACGGAATGATAAAAACCAATTTGTATGCGGCGTACTCAAACGTGTGTCCCACACTGCTCCAAAAAGTCTTGTCGCCCAGCATTCTGGTGATATTGCGCGTTCCTGTAAAAGTAGCCGTAAATCCGTTATAGTCATAACAGATATAGCGAAAGATCCAGATAAACGGATAGATCGAACACACGATCAGGAATATAACAGCCGGCGTCAGCATCAGCCCCGCCACCAGACCATCCCTGCTAAATTTCATTTTCCCTTTGTTTGCTTTCTGCATATATACCTCCTTACAGACTGGAAGGGGAACCCTTCTCCGGCTCCCCTTCTCCACAGGAACTGTGCCATGACTGCACCATTCCTTATTCCCGTAAATTACTCTTCCAGATAAGTCATTGTTCCCTCGTTGGGATGAAGCGGATCGTAGTCAGAGATCACCAGCCTCCTGGTGGCGCCGGAAGCAACATCTGCATCCAGTGCCTCATTGTAGCGGGTATTCAGATCTTCAATAGCATCATCAATATCCACATAATCCATCACCGCATTCCAGAGGACAACGCGATAGTCGTCACCTGTCAGGTTGATGACCGGCGGCTGCGGGTATACGGACTCGTACTCCAGCATGGAGAAGTCAGCCAGACGGCCGATCTTGGACTTGTCGATCACGCCGTCCATGTAGGTGCTGATCGGCAGACAGTAGCCATTTTCCAGATACCCCTTTATAAACGCCTCGGACTGGAAATACTGGATCACTTTCCACGCCTGCTCCTTGTTCTCTGAGGAGGAGACAATGCCCCATGACTTGGACGGCGTCGTCTGCAGAGCGCCTTTGATCTCACCTGTAATGGAAGGCACAGGTGCCACGCCCCACTCAAAATCCTTCACCGGGATCTGGTCTGTAAACACGGATGCTTCCTGGGATGCATTGCTCCAGAGCGCAAACTGCCCCTCCGCAAACAGCGCTCTCATGTTATCCACAGCCTGCTGGTCAGGATATGCGATATCCTCGCTGATGAATCGCTGGCCGAGCTCGAGGATCTCCTTGTATCCGCTAAAGTCGTATCTGCCATTCACATAATCATAATAGTAAATGCCGGAAACCTGCGCAGACATTTCCAGAAGACGCTCAAACGGTGAGGACGAGGTGAAGCCAATGCCATAGCAGCTGCCGCCGCCCTGCTCCGTGATGGTCTTTGCCATGTTGATGTAATCCTCTAATTTTGCGGGTATTTCTTTATACCCTGCCGCCTCGACCACATCCTTGTTGTACTCCACACGCACGCCGGAGCGCATACCGCTGTACACACCGTAAATATTCCCATTTCTCAGATTCAAGCCCTCGTAAGCGTGTTCGTAGGGCTCATTGACTTTCTGGAATGTCGCGTCCGCGTCAATATACTCATTCAACGGCACCAGAATACCGGTGTCCGCAAACGTGTTCAGGGGAAGGGAATTCGCAGTCACCACATCCGGCGCCGTGCCGCCGTTGTAAGCCAGAGCCAGCATATTCTGATAATCCTCGGTTATGACGCTCAGGTTGATGATTATCCCGTCGGAGTTGCTCTGATTGTACTGGTCGATCATGGACTCCACATACTCCAGATCATGGCGGTCGTTCGTCCACACCTCAATGGTGGTCGCCCCCGCCGGCGCCTGGGTTTCCTGCCCGGCAGCAGACTGCGCGCCGCTGTCCTGTGCCTGCGCATCACTCCCTGTGCTTTGTTTGTTGTCTGTGCCGGAAGCTGCGGGATCGTCCCCGCCACATGCACACAGACTGGCAGCCATCACTGCTGTCAACATCATGCTGATCAATTTCTTTTTCATGGTTTCCTCCTTTTTATGTAAAATTTTACAAACCCAAGTTACATTTTTTATTGTATTCTTTTTCCCTGCAAAACCAAAGGACACTTTTCACTCACCATGTAACAATTTCCATGTTTTTTTGTGCCGAATGTATAATCTGCTCACTATACTCCTTGTTTTATCAGTGCAATGCATACATGCACAGATCAAAACAGCGTGATTCGTTGTCTCATTTGCACAAAAACCAGTTTTTCTCGGAAAAAAAGCTCTTGTTTTATGATGTGCCGTGTGATACACTTTTATTTATTTGGGGGAAGCGGACAGATATGGAAAACCAAAACATTTATTTTACTGCCGTCCTGGCAGACGATGAGATCAGCATATTGAGAGAACTGGAAAATGCTATTGACTGGAATGGGCTGGGAATCCAACTGATCCGTCTTGCGACCAACGGACAGGATGCCCTCAGCGCCATTTTGGAATTCCGACCGGATTTTGCCATTATTGACATTAAGATGCCGGATCTGGACGGCATCGCGGTCATCCAGAAAACCAGAAAACTTGGGATCACGACCGATTTTATCATCCTGAGCGGCTACGACAGCTTTTCCTACGCCAAAGATGCCATCCGCTACGGGGCAAAAGCCTATCTCCTGAAACCGCTGGACAGCTCTGAACTGTATGACGCCATCTACAGGACTTGTCTGGACCGCAGCCAGCAGAACAAGGGCAACCACAGCAGGCTGTATCAGGAAAAGCTGGATCTGAATTTTCTCAACCGGCTGCTGGACAGCAAGATCCTGGAGCAGAACATGATCGGACAGCTTCTGCAGAATACGGGGATCCCTGTCAGCGACAGTCCTTGCTATGTCTGTGTCCTGCTCTATGACCAAAAGGACCGGCAGCTCCCGCACCAGCAGCTCATCCGCTGTCTGGATGAAGCGTTTTCCCAGGAAAAACACATTTTCTGGAAACATGGAGAAAATCAGATCACAGGGATCTTCAATATCTCCGACAGCCTTCCTTTCCAAAACGCCATCAAATGTCAGGAAGCAATACGCAAAAGGGATCTCCCGATGCCCCTGATCGGCATCGGGGACATGGTTTCCGGTCTGATGGAATGCTCCTATTCCTACAACAGGGCACTGACCTCCATCACCTACCGCCTATATGACGACACTTCGGGGATCTTCACTTATGAGATCCTCTGCACTGTTCAGCCTGACCTGAAACTGACAGATATCGACTACCTTCCCTTAGTGCAGTTTATCGTCCAAAGAGATCTCGACAGCGTCTGCACTTTTTGCAATGACTTCATAGACCGACTGCTCTATGTGCCCATGCCGCCTCCCAATTATGTTTTCAGCATGTGCTATTCCCTGTTCCACATGATAGAACAGGAGTTTACTTCCTTCTCCCATCAGGAGATCCTGTCGGAAGTGAACGCCCAGGATCTGTACCGCCTGACGAAACTTTCCCAGATCCGGGAATGGATGCGAAACTCCTTCTGCCATCTCTCCGAGTTTATCGATGCCGTGTACGGCTACGGCGGCGGCAAATACACAAGATCACCGCAGCGCCACGCGGAATCAGATGATGTCATCATACGAAAAGCCAAGGAGTTTATCCATCAGAATATCACCAACCACATTAAGATCGAGGACATCGCACAGCAGGTGCACTTGAGCCCCTCCTATTTTGCGATCTATTTCAAGAATAAGACCAACGTCAATCTGAGGGACTATCTGCTGACCGAAAAAATGGAGTATGCCCGGCGCGCACTGATGAATCCCAACACTTCCATCAATGAGGTGAGCTATGCCGTAGGATACGGGGATTATCGTTCCTTCTCGCGGGCATTCAAAAATGTCCACGGGATCACCCCTTCCGATTTTCAGACAAAATATACCGATCGAACCCAAAAGGAGTAAAACCATGCGCAAAAAATACAGAAATCTATCCCTTTTTTCCAAAATCAGTTTTGTCCTGTGTGGTCTTACCCTTGCTCTCAGCACGATCATAACCCTGACAGCGATGGTCTATTACCGATATATTTTTTCGGAACGGCTTCTCGGCGGCATCAGGACGGCAACTGTCAGCGCCGCCAACACATTTTATATGAACTATACGGATATCATCGAACGCTTCGTGCTCACCTGCGGTACGGAAAAATTCAAATCCCATATAGAATACCTGTGCCAGAGCGATCCGTCTTATCTCACTGCCAAGAATATGGTGCAGGATGAGCTCTCCACACTGTCCAACTGCAACTACCTGGTCCACGGTGCCATGCTCCTCTCCGGCGACGGCAGAACCGCCTACACGCTGTACAACAATCCACTCTATGAGACGGCGGAGGAACTATTCTCTTCCGCAGAGCTCTCACAGGTAAAGGGCATCTCCTTTTTGGAGGAGCGCAAGAGTCCTTTCCGCAGCCGGGTCTCCGTCATTCCGATCCTGTTTCCGGTGAGCATCATCACCCAGTATGTAGAACTGGATCTCTCCGACTCCGCTCCGGACGCCTTTGTGATCATTTTCCTTGACTCCTCCAAGCTGCAGACCTGTCTGAATCTGACCAATGCGAGTGAGACAGACAACATTTACTATCTGCTGGCTGCCGACGGACGTCTGCTGAACAACCCATCCGCCGAAAAGACAGAGGAGATCTCTGCGATCCTGGATGATGAACGGGCAAACGAGCTGATCGACACCGCGGTCTGGAACGCCTCCGACTGCAGCACCTTTGTCAGCCCGGACTGCTATGTTGCCGCTTACGGGCTTCGCTTTGGAGATATGATCCTGCTCAACTGCGCCCATCGGGAAACATTTCTGGATATTTTTGGCAAGACGGGTTTCACCCTGCTGCTTTTGCTCGTGCTCCTGGTTTTCTTTTTGCTGACGATCTCCTTCCTCATGGCACGCTACATCACCCGCCCTGTCAACGGGCTGGTGGAAGTTGTCCACCAGATCGAGGAAAACCGTTACACAGAAAAATTGAAGTTCACTGCCAACGACGAGATCAGCCAGCTCGGATCTGCCATCAACAATATGCACGACACCATCCGCCGGCAGATGATCCGCATCAAGCAGGAGGAGGCAGAGAAATACAAGACCCAGATACAGCTTCTGACGGAGCAGATCAACCCCCATTTTCTCTACAATACGCTGGAATGCATCCAGTCGGAAGTGCTGCGCGGAAACTCAAACACCGCCACAAACATGATCCAGTATCTGGCAGAGTACCTGCGCATCGGTCTCTCCTACGGGGCTGATCTGATCACCATCTCCAATGAACTGCGCCACGCGGATGTATATATCAAGCTGATGAACCAGCGCTTCCAGCAATCGATCATTTTCCTGTACAAGCCCTCCCCTGACCTGAACCAGCGGCTGATCCCCAAAACGATCCTGCAGCCGCTGGTAGAAAACTCTATCCGCCACGGTTTTGGCATCGACGCATCCGGAATCCCCATATCCGTTCCCACGATCGAGATCAGCTTTCGCGCCGTCGAAGACCGCCTGTCGATCGGGGTCATCGACAATGGCAGCGGATTTGACGCAAAGACAGTGGAGGCGATCACATCAGGCAGCCATACTGCAGGTGACAAAGGGCATGTAGGGCTGCACCACATCTACCATCGACTTGTCACCTATTACGGTAAAGAAAATGTGCAGTTCTCCTTCAACTCGATCCCTTACTACCGCAACGAGATCATCATCAGTATCCCACTGCCGGAAGAATGAAAAACTGCCGGAAAATCAAAACCAGCACCTGCAAATCCAATTTGCAGGTGCTGGTTTCTACGTGCATGTCAGACACGATTCCCCACCTTTTACACATACAAAATATTTCTGGTATGCCAGATACTCTCCCATCTGAACCGGCATGGGGATCCCTGCCTCCATCAGCGCGGAGCCATCGTATTCCACACCGGTCTGCGTGTCCTGGTAGACAGCGTCCGCCGCGAGTCCTCTGAGTCTGACATAGCTCACCGTCATATTTCCATGAGTCTCCTGCATCACCGCGCTCAGCAGTACCCTCTCTTTGTCCTCCGACACGAACGCCCACGATGCGCACGCGTCCTCAAACGGGTTGGACAGACGGTAGTAGTCCCCTTCCCGGATCAGATCCTCGTACTTTTTGTAGTCTGCGATCTGACCTTTGATCCGCTCCTTCTCCTCGTCGGAGAGCGTCTCGGGATCCAATTCATAGCCAAACGTACCTGCCATCGCCACGACGCCTCTCGTGTGCAGGCTGACGTTCCTCCCTGTCTGGTGGTTCGGCACCGCGGACACGTGGGCACCGACCGTGCAGGCGGGATAAAAGAACGACGTTCCGTACTGGATCCGCAGCCGGTCGACCGCATCTGTGTTGTCACTGCACCAGATCTGCGGCGTGTAGTACAGCATACCCGCATCAAACCTGCCGCCGCCGCCGCTGCAGCCCTCGATCAAAAGATCCGGATACCGCTGCATCAGCCGCTCAAGGAACTCGTACACACCGAGCACATAGTCGTATGTCACCTTTCCCTGCGCCTTCTCCATAGAATAGATATCCGTGAGGCTCCGGTTCATGTCCCACTTCACATACTCGATCTTTCCCTGGTCGAGCACATGGCAGATCTGTTCAAAGATGTGATCCCTGACCTCCTGCCTCGAAAAGTCGAGCACCAGCTGATTGCGCGCCCGGACAGGTTCCCGCCCCGGGATCCGGATCGCCCAGTCCGGATGGCTGCGGTAGATATCGCTGTCCTCCGACACCATCTCCGG
>ERZ808054.270-NODE-270-length-61047-cov-11.415532_pt1 | contig 61047 bp, 67 predicted proteins | sample MGYA00380201_ERZ808054 | MGnify/ENA primary metagenome ERZ808054 (study PRJEB31490, sample SAMN06133419) | mouse gut metagenome | isolation source: Z5_2 | host: mice | place: China: Chengdu | collected 2015-05 ... | reverse complement strand
GAGATTTTTCGACAGATGGCATCGATTTTTAATTCCGTGCACAGTTTTTGGAGGAACAAATATCCGATCTGAAAACAGCGTTCTTCATTCTTAGGTATGTAAGCTTTTCTAGAAAGAGAAACCGACACATCGCAGGTTTTGGCATTGTATTCGGCTGTGTCTTTTTCGGCTTCAGATTTTGCCCAGACCATCATGGCATCAAAGTCACCATCAAACTGTCGGAGCAGCTCATTGAGTTTTCCGAGTTTTCGGTAGATCCGGGAAGAAGTCTTACCGTTTTCTTTCCGGTAGGACTGGTTGATATAAACGTCTTTGTTATTCTCTACACCAGTAATGGAAACATACATAAAAATCACCTCATAAGTATTATAACACAACTAGTGCAAACTAGCACACATTATTTTTACAAATTTGACAAAAAAATAAGCCCAAAGCAGGCTTAAATACAAGATTTGTGTGTTATGAGGTTTAAAAGGAAGTGTCAAACTCCCGGTTAAGTTTGGACAAAATATGTCTGCTTATGATATATTAAATTATAAGGGTAATAGCGTTGATAGAACAAAGTAATGATTGAGGAGAGAGCACTTTTTCAAATTTACATGTATGTAAGGTTTAAGAGAGGGAAATGGGATGGATTTTGCAGAGAAAAAGATAGAATTAAAAAATGGGAAAGAGGGCATTCTGCGGGCGGCACGGCAGGAGGATGCGGAGGGGATGATTGCGCTTCTGAAAACTGTATTTGGGGAAACGACGTTTTTATTAAGGAATGTGGATGAGATGAGCTTCACGCAGGAGGAAGAAAGAAGGATTCTGCAGGAGATGCTGGATGCGGAAAGTGAGTTTATGATGCTTGTTCAGATCGAGGATGAAATCGCCGGGAACTGTGCGGTTATGTCAAAAGGCGGACAGAGAAGAGTGAATCATAGATGCGAATTTGCCATAGCTTTAAAGAAAGAATATTGGCATCTGGGGCTGGGAGGCTTTATGATGGAATATGCGCTGGAGTTGGCGGAAAAGATGGGGTATGAGCAGATGGAGCTGGGAGTCGTTGAAGGAAATGACAGGGCAAAGGCATTGTACGAAAGATTCGGGTTTGAAGTGACGGGGAAAACGCCGAGAGCGATGAAATACGATGACGGAAGCTATAAAGATGAATATGCAATGACAAAAGTGTTTCATCGTTAACAGAAAATGGTTATAATGATAGGTAGGCGGTGATTGAAAAATCAGAAGGAGGAAGGATATGTTAGAGTTTAAGTATGATACACAATTGCTGATTGAAGGCAAGGATTTGGATGAGGACGTGATTTCAGAATATTTTACAGAAAATTTTAAAGGGGACTGTCTTTTGGCAGTAGGAGATGAGGAACTGATTAAGATCCATTTCCACACCAATGAACCTTGGAAGGTGCTTGAATATTGCGCCAGCTTGGGAGAAATTTATGATATTGTGGTGGAGGATATGGACAGGCAGTCTAGGGGACTTAAAGGATAAATTCTATAAAAGATGAAAAGGCGCAGGCGGTCTTTGCCTGCGTTTTGTATTTCATCCTGTTTAAAAGCATCTTATCCGCAAGGCTCTTTTTAGTGGGGGAAAAATATGTTATGTTGGCTCCATCAAAGGATGGAGGAGCCAGATTATGAAAAGAGAAAAAGTTGAAAGAGAGTTTGACAGGAAGAAAATCGTATTAAGGTGCATCAAAATTGCAGCCATTATTTTTTGTATTGTGGTTTTGATAAGGATTATTTTATTCCCGCCTTATAAACAGCCGGTCGTTACAGGGAGCCATGAGGTCGCCATAGAGGTGTTTACGTGGGAGGATGAAAGCAGGGTGGAGACCTTTACAGATACCGGAGAGAACCGTGCGCTTACGGTGAAATTCTGGTATCCAAAGGAGGAGGGCAGATATCCGCTTGTGGTATTTTCTCATGGGGCGTTTGGCGTGATTGACAGCAATTATTCTACCTGTATGGAACTTGCATCCAATGGCTATGTGGTGGCAAGCGTTGCGCATCCGTATCACGCCATGTTCGTGGAGGATGTAAATGGCAAGGTCACGACGGTAGACATGGACTTTTTTAAGAGCGTTTATGAGGGGAATGGCAATATGGATCCAGAGGTGGAAGAAAGACTTTATTTAAACTATAAAGAATGGATGGCGCTTAGGACGGCAGATGAAAATTTCGTGCTGGATACGATTTTAAGTAAGGCGGAAAAAGGGGAGGCTGGACCTTTTGACCTGATTGACTCGGAAAAAATCGGTCTGTTCGGGCATTCCATGGGCGGCGCATCATCGGTGGCGCTTGGAAGGCAGCGGGATGATATCGATGCTGTCATTGACTTAGAGGGCACCATGCTGGGAGAATATGTGGGATTTGAAAACGGTGCGGAACTTTTTAATGAGGAGCCTTATCCTGTTCCCATATTGGATGTAAACTCTGACAGGGTTCACGAGGCAGTAAAGGAGCAGGAATTAGAGGGATTTGAGTACGTCAATTTTTATGTAGGAAGGAATGCATTAGACTACAGGGAAGTGGTTTTTCATGATGCAGGACATTTGAATTTCACAGATTTGCCGCTGGTATCTCCTGTTCTGGCAAAGATGCTGGGGGTAGGAAAGGTGGATGCCCGGACTTGTATTGAGAATGTAAACGAAATGGTGCTTATATGGTTCGATTATTATTTAAAAGGCGAAGGAGAACTGAATCTGAAAGCGGAATATTGATACCGCGGAGCCGTAAAGCGGAGTAATCTCAGAATGCGCGAATTGCAAATATAGGAAAAGGTATGATTTGGAATGAAAGTCAGTATCAGAAAAATAACGAGGAAAGAGGAAGAACAGGTCGTCATAGAGTGCGTGGAGATTACTCCCGAGATCAGGGATATCCACAGCTATATAACGGCTAAAGGCATTGAATTGTCCGGCACGACAGATGACCAGCATATGCAGCGTTTTCGGCTGGAGGATGTGCATTATTTTGAGGCAGTAGATGAGAAGGTGTTTGCCTATGCAGACAAACAGGTATATGAAATAAAGATGCGGCTGTACGAGGCGGAAACTGCTTACAGGGAGTATCATTTTGTGCGGTGTTCCAAATCGGTGGTGCTCAATTTGATGAAATTAGATAGCATCAGCCCGGCGCTGAACGGACGCTTTTTTGCCCATATGAAAAACGGGGAGAAGCTGATGATATCCAGGCAATATGCAGGGGCGCTTAAGCAAATCGTTATGGGAGGGGTTTAGAATGAAAGATAAAAAAGATTTTTTGGCGCCAATCATGGCATTTATGGTCTGTACTACCTGCATTACGATTTTGGAGGGGGGAGTGGGAATGATTCTTTATCCTGAGCAGAAGTTTGGATATTATGCTTTTTTTTCACCGCCTCTGTTTGGGTTTTGTTCCGTTTTATTGGGAATTGTCACGTATTCTAAGAAAGAATTGAGCGTAAAACAGGTTTTGGTCCGCAGAGGCATTCATCTGCTTTTGATAGAAGGATTGATTTTTGGGGTAAATTATGCGGCTGGAATTATTTTTGAACCGTTGGTAGGTATTCTTCTTGCGGCGGCAATTGCACTGGTCTTTGTGACAGTCTATGTTGTCTTATGGCTGAATGATAAGAGAAGTGCGGCGATGTTCAATGAACAATTGAAGCGTTATCAACAGCAGATTCTGGAGTCAGAGAAATTTACTCCATATTGAGTCGATTTGGTTACATTTGACATCAATATCTGAAAATCATGCCGATAATCTATGTAAGCAGCATTCATCAAGGAATTAAATGTTTGGTGAAAGGCTGCGAGAAATGTTGTTTGCGCAGGATTGGAGGTATGGAATATGAATATAAAGTTACAGGCAGGCAACAGTCTGCTTTTCGGGCTCAGATCGCCGGCGCTCAACGGCGGATTAAAGAGCACCCAGCAGAAGATGGAAAGACAGGCAAAATGCGAGAACCAGGTCGCCTTTTTCGAGGAAAAGAAAAGCAATCTGAAAAATATGGAATGCGGCACCCTTGAGGAAATTGCAGAGAAACTGGATATGCTGCATACCTATGATGAGCAGATTGCCGCGGCAAAAGCCGAGTACAATCGCGAGCAGATGTCCCATGCGCTTGACGAGGCGTTAGAAAAAGGGGAAAAAATTGCCGATGCAGTGGAAAAGACCAAGCCCAAAACACCCGAGGAGAGGGCAGAGGATCTTGCCAAAGAAGCGCTGGGAATCGAAGAGGAAGAAGGCATGCTGGAAGAGGCGCTGGAGGAAGTGTCAGAAATCGTGGAAGAGACTGCCGAAGCAAGCGAAGCGTTGGAAGAGACGACAGAAGCGCTTGCAGATCAGGCTGCCAAGGACGCAGAAGCACTGGCGCAGCAGACGGAAGAAGTACTTGAGGGGCAGGAAACAGAAGGATTAGAGCAGCAGATAGAGCGAAGATACGAGCGGTTTGATATGCGCGCTTAAAAGTGGTTACTTTTTGCGTAAGCTGCTGATCTGGTACGGTCAGTATGAACAGGATATAGGAACATAGTTGAAAACAATGGCTTCCGGCACATCAGACGTGCACGGGAGCCATTATTATTGCAATAAGCTGGCGGGGGAACATTGGCATTGTTCGCAAAGACGTTGAATCTGCTTGCGAAAATAATTTCATAAAGTTTGCCATAGAGGATTCCATTAACAAAAAATATCCTGGCGATTATGAAAAACGGAAGCAGCTGCGTCTCGAGAAGGAAAAACCTGTTCTGGAGGCTTTTTGGTCATGGCTTGAGCAGCAGAAGCCAGTCCGGAATACCCGCATGGATAAAGCGGTAAATTATGGCCTTAACCGGCGGAAAACAGCACAGACTTATCTGGAGGATGGCCGCTGCAGCTTTACGAACAATCTTAGCGAGAACGCGATCCGTCCATTTGCAGTCGGCCGGAAGAACTGGCTGTTCAGTGATTCTGTCTCTGGAGCCAATGCCAGTGCTGTAGTTTATACAATGGTTGAGATGGCAAAGGCGCACGACCTGAACATTTACGGATATCTAAAATTTCTGCTGGAACGTCGGCCAACGAAAGATATGACTGATGATCAGCTAGCAGAGCTTGCACCCTGGAGTGAAAAACTCCAATCTATCAAAAATCGCATGTGAATTATAGTGAATTACTCCAACTCGCAAAGGGCTGGGGTAATTTTATATCTGACCGCATTATTATTTGGCGGTTACAGAATACATTGTTCATGGAGAGGATATTATGGTGAAGTTTAAAGCTCTCCAGAGTGCTATAGAGCTGGATTCTAAAAATCTAAAGCCTCAAAATGATGCTTTGGATGATGCTTTGGAAAGTAAGCTGATAATGCTTTTGAAAGAAAATCCAAATCTTACACAAAAAGAAATGATAGAGAGAATATCAGTATCAAGGGCGACAGTTCAACGTCTTATCAAAAAACTAATTATTGAGAATAAAGTAGAGCGTATAGGTGGAAAACGTTATGCTATTGGAGGACTCATGAATAATGTTTGTGATGGTAAGTAGATAGAGGGTTCACGTTTCTCTGCCGCCTATTCTGCGCTGCTGCCCCGCGGAGTCGCCCCTTTGCCTCTTTTTTTGCTAGGACAGCAGCCAATCAATCAGGTACAAGGACTTAATGCCATCGTAGGAATTGATATAATTCCTATCCATCGATAATACGATTTTTTCGTAGTTATCAGGTATCATGCGCAGCGGTCTGAGTTCTCGTTCACGGGTTTGGGGGGAGAGCATACTTTCTGTTACCTGGATATACAGTTTATCATTTGGCTTTTCAGCCACAAAGTCTATTTCTGTTTCACCGACTTTGCCGATATATACGCGGTAGTCACGGCGAATCAGTTCCAAAAATACGATATTTTCGATAATGTGACCGCGGTCTGCATCACGATAGCCGAGCAGTATATTGCGGAAGCCCATATCGATGATGTAGTTCTTTCCTAAGGTTTTCAAAAGCTGCCTGCCTTTCACATCATATCTTCCAACAGAGTAGAAAATAAACGCGCTGCGCAGCATGGAAATGTATTTCTCTACCGTTTTGCCTGCGACATTTTTACCTTTATCGGTCTGGATATCCCCTTCATTGGACAAAACATTGCCGATGTTGTTGGGGGAAGTAATGCTGCCGATGTTAGAACAAAGGAACAGAATAATTTTCTGCAGCATTCCCTGGTCAGCCTGATTGTTACGTTGCAGAATATCACGCAGCACTACTGTGGAATAGATTCCTTCCAGCGCCTGATTGCTTCTTGCTTCGTTAAACTGGTATTCCCTCAGAATTGGCATGCCGCCAAACTGCAGGTATCTCTGGAACTTTTCTTCCACCGTGACCGAAGGGGCAAATTCGTAGAATGTCAGAAATTCCTTGAACGAGAGCGGTAACATGCGAATTTCCACATATCTGCCGGAAAGCAGTGTAGAAAATTCTGTGGAAAGCAGGTAGGCATTGGAACCTGTGATATAAATATCTACATCAAAGTCGAGACGGAAAGATTCTATAGCTTTTTCCCAATGTTCCACAGCCTGAAGTTCATCAAATATCAGATAGGTTTTTCCATCATTCGGAATACGTTCGCTGACATAGTCATAGAAAGCAAGGTAATTGGAAAGATTACGATAACGCAGAGATTCCAAGTTCATGTGGATGATGTTGGTATCAGCCACTTTGTTATCAGACAAATATTGGTGAAACAAATCCAGCAGGGATGACTTTCCACATCTGCGAATACCGGTGACTATCTTGACCAGATCCACATCTTTATTTTGAATGAGCTGATTTAAATACGCGGGGCGGTTAATAAGTTCAGCCATGATGCACCTCCTGATTTTCTTATTTCTATTATACCCCCAAATTAAAAAAAAACAATAATTTTCAACTTATAAGTCGTAAACTTAGTAAAATATCAAAGTTTTAGACTTCCAGTTCAAAAACTTTGATATAAAATTAGAAAAAGATAAAAATCACCTGTAACATATTGCATTAAAATAGAACTAATAATATGAGGTACAAAAAACAATGATTCATCAGAATAGAGGAAAAGATGGAAAAAGCGAAAATCGATGAAATATATCAGAAAAACGCAGCAATGATCTACAAGTACCTATGCGGATTGTCCCATGATACACAGCTGGCGGAAGAACTGACGCAGGAGACTTTTTTTCAGGCGATAAAAGGAATCGACAAATTCAGGGGCGATTGCAAGGTTTCCGTCTGGCTCTGCCAGATTGCAAAGAATCTGTGGTATAAGGAACTGGAAAAAAGAAGCAGGCACAAAACCGTGGAACTGGACGATACAATGCCATCCGGCGAAAACATCGAAAGCAAGTGTCTGAACCGATTGGAAAAGGTAGAGGTCTTCCGTCTTATACACAATCTGGATGACGTGACAAGGGAAGTCGTGCATCTGCGGCTGACAGGGGAGCTGCAGTTTTCTGAGATTGCAAGTATTATGGGGAAAACAGAAAATTGGGCGCGGGTAACTTATTACAGAGGCAAACAAAAATTGATGAAAGGAATAGAAGAATGGAAAGAGAATTAGCATGTGAAATCGTAAAAGACTTACTCCCTCTTTATGTGGACGGAATGGTAAGCGATGTGTCCCAAAGGAGTGTAAAGGAGCATTTGGAACACTGCGAGGATTGCAACGAGGTCTACCGCAATATGACATTTCGCCTGGAAGAGGAGGCACAGCCGCCAGAGGCGGGAGAGGTAAAAAGATTTTTAAAAAAGACAAAGCAAATGTATTTCCTCTATGGTCTGGGCGGGCTTAGCTTTATTGCCCTGCTTGTCTGCGGAATCGTGGATTTGGCAATCAATAAGGGTATTACATGGTCGTTGATTGCAGGGAGTGCAGTCCCGTTTGCAGATGCCCTTGTATACGCCGTCTCTGTGTGCAAAAAGAACAAAGCCTTGGTTACCGTGGGAATAATCAGCATTGGCACATTCCTTTTGCTTTTTGCCATACAGATTGCAAGATATTATCTGATGCACGTAGGAACTTTTTGGATTTTGCGCTATGGGCTCCCCATTCTGCTCTTATGGCTGGGTGTTCTTTGGATTCCTGTTCTTTGCAGGACATTCTTGAAATGGAATATCTGGGATTGTATAGCATTATTCTTGCTGCTGGTAATCGCAGGAAATTATGGAACCAAACTGATTACAGGGGACTATGGATGGGAAGAGGTGGTGCACATGCATAACTTCGTCAGCAATGCACTTGGGGAAGTGATTGGAATAGTTGTGTTTGTAATAATCGGGAGGGTGAGAGGTTGGAAGAGATAATCAAAGTACAGAATTTGAAAAAAGTGTATAAAAAGGAGACTGCCGTTTGGAAAGTGGGTTTTTCGCTTACGCCTGGAAGTATTATGGGACTGCTTGGGACGAACGGGCAGGGAAGACGACTACGTTAAAAATGATTACTCATTTATGCACCAAGGATGAAGGAGAAATCGTGATTGACGGCGTATCTCAGGACGCCGATCCGGGGCTGGCGCTGTTAAAGGTGGGGGCTGCGCTGGATACGCCCAGCTTTTATCAGGAATTAACCGCAAGAGAAAATATAGAATGCTTTGCGCAGCTTTATAAGGATATTTCCGGCGGGCAGGTCATGGAACTGCTGGATTATGTGGGGCTCCATACGCAGGCGGAAAAGAAAGTGAGGAATTTTTCCCTCGGCATGAAGCAGAGGCTGGCGCTTGCAAGGGCAATGCTGGGGGAGCCCAAGCTGATTATTTTGGATGAGCCTGCAAACGGATTAGACCCACATGGACAGATTGATCTCTATCAGCTGATTTGCAATCTGTCACATAGCAAAAAGACCACTTTTATTGTTTCTTCCCATCAACTCCACGACATGGAGAAATTCTGCACGGATATTTTAATTTTGGATAACGCAAAGTGAAGTGCATTATGCAATAAATATTTATCCGGAGATAAAAGGAAAATTTGCAGCTTTGGAAGTAAAGTTCTCTTTAGAGAAAATGGCGGAGTGCGTCAAAGTAGTGGGAAGTATTGATGACGATATTAGCTTACTTACTGACTTTATGGTTTATCAGCTAAATGATTGTTTTTATCAGACAAAAAATATGATAGAGTTTTTGGAGGATTCATTTGTAATTGTAAAGCCTATAGAGGCAAAGAACTGGCATCCAGCAATGGCGGTAAAAGACAGTCATAAAGTTTTAAATGCGGTACTTCTGGGGAAGGAGGACTGCAGATGAAGGGGATATTAAGCAAAAATATATTAGAGGCACTTCATCAGGCTGATTTTGAGAAAATTGCAAATTATATTCTTGATATATGCTGGTGGTGATGACTACAAGAAAAAGAATTTGAAACTACCAAATGACGAGAATAAAATCAGAAGTATCATGCTCGAAGAATATATGAAAAAGCAAAAAAACAATTATGGCATGTAAGGCTATAAATTTGAACTTGAAGTACCGGAAAATTATGCGGGCAATGGGAAGCATATTGGAAGAGTGGATATTCGTATTCTTTTAAAAAGTGATTTTGAAAAGGAAGATGCATATTATGTTATCGAATGTAAGAGAATTGACGGAACATCCGATCTGAATAAGAAATATGTAAAGGAAGGTGTTGCCAGGTTTGTTACACAAAAATATTCTTCTTACTACGGTAGAAATATTATGCTTGGATTTGTTGTGAAAAAGATCGATATGTCTGCTAATGCTAAGTCGATTGAGGGGATTCAAAATGCGGATTTAAACCAACACGTGCATGGAAATTTAAGGCTTATTAAAAGTGAAGGGGTGACAGAAAGTTATAAGTGCATGTATCAGATACAGTCAGGGGAGTTAGAGCTGCGGCATATTTTTTCAGATTATTCAAGTGTTATGCAGTAAACAATGACCATCATAAGGACTTATGAAAAAGGAGGATATATCACAATGGAAAACAATCTCACAAGGCAGGAGGCGGATTACTGGGCAACTGCAGGTCTTCTGCATGATATTGATTTTGAACTTTACCCGGAGCAGCACTGCTTAAAAGCACCGGAACTGTTGCGTGAAGGCGGCGCATCCGAAGATATGATTCATTCTGTCTGTTCCCATGGATATGGGTTGTGCTGCGATGTGGAACCGGAGCATGAGATGGAAAAGATTCTTTTTGCGGTGGACGAGCTCACAGGACTGATCGGCGCGGCGGCGCTCATGCGTCCTTCTAAGAGCGTCATGGACATGGAAGCATCCAGCGTAAAGAAGAAATTTAAAGATAAGAAGTTTGCCGCAGGCTGTTCCCGTGACGTCATAAGCAAGGGGGCGGAGATGCTTGGCTGGGAATTAAATGATTTGTTTGAAAAGACGATTCTCGCCATGCGTTCCTGTGAAAAGCAAGTGCAGGAAGAGATGGCATAAATCATGATCGGCTTAGGACTTAAAAATGGCATCAGCGGCGACTATTCCCTCCTTGTGGCAATGGCGATTCTGGATTTGATCATTGTGGTGGTGTTTACTGCCACTTGATACTGGTCGCTTATGAAGCCATACGGTCCTTTCTGTAAGGAAAGATTGACTTACAAGATGGTTTCCATTCCCACCTTCTGCGGCTTCAGACCGCAGGATTGATAGAATTTCATGGCGGTATCGTTTAAACTCCATACATTTAAGGTCACGTTATAACACTCTTTTTCTCTGGCAAAAGCAAGTACGTGTTCGTAAAGGCTTTTGCCAATATGCTGTCCTCTGATGGTTTCATCAACGCATAAATCGTCAATATACAGCGTCTTGACATCCGTAAGGATATTGTCGTCGATATGCTGCTGAAAAATGCAGAACGCATATCCCAAAACCTTTCCCTGTTCATCCACGGCAGTAAAGATGGGGCGGCAGTCGTCGTGTATGATTGCGCGGAGCTGCTCGTCCGTATATTTTTTTGCCCCATATTTGAATAAATCGGGGCGTCCTTTATGATGCACCAGACAAACCTGCTCTAGAAGATCGTTGATTCCGTCCATATCATGTTCTTTTGCGCGTCTTATTTCCATGATTCTTTGCTCCTTTGCATGTGGTATATATGTTTGTGGATTGGTAGTTATATGGCAATTTGAAGAATGAAATATCGTTTATAACAATATAAAAAAGTGGTAAATATTTTTACCACTACTCTATTATCCAGTTTATCACATTTGAAAAATAAAGTCTAGTAATTTTTCCTTTTTTCACTACACTATAATTAGAACTTACGAAAAGCAGAGGGGGAGGAAAATATGCATACGGAAAATGAAAAAGAAGTTTTTGCAACATCCAGGCAGGAGGAGGAAAATCACTTAGAACAGACGCTTGCTGTTATTAGGAGCAATATCAAAAGCTATGGGCAGGAAATTGCGCGTATGCAGACAGACATTGACGAAATGCTGGATCATTACCATGACAATGATCCGGAGGTGTTTTCCATCTTAAATACTACGGTGACACTGCATGAACATATGAAGCGCGCGCTTATGCGCAATGAGAAAGCCCTGAGCAGACCGTATTTCGGAAGAATCATTTTTCATGATGCGCTCCTTGATAAGATGGAAACCTTATATATCGGAAGGGGCGGCATTTCAAAAGATACTACCAACCAGATTGTAATCGACTGGCGCGCGCCTGTGGCAAATGCCTATTATGAAAATGGGATGGGCAGATGCAGTTACAAGGCGCCGGACGGCAGCCCAATCAAGATCGACTTGAAGAACAAACGCACTTATGAGATTGAGAAGGGAAAGCTTTTAGACTATTTTGACAGTGAAGTGATTGCCAATGATGACTTGCTGACCAAGTATCTGGCAAAAAATAAACAGGCAGTCTTGGGGGAGATTGTAGCCACCATTCAAAAGGAGCAGAATGAGATCATCAGGAAATCACCCTACCACAATATCATCGTGCAGGGGGTGGCAGGGAGCGGCAAAACGACGGTAGCCATGCACCGCATTTCTTATATTTTGTACAATTACAAGGAGCGTTTTAAGCCGGATGATTTTTATATTGTGGGAAGCAACCGTATGCTGTTAGAGTATATTACCGGAGTGCTGCCGGACCTGGATGTATATGGGGTACGGCAGATGACCATGGAACAGCTTTTCACAAGGCTTTTGTACGAGGATTGGGAGGAAGGTAAATGTAAGATAAAAAGCCTTGATAAAAATGGAAACAGGGAGATTGCCAAGGGCAGTAAGAAATGGTTTGAAGATTTGGAAAAGTACTGTCAGAGAGTGGAGGCGGAAGCGATTTCCCGAGACAGCGTTTATCTGAACAGAAAGCAGTTTGTGGAGGGCATAAAGGATGGCAAGGCGGGGGTGTTCGACGAGACGAAGGAAGGGGAGGAGGCGCCTCAAAATTTAATCTGTCTGTTGGATGGAGAAACCATCGAGACATACGTGAGGGATAATCCGGCTGTGTCCATTCAAAATAAGATTAATATGCTGAATAAGCGTCTGGTTAGCAAAATCAAAGATGAATTTTTAAGAAAAGGTCTTCAATATACAGAGGCGGAGCGAAAGGCAATCCTTAAGGCATACAGAGGAAAATTCGGGGGGAGAATCTGGAAGCGTTCCATCTATGAGATGTATCAGGAGTTTATCACCGGACAGATTAAAAAGGGGTATATGGTGGATTTGCCTGAGGATGCCTTTGATGTATATGATCTTGCGGCGCTTTCCTATCTGTACAAGCGGGTGAAGGAAAAGGACGTCATCAGCGAAGCGCATCATGTCGTCATAGACGAGGCGCAGGATTTTGGGATGATGGCTTATTGCGCTTTAAAATTCTGTATGACGGGATGCACCTACACCGTTATGGGTGACGTCTCCCAGAATATACACTTCGGTTATGGGTTAAATGATTGGGAGGAGTTAAGAAAGCTGCTTTTGCCGGATGCCATGGACAGCTTTGGAATTTTAAAGAAGAGTTACCGGAACACCGTGGAAATTTCAGAATTTGCCACCAATATTCTGCATCACGGACAGTTTTCCATCTATCCCGTGGAACCCATTATAAGGCACGGGAGTCCGGTCAGGGTGCAGCAGCTTTCCAATCACAAAGCACTGATCAAGGAAGCAGCCGATACCTGCAAGGGCTGGCAGGCGAAAGGGCTTGATACCATAGCCATCGTCTGCCGGAACAAGGTGCAGGCGGCAAAGACCGCCGCAGAACTTAAGGAGTATGTAAAAATCTTGGAGAGCGATATGGAAAAGGCAGTATTTGGCAATGGAATCATGGTGCTGCCGGTGGAATATACAAAAGGACTGGAGTTTGACGCGGTGCTGATTTTGAATCCCATAAAAGAGGCGTATCCGGAAGATGACGGACACGCAAGGCTGCTTTACGTGGCAGCGACTCGGGGATTGCATGAACTGTGCATACTTCACACGGGGAATCCCACGGAGCTAATTACGCAAAAGCCCCTAAACGCAGAAAATATACCGGATAAACCGACAACTGCGGTGCTAAATGGGGGAAAGAAGAAAACACCTTTGAACGGTACGCAGGCGCAGACGAAAGACCCTGTTCTCACGCAAGGTGACAGCAGAATAGGATGGCAGCAGGACAGGATGGCAGCAGGGATGACAGCTGCAAGGAAAAGACCCGTTGCAACCGTAGCCAGCAGACAGACGCCGGAGGATAAGAAGCCGTTTATCATAAGACGCGTGGATTCCTCTTATGAAGGGAAGACAAAAAAGCAGGTAAAGGAGGCGGATTTAACAGGCGCAAAGCCTCAAGCTGTGATAAGCAAACACCCGTCAGAGCGGACGGGGCATGCGTTTGGGGATTTGCCGGCAACGGAACTGCTGCGTCCGGCAGGGCATGGAAAGATTGACCTTGCGGTGCGCTGGACAGCAAAACAGGAGGATGGCGTATATCTTCAAAGCCGTTATGGAACACTGCGCTTAAGCCCTGTCAGGAGCGATATCATCCGTGTCACTTTTGCAAAGGGTGGGAATATCGTGGAAAGGACAGATGAGCGGATTGCCGTTTCTGAGACGGAGCGTATGTGGATGTACAAGGAAAATGCGAGTGTGGTGGAACTTTATACGGATGCGCTATACCTTATGATAGATAAAGCAAGCGGCGCCATCAGCTATATGACACGGGATAAAAAGCTGCTGCTTTCAGAGCGGGCGCGGGAGTGCAGGCAGCTGGAAAACGGACTGGATGGAAAAATGCGAACCTGGATCTATTTTGACTGGCAGAAGAAAGAGACCTTGTACGCCGCAGGAGGAGAAGGACAGGCAGGGATAAAGCTGCAGGCGGCAGCCCGGTACATTTCCCATGGAGAGCATGCACAGGAACTGCCGTTTCTGATTTCCGATAAAGGATACGGGATTTTGCCGATCACAGAGGCGGACTGCCTTTTATGTAATATTCCGGCATATGGTTCCTATCTCTATACAGAAAATGAGGATCAGATGGATTATTATTTTATCGGAGGAGGAACGCAGAAGGCGATTATGGATGGGTATGCGTTTTTATGCAGGAGGAATTATAAAATATAAAAGTAAATACAAAAGAGCCACCACATAGCCTTTGTGCGGTACTGGCGGAAAGGGAGTGACAAAACAACTTTTGTGAACGGCGCATTGCAGGATTTGAAGGGCTTCAACGATAAAACCTTCGATATGGTAATTTACTTTGATGCCCCTGTTTCGTATACTTATCCAATCAGAAAAAGGTAATCGGTGAACTTGTACGCATATGCTGCAAACGGCAGATAAGCTATACAAACAAAACAATATCCAAACATATTGATTATTTTGAGGAAGCGTTTCTGATTTCAAAATCTAATCGTTATGATATTAAAGGAAGAAAATATATTGGCGCTAATTTAAAGTATTATTTTACCAATCTGGGTCTTAGAAATGCGAGATTGAACTTCCGGCAGCAGGAACCGACCCATATTATGGAGAATATTGTTTATAATGAATTGCTCATTCGCGGATATAATGTTGATACAGGCATCATAGATGTGTATGGAAAAGACCGGGAGGGAAGACGCGTCTGCAAGCAGCTTGAGGTTGATTTTGTCATCATGGGAACCTGCGTTAGACTTTGCAGAAATTTTGGAAGCTATGCAGACAAAAATCAAAATCCGTATTCATAAATCTATCATGGACAGAGTACTTGATTTTTGCACTTATGAAGACTTTTTGCCAGACGGCGCAGAATACAAAAAATTGCGGCACTATATGAAAAGAAAAAGGGTAGTTACGAAAGTGCATAATTTTTGGTATACTTATATGTAAAAGTAAAGTGATTGAAATTCTGGACTTGGAGGAATGGCATGGAATATATAACAGCGGCTTTGGACATGGCAGATGCAATCCGCGATGTCTTGCATACAACCATTAAAACGGTATACCCGAAATTTTATCCGAAAGAAGTAACAGAATTTTTTTGCAGGCATCACAGCAGGGAGCATGTTTTGGAAGGCATAGCCTCTGGGAATATGGGCGTGCTGGTTGATAACGGTGTCATAATTGGAACAGGCTGCTTTGACGGCAATCATATCACCGGTATATATGTGCTGCCACGTTACCAAAAGCAGGGATGCGGTTCACAGATCATGAATTTTTTGGAAGATAAAATCAGACAAACGTATACGGTATCTATCTTAGAGGCTTCGCTTCCGGCGGTGTGCTTATACGAACATAGGGGATATAAGACGGTAGGGCACGGTGTATATGAGTTAGAAAATGATGCCAGACTGGTTTATGAAATTATGGAGAAAAAACTATAGGGGATTTGATAAGATGAAGATTTCAACAAAAGGAAGATATGCCTTAAGACTGCTGCTGGATCTGGCAGTTTATAATACGGGAGAGCCTATTAGCTTAAAGGATGTTGCCAGAAGGCAGCAGATTTCAGAAAAGTATCTTGAACAGATCATCTCCCTGCTCAATAAGGCGGGATTTGTAAGGAGCATCAGGGGCGCCCAGGGAGGCTACATGCTTGCAAAAGCGCCATCGGAATATACGGTGGGAATGATTCTGCGGCTGACAGAAGGGGACTTAGCGCCGGTGAACTGCGTTGGGAAAGAGGGAATGGAGTGTGAGCGCAGGGAAGGCTGCGTGACGGTAAGGGTATGGGAAAAGCTGAACGATGCCGTGAATCAGGTTGTGGATGGCATAACGCTGGCGGATTTGGTTGAGTGGCATCAGGAAAAATCAGACCAGTATATTATTTGAATGTGATTTGAAAGATGATGGTATATGGAAGATAGAGAATCCCGCGGAGATTCAGGAAATAGATATCCTGAATCTCCGCGGGATTCTCTTTTTTGAATATTTGAGTACCTGAATATGTTTTCATCAGTGCTTTATTGTGCAATAAAAGTAAATTAAGTTAGTAAACTATATTGACAAACTTAGTTTCTTGTTATATCTTAAAGGTGGAAAGTTATGGAAAAGAAAAGGGAATTAACGTGATTTTGACCGATTGCGGCGGTGACGTGAACGTCCAGAATGATAATATGGAAAATTATATTATTCAGGATGCGAATGTGATTTCCGGTATCTATCAGGATAAGGACGGCGCGATGACCTCGGTCTATCTGGCACAGGAAAACAATGTCCCGATCATATCCTGCTGTCAGTTCATCGTGGGCGCAGATGAGGTCTATGATTCTTATATTTTTGCCGGTTCTGAAAACTATGACGGCGGTCATCTGATGGGGGAATGGATGGCAGAAAAACTGCCTGAGAATGCCAATATTCTTTACTGCAAGTCCAAAACAGGCGATGCAGGCGGCGAAATGAGATATCAGGGCATGGAAGCGGCTTTGAAGGAAAATGGCAGGGAGGACGTGACCATATTAGACATTATTTATACCAACGGTACGCGTGACGGCGGTGTCAGCGCAATGGAAGACTGGCTGAATATGTATGACGTATCTGAGATCACTTGCGTTGCAGGCGTTGCAGACGATCCGGTGCTTGGAGCATTGGAGGCAGCAAAGGCGGCAGGTGTTGCAGACCAGATTATGTTCATCGGTCTGGATGCAAGCAAAGCGGCGTTAGAGTCCATTGAAGCCGGCGAGATGGCAATGTCTGTGTTCCAGAATGCAGTTGCACAAGGAAAAGCAGTGGTTGATTTGTGCGTTGAAATCCGAAACGGCGCAGATCCGGCACAGCTGGAAGATGTGTATGTGCCATATGAGACGGTAACTGCTGAAAATGTGGCAGATTACTGGCAATATTACGAATAAGAAACTTACAATTTCATACAAGCAAAATGATATCATCTATAACGACTAAATATGGAAGGACCCGGTATTTTGGCGGCAGGAAGGGCAGGCATAGGTAAATTTGCCGAAATACCGGGTCTTTATAAAAACTGAATGTTGAATAGTTGTATAAGTACAATTATAATAATGGTAAAAAATTGAAAGAGTAGTTTTGATATGAATATAGCATACCAAAGTTCAAGCAACAAACCAAAAGATATTAAATTTCACAATCAAAAACTTGTTTTGTCGTTGTTTTTGGCAAATGATTACTGGTCGATTCCGCAGATTTCAGAAGAAATAAAGTTGAGCAAAACATCTGTTGCCAAGATTATTTCAGGTATGGAGCAAAGGGAGCAGATTGTCTCCTTAGGGAAAGGCACCTCCACCAGCGAGGGGGGCAAAAAACCGGAACTATTTCGGCTGAACAGTGAATACCGTTATGCGATTGCAATCGATATCGGTGCAGAATACCTGGTAGGGGCAATTACAAATTTTTCCTGCGAATTGATTGGTGAACCTATTTATAAAAATGCCACGGAAGCCACCTATGAGGAGACTGTCCAGATGATTTATGAAATTGTCGAGATGCTTTTGCGGATCTCGGAGGCTGCCACAGAATCCATCTGTGGAATTACATTGGGATGTGATGGAATCGTTGACATGGATAAGGGCATCATTAGCTGTTCCGCCCACAAAAAGACATGGGCAAAAAATCTTAAGATACGGGAAGATGTGGCAGAAGAGCTAAAAAAACTGGATTTGAATTGCGAAGTTTACGTTGACAACGGGTGCCGGTATATTGGCTTTGCAGATCTGTTATACACAGACACCAGACAGTATCAGTGTATTGCCACGATTTATACGACAAAGGAGTTTGTGGGGGGAAGCATCATTCAGAAGGGACATTTACTAAAAAGCGCAAATGGCTTTATGGGTGAGTTTGGGCATAACATTATAGACCCAAAGTCGAAAGTAAGATGTGAATGCGGAAACTATGGCTGTTTAGAAGCGCTTGTGAGTGAAAAAAATCTGATTCAGGTTTTAAACGAAAAGCGGGTACAATATCCCGATTCTATATTCAATACATCCGATTTGGAAGCAGATATGGAGCATATTTTTGCAGCAGCCATGGAAAAAGATGTGCTGGCGGGAAAGATTTTGTCGGAGAGTGCAGAGTACTTTTCCATATCCATTCATAATATGATGATGACGTTTGACCCGGAAATGGTGATTATCCAGGGGGAGTATGCCCGTGCCGGAGAAGACTTCCTGCATGAAATCTGTAAACGGGTAACACAGCTCAATGTTTTCGGGCTGGACAGGATTCCCCACATTTCATTGTCGAAGGTTAGAAATACAGAAGACTTATTAAAAGGGTATGCGTATTTTTCAATATTGAATTACATTGCGGAAAAAGAACCTTATCGATAAAGGAGCAGAGATGGTACAACAATTTAGCTTTGAATTTGGTTATCCGAAGATCAAATTTCATGGTATTGAATTTAGTGTATCGGTTCATACATTTGAAAATACATACACCGTTGACCCGGCGGACTGGACAGAGAAGGATATTTCCCATAAGGAGAGGGAAATTGCCGGGACACGGCTTCGGTTTGCAGGCGGTCAGCTATCCTGCAATGGGATCTATAAGATCAGGATGCGGGTGAAGGAAAATGGAGCAGTAGGCATTTCATTTCAGATAAAAATGGATTTGCCCATCCGCGGAACCAGATTAATCGTTTATGAGCAGCCCAACGGTCAGATTATAAGCAGAATCGATGCTTCTGCCTTACCTGTTCCCAAAACAGGCGTGACCCTTCCTTATCCGGAAGCATGGCGCTGTCTTGCGGCTCCTTTTCTGGCTGTTCAAAATGAGGGAGGATATTCCTGGTATCGTTCCCTGGATAAGGCGGTAAATGCAAAACGATTTACGCTTTACGGGGAAGATAAGTTAACGGTGGAGTTAAGCTATGATACCCTTGGAATCGATGTTAGCTCCTTTTGCATAACGCCGGAATGGGAAATCGGATTTGCAAAAGAACTGGCTGCGGTCTATCAGGAGCATACCCGGCATGTGGCAAAAGCGTATGGTCTGGAATCCTGGGAGATACGTAAGGATGTGCCGGACTGGCTGCGGAAGATTTCTTTGGTGGTGGCGCTCCACGGCATGCACTTTACGGGTTACATTTTTAATACCTACTCGGACATGTTAGAGAAATTGGAATGGATGGCGGAGCAGATCGACCCGGCAAAAGTATTGGTTTATCTTCCCGGATTTGAGGGCAGATACTATTGGGAATACGGAAAATATGATGCCAGCCAGCGGCTGGGGGGAGCCGGGCAGCTAAAAAGGCTTGTTGCGAGAGCCAAGGAGCTGGGATTCCACATCATTCCCATGCTGGGCGCTAACATTGTAAATACAAAGACGGAAAACTTTGCGTGTTTTGGGGATGCTTCTAGATTTGTGACTGCAGGAGGCGTTTTCCCCACGAATATGGTGGACTGGGATAACTCCAGATCCTATGACCACGGATGGATGGCATACCTGAATCCTGCAGCGCCGGCTTGGCAGAATCGATTGATCGACGAGGCTGCCTGTCTTTATCATAAATTCGGATTCAGCGGCATTTACCTTGACATATCCGGCATGTGGCTCAATGATGCCAGATACGACGTGGCAGAAGGCACGCGCACGCTGGTGAGACGGATCAGGGAAAGGTGCGGGGACTGCTTAGTGATAGGGGAAGCCTGGTACGACGGAATTGCCAATGTGTTTCCGCTGGTGCAGAATGGGCATACAGACGGCGTAATGCATTATTATGATGAAGCAATCCCGGGATTTTTTGAAACTTACTGCCGTATGTTCGGTCATTTATGCCAGGGGGAGCCCGGGTCGAACTCCACAGGGGTGCATGAGCTGGGCTATAATAGCATTACTTCCACGCCCCTGCGCCGGGCAGTTATTCCGACCCTTACAATGGTGGGAGATACCCTTGACAAAAATATGGAAGGTGTGAAAGAAATCATAAAACAGGCAGAAACCTACTATAAGCTGTACATAGCTGGAAATAGATAGCAGGGAAGGAGCTTGCAGTGATAAGTGAAAAGTGCAGTCAGAATAGCAGATAAAAAGCATGTTCTGGATATAGGTTCATCCTATAACCAGTGCATGCTTTTCTATATTGGACATAAGGGGCAAAGTGTATTAAGATGATACCATAGTAAACCGATAGGAAATAAATAATAAAGACACAGAGCAATCTGCTAAAAGCGTAAAACGCTTCGGAATGGAGGAGAGGTTGAATAAATTGCTCGATAGCAATTTATTCAACTAAGAATTTGTGCCGAAGAGTCACAAATTCTGTGATGGCAGAGCGAAATTTGATATTTCGCTCGCCTCCTCAGCGTAAAACGCTTCGGAATGGAGGAAAAAATGAGTAAAAAGACATATGCAGAGAGAAATTTAAAGTTTGAGACATTACAGCTTCACGTAGGGCAGGAGCAGCCGGATCCGGTGACGGATGCAAGGGCAGTGCCGATTTACCAGACGTCTTCCTACGTGTTCAAAAACTGCGAGCATGCGGCGGCAAGGTTCGGCTTAAGCGATGCCGGAAATATTTATGGCAGGCTGACCAATCCCACTCAGGATGTATTTGAACAGAGGATTGCAGCCTTGGAGGGTGGTGTGGCAGCGCTGGCAGTTGCATCCGGCGCAGCAGCCATTTCCTACACCATCCAGAACCTTGCACATGCAGGAGACCATATTGTGGCAGCGAAGAACATCTACGGCGGAACTTATAACCTGCTGGCGCATACCCTGCGGGAATATGGAATTGAAACGACTTTTGTGGACCCTTTCCAGTATGAGGAAGTGGATGCAGCGGTGCAGGAAAATACGAAAGCGGTATTTATTGAAACCCTGGGAAATCCCAATTCAGATGTGGTGGATATAGAAAAAATTGCAAAAATTGCCCATCAGCACAAGATTCCGCTGGTCATCGATAACACCTTCGCCACCCCCTATCTGGTACGCCCCATCGAATACGGAGCAGATATCGTGGTACATTCCGCCACCAAATTTATCGGAGGACACGGCACGACCATCGGCGGCGTGATTGTTGACAGCGGCAGGTTTGACTGGGAGGCAAGCGGAAAATTCCCGTCCCTGACACAGCCCAATCCCAGCTACCACGGCATCAGTTTTACCAAAGCAGTGGGAACAGCCGCTTTTGTGACCAAGATCCGTGCCATCCTGCTTCGCGACACAGGCGCCACTCTTTCTCCCTTCCATGCATTTTTCTTCCTCCAGGGACTTGAGACATTGTCCCTCAGAGTAGAGCGCCATGTGAAAAATGCGCTTAAAGTGGTAGATTACCTGAAAAATCACCCACAGGTTGAGAAGGTACACCATCCTTCAGTGGCAGATGGGACCGAACAGCAGCAGTTATATAAAAAATACTTTCCAAATGGCGGCGGTTCCATCTTCACCTTTGAGATTAAAGGGGATGCTGAGAAGGCAAAGGCATTCATTGACAACCTGGAACTGTTTTCCCTGCTTGCAAACGTGGCGGATGTGAAATCTCTTGTCATTCACCCTGCGTCTACTACCCACTCCCAGCTGAGTGAAACAGAGCTGGCACAGCAGGGCATCTACCCCAATACGATTCGTCTGTCTGTCGGAACAGAAAATATTGGGGATATTATAGAGGATTTGGAGGAAGCGTTTAAAGCAGTGCAGTAATTGCCCCTGCGGACACAGCACCCAGTTCATTAAGGGATGCTCCCGGACGGCAGGGATGTAAGGGCAGGGCGTAGCTGCGTACAGCGGCGGACGGGGAGGTCTTAAAGCAATCCTTGCGGTGTACTATGAGCAGAACGTGACCACGGAGCGGTTCGAGGACTTTGACGGGGAGAGGTGGATTATGCCGGAGGACTGACAGGGATTTCATGGAATTCATTGGGGAACGGGAGTTTGAGTCCCAGAAGGAGATGCTGAGGCTGTTCCAGCTCCCGTTTCCCAGAGAGGGGCAGGAAAGCGTCCAATCCCCTACATTATAGTAAGAGCATGAACAGAAGAAGGAGATTTTGAGAAGGCAGAGCGCCGGATGCAGAGATGTGTCCGGTTTTTTATGGGTCGGATAGACCCTGTTGAGTGCTAGGAAAAATCCTTTTGATGAGCAAAGCGGTATACTGAACACTACAAAAGCCAATAAATACAAACGTGGATTTGGAATAAAAAGCATTCGCAAAATAGTAGCTAAATATCATGGAAATATGCAAATATGCTATAATCAAGACTCTCTAGCTTTTCATACAATTATTACCGTAAAACAGTAGTGTGGTGCTGGCAGTCTATCTCTTGTTTTCGGTTGCTGGCTTCTTTACCGTACATGAGTATTAGCGCCGTAATTGATGCAGGATTTGCTCAGGGAGAAACTTGGATTTAACGGGTTGATCGTGACAGACGCTACGACCATGGTAGGTTTTAATACAGCCATGCCCAGAAAGAAAGCGCCGGTTCTGAAGGAGGTAGAAAAATTATTGGATGCAGGGAACACCATGCTTTTGCCAAGGACTGCATGAATCAGGCAGTTACTTTAGTGAAAGAGGAAAAAGAGGCAATGCCCATAGGGTGCAATTGTCCGGTCTATATGCAGGAAGTGCCTACCATATTTGTGTCCTTGGAAAATCCTTATCACCTTCTGGATGTACCCCGCGTGCGCACCTATATCAACGCGTACTGCAGTACCACAGAAGCAGTGGGAGCGGTATTGGATAAATTGTTGGGAAGATCCGAATTTAAGAGAGGTAGCCCGGTTGACGCCTTCTGCGGAAAATGGAATACGCATTTAATGTAATGGAGCGTTCGTTTCCAAGGAGTTCCTCTTTTAGCGTACGGTCCAAACTGTAGTCCTGTATTTTGGGAGTTGTATTTTGGAATTGCATACTCTTGTCCTTTGAAAGGGAGTTGTGCTATAATATAACAGATTCATTTGGGAAAACAGAAAGCATGAAATAAAAAGGAGAACGAGATATGAGTATGGTAAGCGAACTTCAGGAATTAGGTGCGGATGTCAATGATGCGATGCAGAGATTTATGAATAATGCATCTCTTTACGAGAGGATGCTGGGCAAGCTTCCTGCTACGGTGAATGACAAGCCGGTTATGGAGTTTATTGAAGCAGGCGACATTAAAACAGCGATTGAGAACGCGCACACATTGAAAGGCGTTATGGGAAATCTATCCGTAACACCCCTTTACAAAGCGTACACAGAGATTACCAACCTTTTAAGAGAAGATAAGCCTGAGGAGGCAAAAAAGGTATTGGAAGAATGCCTTCCGATTCAGGAACAGGTCATGACCTGTATTGAAAACAACAAATAACGACAGAAACGAGGTAAAGTGATAAACGATGGTACAGTCGAGAACGCATACATGTAATCAGCTTAGGATTGGTGACGCAGGGAAGAAGGTCACCATCGTGGGCTGGTATGACAATATGAGAAAGGTCAGCAAGAATCTTGGCTTTTTGATTTTAAGGGATTTTTACGGTGTGACCCAGGTGGTGGTCGAGACGGAGGAAATGATGGCGAAGCTGTCAGGAATCAACAATGAGTCCACCCTTTCGGTTACCGGCGTAGTCAGGGAGCGCTCCAGCAAGAATCCTCAGCTTGCAACCGGTGAGATAGAAGTGGTGCCGGAGGATATTTCGGTTCTTGGAAAATGCATTTACAATGAGCTGCCCTTTGAAGTGAGCCGGTCCAAAGAAGCTGACGAGGCAGTCAGATTAAAATACAGATACTTGGATTTGAGGAATCCTGCCGTAAAAGAAAAAATCGTGCTGAGAAGCAAAATCGTGGCGGAAATCAGAAAGAGCATGATTGAGCATGATTTTCTGGAAATTACGACGCCGATTCTGACCTGTTCCTCCCCGGAGGGGGCAAGGGATTATCTGGTGCCTTCCAGAAATCATCCGGGCAAGTTTTATGCACTTCCCCAGGCGCCCCAGCAGTTTAAGCAGCTTTTAATGACTTCCGGGTTCGACAGATATTTTCAGATTGCGCCTTGTTTCAGGGATGAAGATGCAAGGGCGGACCGTTCTCCCGGCGAGTTCTATCAGCTGGATATGGAAATGGCATTTGCCAGCCAGGAGGATGTGTTTGATGTGATTGAAGATGTCCTGCCTCCCATTTTTGCTGAGTACGGGACTTATAAGACGGCGTCGAAGGCGCCCTTTACAAGGATTTCGTACAAGGATGCTATGGAAAAATACGGTTCAGATAAGCCGGATTTAAGAATTGACCTTTTGGTGCAGGATGCCACGGAATGCATGAGCGATTGCGGATTTGGTCCTTTTGAAGGGCAGACGGTAAAGGCAATCGTGGTCGATCAGTTTACGGCAACCAGAAAGGTAATCGATAAAATCTGTGCTGATGTGGAGATTCAGAGTGGTCAGAAGGCTTACTGGTTCAAGCTTGATGAAAATGGCGAGCTGGTGGGCGGTATTTCTAAATTCCTGCAGGAGAGAAAGGCGCAGGTGATTGCTGCCCTTGGCTTAAAGAACGGCGATTTCATAGGTCTGACAGCCGGCAGGAAATCAGATGCGCAAAAGACGGCAGGTGTATTGCGCAAGTTCCTTGGCAATGCCAGTGAAGCGCATATGAAAAAAGACTGTTATGAGTTCTGCTGGATCGTGGATTTCCCCATGTATGAAATCGGGGAAGAATCCGGGAAACTGGAATTTTGCCATAATCCTTTTTCCATGCCCCAGGGTGGAATGGATGCGCTCCTTAATAAGGATCCGCTGGAAATCAACGCCTATCAATATGACTTGGTATGTAACGGCGTGGAACTTTCCTCGGGGGCAGTCAGAAACCATGATCCTGAAATCATGGTAAAGGCATTCCAAATTGTAGGGCTTGACGAGACGGATGTGAAAGCCAAATTCCCGGCGATGTACAATGCATTCTGCTACGGTGCACCTCCCCATGCAGGCATTGCGCCCGGTGTGGACAGAATGGTCATGCTGATTGCAGGAGAAGAGAGCATTCGGGAGATTATACCTTTCCCTATGAACAAGACGGCGCAGGACGTGATGATGGGCGCACCCTCGGAAGTAGACGAAAAGCAGCTTAAGGACGTTCATATCAGGATTGAATTGCCAAAGGAAAACGATTAGGATTGGTTTAAATGATATACAAAGGGTGTCTGTTCCCTGTTATAGGGCGGATACCCTTTATAAATTTATAGAGATAAGTGTGAAATTGAGCGTAAAACGCTTCGGGATTGTGGAAAAAATGAAAAGATATAAAATAACAGCAGCAATCCTTCTTGCAGGATGCCTTATGGCATTGTGTGGGTGTCAGGCAAAGGTGGGAGAAGAATTTACAGAAGAGGTCGATACACTGGAAGGCGTATCTCTTACCGTTGATGCAGGGCAGGTTACATCTTCGGGAATCACCTATACGATTGACAATCAGTCAGAGAAGGATTTAAGTTATGGGCGGGATTACAGTCTGCAGAAGGAAAAGGACGGAAAATGGTATCGGGTGGAACCCAAAAGCGCAGTGGCAGTTACTATGGAACTGCTTTGGATTCCGGCTGGAGATGCACAGGCAGAAGCGCTTGAATGGGAGGATGCTTATGGGAAGCTGCCGGCTGGGAAATACAGGGTTGTGAAGAGTGTTTCGGATTATGAAAGCGGGTACTATTTGACAGGGGAATTTAATGTGGATTAAAGGGGAAAGTTTTCCTCTAATCCTAATTTGCTGGATAAATTTAAATAATGTAAACTGAAATAGAATTTCGGTTGACAATTCAATGGGAAAAATGTATACTTTCAAAAGATACTGGTTTACAATTGGATGCATGAAGAAAGGAATACAATTATGAACACAAAGAATTTAGCGCTTATTGGTTTGATGTCAGCAGTTTTATGTATTTTAGGACCTATATCCCTTCCTATACCAATCAGTCCCGTGCCCATATCGCTGGGGATGCTTGGAGTATATTTGACGGTATACATACTGGGAATGAAGAAAGGAACCATCAGCGTATGCATTTATCTGCTGCTTGGACTTGTAGGACTCCCTGTTTTCACTGCATTTGGCAGTGGGATTGGAAAGGTGTTAGGACCTACTGGCGGTTATTTGCTGGGATATATTTTCATCGCATTGATATTTGGTTTCTTTATAGATAAATGGAAAACAAATCAGGTATTCATTTTTCTTGGCATGATATTGGGAACAGCAGTCTGCTATCTGCTGGGCACCGCGTGGCTTGCAAAACAGGGCGGCATGAGTTTTGCTGCCGCTCTGGCAGCTGGTGTCCTGCCTTTTATTCCGGGGGATTTGGCAAAAATCGTCCTCACGATGCTGGTAGCTGCGCCGGTGCGGGGGGCGCTGTGGAAGGCAGGAATCCTGGAGATGCACTTGGAGGAGAAGGTGCAGGAAGGCTGAAAGTGTTGAAAACTTCTGCGGTCATCCTTTATAATTGTGCGCCGTTTTTTTGCAGGATGGAACAGTCAATCTGGCTGATTGTGCTGACTGGTTTTGCATTCTCTCTTATAATTGAAAGCATGCAATATTTCTGGGGGACAGGCATCTCGGAGGCAGATGATCTGATTTTAAATACCCTTGGCACATTTATCAGGGCGATGCTGGGAAGATTAAAGTTTTTCAAGTATTTTACCGATATACTCTATAACTGATAATAGATGCAAATGGATTTGCAGAGTATGGTCACAAGGAGGTAACAAAGATGAGTACAGGTGCAGCAGGTGTAGAGACAGGCAGTCAGGTGCAGTCCACCTACACAGAAATGAACAAGACAGATAAGACAGATAGCAAGAAGCCCCGATATTATGGGAAACAGATTGGATCCCCTGTCTTAAGCGAAGAAGGAGAGAAGTATTACGAGCAGTTAAAGAAGAAATTCGGAAACATGGAATTCATTCTTGTAAGCAAAGACATGAAACAGCAGGCGAAGGCGATGGCAGCCAGCTTTGCCAACCCTTATAAGACGGTTGTCCTGATTGATGAAGAAAAAATCGAGAAGATGGCAACGGATGAAAATTTCCGGAAGCAATATGAAAGTATCATCAGCAATGCAAAATCAGGACTTTCCAAACTTAAGTCCAGCATAGAAAAAACGGGAGCCAAGGTAAAAGGCTATGGAATGCAGGTGAAGGACGGAGGACTTGCCGGTTTCTTTGCCGTTTTGGACAAAGCCAATGCCAAGCAGCGTGACCGGATAGCCAAAAGAGCAGAAAACAAAAAGGCAGAAAAGAAGGCTGCAGAGAAAAAGGCGGCAAAGAAGGAAAAAGAAGAGTGGCTGAAAGAGAAGCAGGCATCAGGAAGGAATGAGGCTGCGTGGTGGGAAGAGGATGAGGATACGGTGACTATCACTGCCAACTCTATAGAAGAACTGATACAGAAGATCAATGATTATACATTTGCGGAGCGAAGCAATTATGTCAGGACCGAGGAAGAGCAGATGATTGGTCAGCATATTGATTTTCGCAGCTAGCAGCTATCATATCGGCGGACGGGGAAATCCTTTCTCGTCCGCTGAATTAAGGTTTAAAGGAGCCATCTAATGAGTATACGATATGCATTCAAACGTTCCCTGCCAGTAATGGCAGGGTATCTTGTGCTGGGCATGGGATTTGGGATATTGCTTGAAGCAAAAGGATATAGCGCTGTATGGGCATTTTTTATGAGCGTCTTTATTTATGCGGGATCCATGCAGTATGTGGCGGTGGATCTTCTGGCGGGGGGCGCATCCCTGATTTCGGCGGCGCTGATGACGCTTATGGTCAATGCCAGGCACCTTTTTTACGGAATATCCATGATTGACCGGTATAAAGATATGGGGAAGAAAAAGCCGTACCTTGTGTTTGCCCTGACCGATGAGACGTATTCCCTGGTGTGCGGCGGGGAGGTGCCGCAGGGAGTGGATCAGAAAAAATACTTTTTCTGGGTATCATTGATGAACCAGTCTTACTGGATCATTGGAAGCACGGCGGGGGCGCTGATTGGCAGCCATTTATCTTTTAATACAGAGGGAATCGACTTTTCCATGACGGCGCTTTTTATTGTGGTGTTCATAGAGCAGTGGAAAGGGACAAAGAATCACTTAAGTGCGGTGATTGGAGTGGCAGCTTCGGTAATCTGCCTATTGCTGTTTGGAGCGGACGGTTTCCTGATTCCATCCATGCTTGCAATTACGGCGGCGCTTATCGTACTGCGGAAGATTCTTGACAAAAAAGAAGAGGGGGAGAAGAAAAATGGATGAACTGCATGCAGGACTGATGGTAGCAGTGATTGCTCTTGTGACACTTTTTTTAAGGAGCCTTCCCTTCCTGCTGTTCGGAGGAAAAAGAAAGACCCCTGTTTTTATTACCTATCTGTCCAATGTGCTTCCCTATGCAATCATGGGGATGCTGGTGGTGTACTGTCTTAGGAATACCAATTTCCTGGCGGCGCCTCATGGACTGCCGGAGGTGATTGCATGTGGGGCAGTGGCGTTGCTTCATTTGTGGAAAAGAAACACACTGCTTAGCATTGCCCTTGGAACGGTGCTTTATATGTTTCTGGTACAGGCAGTATTTTAGCTTTATTCAGAAAGCGCAAAGTAGGCAACGGCAATCCCGCCGGGACCTACATGGGTGCCGATAGTGCCCCCTACAGTAGCCACCGGAAGAGTGTCTGTGTGATCTTTCCAGAAGGCTTCACTGTCAGCGATATACTTTTGCATCAAGGCGTCATTTAAGCCGGTATACCCCAGAAAATAGGGCTTTGTAAAGTCGATGCCGCCGGAAGACTTAATATGTTCTGCCAAAAGATTGTTGCCCTGCTTCGATCCCCTTGCTTTGCCCAGCATAACGACTTCCCCGTCTACCACGCCCACCACAGGCTTGATGGACAGAACGCCGCCTGCAAAAGCTACGGCTTTGGAGATACGCCCACCTTTTTTCAGATATTCCAGCGTGTCAAGAAGGGCAATCAGCCGAATTTTCTTTTTATCCTTTTTCAGTGTTTCAACGATAGAGGCAGCGTCCATGCCGGAATCCTTCAGCCGCAGGGCATATTCCACCAATGCCCGCTCCCCTACGGTAGCATTCTCGCTGTCTACGACGAACGCCTTTCTCTCAAACTCTTTTGCCGCGATACAAGCACTCTGATAGGTGCCGGATAATTTACCAGATAAAGTGATGACAATGGCGGTATCTCCCGCCTCCGTCACCTTTTGAATCGCCTGCTCGAACTCGTAAGGCGAAATCTGGCTGGTGACAGGCAGCGCATCACACTCCACCAGCTTTTCGTAAAATTCTTTGTGGGTCAAGTTAACCCCGTCAAGATATTCCTCGCCGTCAAAGTTTATCTTCATGGGTAGCACCGTGACATCGGTGCGCTGAGGATTGACAAGATCCGACGACGAATCCGTTATAATTTGAATACTCATAGTAAACCCCTCCTTCATATAAAATCATCATACCATATAAAGGGGGATTTGTGTTGTATATTTTGAGAATTGGAGGAGCTGAACCGCCGCCAGTCACTACCATTCAGCCTTTAAATAGGGAATCGTAGACGTGTGAAAAGCGGTGGTAGATTTCTTGGTACATCGGGCTATTAGTTGGCGTGTAGACAGATTTAATGTGGACACAGGAATGTGTCGCGGTCTCAAAATCTTTGTAGGCGCCTTTGGCTACGCTTGCGATTATGGCGCTGCCGAGGCAGCATGCCTGGGTGTCGTCGGGGACGATTAAGGGCTTTTCGGTGATGTCTGCTTTCAGCTGGCACCAGAGGGGAGAGTGGGTTCCGCCGCCGGTGGAAATGATCTCGTTCACCGGAATATGGTTCGCCTCAAAATGAAGGATGTTCTTTTTCAGCAGGCAGGCAACTCCTGCCATGACGGCGGCTGCCATATGGAAGCGGTTGTGGCTGGTGTGCAGACCGTAAAAGACGCCGCTGGTTCCGGGGTGATAGTCAGGCGGATTGATACCTGTGATATAGGGAAGGAAGATAGGAAGGTCGGTGAAATCACATGTTTTAATTCCGCTTTCAAGTTCCTGGTAGGAATAGCCGTTTAGCACCTCGTCTTTGAACCAGTCCAGACTGATGCCTCCTGATTCACAGACAGGCAGATAGATATAGCTGTCCTTGAAGGGACCGCAATAAAAGGGAATTCCACTGCCTGCAGAAGGCATCTTTTCGGAAAAAGCAGCAATGGAGGATACGGTACCGGCGGACTCATTGATTTTGCCCGGACGGATATTTCCTGTGCCGATCATGCCTGCAAAATGGTCCAATGTCCCTGCGTTGACGGTGGTTTCAGGCGGAAGCGATAGTGTGCGGCTGACGGATGGAAGCAGGGGCCCGACGATAGAACAGGGCTCCACCAGTCGTGGCAGCTGGCTTTCGCAGATGCCGATATAAGAAAGGATATCACTCCAATAGGTTTTGTGAACAAGATCAAAATAGTGGCTGAAAGGATAGATAGAATATTCCCCTGCCGCTTCACCTGTGAGGCGGTAGATGATGTAATCCTTCAGCAAGAAGATACGGTGGATCTGGCGGAATAGGTCAGGCTGATTTTGGCGTATCCAGAGGAGCTTGGTGACAGGCCAAGTGGGAATGATCTTTGGCTGCCCTGTTATGGGATAACTGATTTCAGGTGGAAATTGCTTTTCCAACTCATCACATTGTGCCAGAGAGCGTGAGTCCAGCCAGGAAATGCCGGGCATTAGAGGATGGTCATCTGCCCCCAGCAAAACTAGGGATTCTGCCTGCCCTGTGAGGATGATCTGCATACAGCAGCAGCCGGCACCGGAGCCAGCTGCGCATTTTTGAATCAGCCGGCAGATGCTGCCAAAATATTCTTCCGGGTCAAAGGTGACCTTGGTTTGTTCCGAATGGTAGATTACCTTTTCGGAAAATAGTTGTATCGGTTTTGCATCATCCGTGTAAGATGCAGCTTTTATATTTGTGGTTCCTAAGTCGATTGCGATGATTCCCATATTTCCTCCTGTTCTTATAAGAAATTAGATAAAAAAGCAGAAGTTTTAGTAAGCTCTGTGTAAGGATCTTTGAGTACGGCGCATTCAAGGCTCACAAATCCATGATAGCCGATTTCCTTTAAGGCAGAAAAGCAGGCACGAAAATCTGTGTGTCCATAGCCGGGAAGGAGACGATTGCTGTCGCCTAAATGTACGTGGCGGACCCATTTTCCGGCAGAAAGGGTGCTTTCGGAAAGGTTTTCCTCCTCAATGGACATATGAAAGTAATCCAGTAAAAGCCCGGTACTGGAGTGATCAACTGCCGTAAGGAGCTCAACACAGTCATGGACTGTGTTGAGATAGGGAGATTCATACCGGTTGAGCGGCTCGATCAGAACCAGACCGGAAGAATTTTCGGTGATGGCGGCAATCTCCCGATACAGAAGTACAAACTCTTCCCATTCCTGGTCCGGCATCTGCCCGTAGGGAGAATAAAGAGGCAGCGGATTTTGAGGACCGCATGAATATTCAAGTTCCGTGATGGCGCCGGTTTCTGCGCATAGGGCAGCAGCTTCCCGGTACATCTGCCGACAGCGCTTTTTAAGGTCTGGGTCTTCTGCCATTAAGTGCCCGTAAATTGGATCGGAAAACACAAATTCGCAGGGCACAATGCCGGTGTGTTCATATAGGGACAGCACTTCCTTGCGCAGATTGGGGGACCAGAGCGCATAATCTGCAAATATACTCATGCCGTCGTAGCCGCATTTTTTGAGAAATTCTGCTTTTTCAGTAAGGGTTTCGCCCGGCACAACTGTGCTGGAGCAGGCAAGTTTCATTTTTTCTTCCATATTTCCTCCATTCCGAAGCGTTTTACGTGTATTTTTTCTAAATAATTGTGATTCCATATTTTTCTGCAATTTCAGCCAGTTCTTTTGGAGGCTCGCTTTCCATAATTAAGCAGTCCACTTCTTCCGGTGTGGTAAAGGTAAAGGGATAATCTTTGCCTATTTTAGAAGAGTCCATTACCATATAGACTTTTTTGGCGCGGCGGATGGCAGCCTGCTTGACAGCCATCTGGGTCTCCACTGCGCATGTAAATCCGCACTGCGGTGAAAAGCCGGAAGTTGCAAGGACTGCCACATCGATGTTAATTTGGTCGATCATGGCAAGGGTAAAATAACCGGTCAGCATGAGATTGTTCCGGTCAAGGTTTCCTGCGCAGAGGTTGATGGATGGTTTTTGTGTTCGAAGCAGTTCCATTGCTATGGTAGGAGCTGTGGTGAACAGGTTGATGTCAATATCAGGCATATGTCTGGCAACGGCAAGGGTGGTGGTACCTGCATCTAAGTAGACTGCGGCGCCTGGCGTTAAAAGGGCGGCAGCTTTTTCGCCGATCAGATCTTTTTGCGCCGCGTTTTCCGATGTACGGTCTGTGAAAAAATGTTCCATAGTCCCTTGTACAAGGCGTGCGCCTCCCCGAATCTTGACAATATTCTCATTTCCATCGATTTCACTTAAATCTCTGTGAATGGTCATGGCAGAGACATTGCAGAGAGTGGATAGTTCCTCGACAGTTGCTTCCTTATGAGTGGTTACATAGCGGATGATCTGTTGGATACGTTGTTCTTTTTGATTACTGGATTTCATAATGCTCCTTTACCCTGATTTATATTTTAATGTTGCGAAATAACACTTTATGTTATAAATCATACAATACATAACATAAAACGTCAACTGGTTTTCATAAAAAACAAAAAATATGTTGACAAGTAACAACTATACGTTATAATGATGTTATAAACAAACGGATAAGTGTTTCAAAGAAACATAAAAGGTTTGATCAATTGGGAAAGGAGGATACGGAAGGATGTCCGTCTGCAAAAAGAAGAAAGAGCTGTACGCACCGATTTTTGAGGTAGGACCGAAGTTATATGTATATGGAAAACGGGCGCTGGAAATCGCCCAGGCAGCAGACAGGGCAGGCGAGCGGTATCAGGTGAGTGTCATTTTCACGGCACAATATACAGATATCAGGATGATTGCAGATAAGACCAATCATCTTATGGTTTTTGCCCAGCACATGGATTACCTTTACCCAGGGCGCGGCGTGGGCGCAGTGCTTCCGGAGGCGTTAAAGGAGGCGGGGGCGGAAGGAGTGCTTCTTAATCATTCAGAATGTCCTATGGATATGGATTCCATCCGCAAATGTATGCTTAGGGCAAAAGAGGTAGGTTTATATACCATGGTATGTGCGGAAAATATGGATATGGCAGCCTGCATTGCCCGGATGGAGCCGGATATCATTTTATATGAAGCGCCGGATATGATAGAGGCGGAGGAAGAGGAACAGCATCCTATAGAAGAAATCGCCTCAGTGAATGAGAGGATTGCCGGAATCGACCCACGAATCATCGTCCTGCACGGGGCTGGTATCCATGATGAAAGAGATATCTACAAAATCGTCAAAGCAGGAGCGGATGCGACAGGGTCTACCAGCGGAATCATGAAGTCGGAAAAGCCCTGCGAGGTGACAGAGAAAATGATTCGGGCAGTTTCCGATGCGTGGAAGGAACGCAATGCGGGAAAACACTCTGCAGTAGGATAAAGAAAATTTAAAGTGATAGAAAATAAGATGCAACAGATCATAAGGAGGTTAGAAGGAACTATGAGTGTATATCATGAAATGCTTCAGGTAGAGACACAAAAAGGGATTACCTTTCAGGATGTTACAGAGAAAGTGTTAGAGGCAGCAGCAAAATCAGGCATTAAGAATGGTCTTGTAAATGTGTATTCTCAACATACCAGCTGTAGTGTGCTGATACAGGAAGATTCGGAAGATGTGACCTATAATCATATACCGCTGATTCTGCAGGATATGGTAAATGTATTGGAAAAGATCATTCCAGATTGCAACTATGAAGGGCAGTACCTCCATCCGGGACCGATTCACAGCCAAAATGCGCAGGAACTCCGTCAGGAAGAAACGGAATGGCTGCTCAATACAGACGGACATTTAAGGTCTGTGCTGTTAGGAAGATCAGAGACGGTTCCCATGGTAGACGGCAAAATAATGTTGGGAGAATTTGGGAGAATCTATTTTGCCGACATGGACCAGACAAGGGAAAGGACTAGGTGCGTCCGTGTACAGATTGTCGGCGAGTAAAAGCACATTGGAGGGATTTATATGGATAATGAATATCTGCTGACGCTGGAACATATCAGCAAGGCATTTAGCAGTGTAAAGGCTTTGGACGATGTAGGCTTTTCCGTAAAAAAAGGAGTTATTCATGCACTGATGGGCGAGAACGGGGCTGGAAAATCCACCCTGATCAAGATTCTCACAGGTGTATATACGCCGGATTCTGGAGCTAAAATTACAATAGACGGTAAAACTTTTTCCAGCATGAACCCTATGCTTTCCGTCCGTTCAGGAATTGCTGTCACTTATCAGGATTTTTCCCTGTTTCCTAATCTTACGGTGGTTGAGAACATTGCAATCAGCAGGGAACTGGAGCGGGGAGCGAAGGTGATCGACTGGAAGGTGATGCGAAAAGAAGCAAAGGCGGCGATGGAACGGATGGGAATCTCCATCGATATGGATGCGCAGCTGGGCACGCTCTCGGCAGCAAAGCAGCAGCTTGTGGCAATCACAAGGGCGCTGGTGTATCGGGCGAAGCTTTTGATTTTGGATGAACCTACATCGACCTTGTCCACAAAGGAAGTAGAAAATCTGATTAAAATCATCCGTAAACTGCGGGATGATGGGATATCCATTTTATTCATCAGCCATAAATTAGATGAGGTGTTTGCAGTGGCACAGCAGATTACGGTGCTCAGGGACGGAACCTTTATCGGAACCTATGACACGGATCAAATCACCCAGAACGATATCATAGAGCATATGGTAGGACGCAAGGTTCAATATATAAGGAATGCACCGAAGAATCCTTCGGATGAAGTGGTGCTGGAAGTAAAGAATCTGTCTAAAAAGGGCAATTTTGCTGATATCTCTTTTCAGCTTCACAAAGGGGAGATACTAGCGCTGACTGGTCTGGTAGGGGCAGGAAGGACAGAACTGTGCGAGACAGTTTACGGTATAAAAAGACCGGACAGCGGGGAAATCTTGTATGAAGGAAAGCCTGCCGTCATTGCAAACAGTCAGGAGGCTTCCAGGATGGGAATCGCGCTGGTTCCGGAGGATCGGAGGACACAGGGACTGGTGATACAAAAAAGCGTAAAAGATAATATCACCATATCTGTATTAGATAAATTAAAAAACCGATTTGGTTTAATACGCCGAAAGAAGGAAAAGGAATTGGCGGATAGTTATATTGAGCAGCTGAAGATCAAACCGGCAATTGCCGTTAATGCATCCGGAAATCTGTCAGGAGGAAATCAGCAAAGGGTCGTAATTGCCAGATGCCTTGCCCTGCAGCCGAAGGTGTTGATCATTGATGAACCCACCAACGGAATCGACATCGGGGCGAAACAGGAAATTCACGATCTGCTCACCCAGCTGGCACAGCAGGGAATGGCAATCATTATGATTTCTTCGGAACTGCCGGAGGTGCTTGCAGTGGCAAACAGAGTCCTGGTGATGCGCAGGGGAAGGATTGTATGGGAGTTTCAAGGGGAAGAAGCGACACAGTCAGCTATTATGCACAAGGCTATTTTGTAGGAGGGCACACATGAAAATACAATGGAAAAAGATTTTTAATCAGAAATACACCAATGCCCTGATTGTGGTGATGCTGTTTTTGCTTTTCAGCATTGCAACGGATGCATTTTTCACCTTTGAAAACATGTCGGACGTGCTTAAGTCTTATGCCGTTTTAGGGATTCTTTCCTGCGGAATGCTTCCAATCATCATTTCCGGAGGAATCGATGTATCGATCGGTGCGATCATCTCGGCATGCGCCTGTGTCATGGCACTGTTTATGAAAAACGTGTCGTCCAATCTTCTGCTGGCGTTTGCTGTGTCGGCTCTGTTTGGGGCACTTTTAGGAGCAATCAACGGACTTTTGATTTCGCTGCTGAAAATACAGCCGCTGGTGGTCACGCTGGGAACATACAGCATTATAAATGGGTGCATGATTTATCTAACCAATGGTTCCTGGATCACAGAAATTCCAGATAATCTTATTGCCTTCGGAAGGATGAGACCGCTTGGCATACCCATTCAGACCATATTTTTCCTGCTGGTAGGGCTTTTGACCATGTTCCTTCTGCGCCATACCCTGTGGGGAAGAGGCATCTATGCTATAGGCGGAGATGAAGTCTCGGCGGAAAGAATCGGTTATAAACCGGGATGGATTAAGTTCCTTTTGTATGTTTACTTCGGCTTCCTGGCAGGAATTGCCGCAGTGGTGCACACTTCCATTATGAGTCAGGTGGATCCCAATGCATTCAAGGGGTACGAAATGACCATCATTTCAGCGGTGGTACTAGGCGGCGTGAATATAGCCGGGGGCTTTGGAAGCATCTTCAATGTGGTCGTAGGCGTGCTGCTCTTAGCCATCACTTATAACGGATTGATATTGATGAAAGTTTCATCCTACTGGCAGAATATCATTGTGGGAGCTATCATGCTGATTGCAATTGCAGCGGATACGATCAAGAAAAAACGGGAAGAAGCAGAAAAGACTGTGGTTGACGTAGAGTATAAGGAGGGATAGAACAATGAAGGGAAAATATACAAAAGAACTGAGATTGTTTGCCGTCTTTGTGGCTCTGTTTCTGTTCTTTTCCATTATGAGTCCGGATCGTTTCTTAACCCAGAATAATATTATGACGATGTTAAAGCAGATGCCGGAACTAGGACTTCTAACCATTGCCATTATGCTGGTGATCCTTACAAAAGGCAATAACCTTTCCAATGTGGCGACTGCAATTCTATCCGGTATTCTTGCGGCGCTTGTGATGGCAGGATTGTATAAAGGCGGACATTCGGTGGCACTCAGTATTATCGTGGGGCTCCTGGCGGGATTTGCAGCGGCAATGCTGTGCGGAATCTTAAATGGATTGTTTGTGGCTTATATCGGTGTCGCATCCATGCTTACCACGCTTGCTTCCTCTACCTTCTTTAAGGGAATCAGCATGAACATCACCCAGGGCAGGGCAATATCCGGTTTCCCGGAACAGGTTTATGGCATGAGCCGCACGTACTTTGCAGGAATCCCCATACTTTGCTGGATCTACATCATTTGCATTGTGACCGTTCATGTCATGTTAGAGCATACCAGATGGGGACGGACGGTCTATATGCTGGGCTGCAACATGACTGCTACGGAGTATGCAGGGGTGAAGGTTAGGAAAGAGCTTTTGAAGGTGTATCTTTTGAGTGCAGCGCTCAGCTTTGCAGGCGGGTTTTTGATGATATCCAGATATAATTCTGCGAAAGTGGATTATGGTTCTTCCTACCTGCTGCAGAGTCTTACCGCATCTGTGTTAGGAGGAGTGGATATTCAGGGCGGTCATGGCTCTGTGATTGGAGCAGTGATTGCGGTGATGATCCTGCAGGTGCTTTCCAGCGGAATGAACATTCTGAATGTAAACCGTTTCTTTACAGATATCATTACAGGCGCAATTCTAATTTTTGTTTTGGCACTTAATTTTATATTCCATAAAATAAACGAAAAACGTTTAACAACACAATAAGGAGGTTACTATGAAAACAAAAACAATTCTTTCTATCCTCACAGCAGCAGCTCTTGCCCTTTCTGTCACTGCATGCAGCACAGAACAGGGTACAGGGCAGGCGAGCGGGGAGACAACAAAAGAAACGGAGAGCGCTGGAGAAACAGCCCAGGCAGATAATGGTGGGAGCGCGCAGGCGGCATCTAAGGTTTTAATTATGCCCAAGCTGGTAGGGATTCCCTGGTTCAATGCATCCGATGTGGGCGCCATGAGAGCCGGAGAGGAGATTGGAATCGAGGTGGTCTATGCCGGTCCTACACAGCCGGATGCGGCGGAGCAGGTCAAAATGATTGAAGATTATTTAAATCAGGGAATTGACGCCATCTGTATCGCGGCAAACGATCCCACGGCATTAAAACCCGTGCTCAACACGGCAAGGGATATGGGAATCTTAGTCATGGACTGGGACACGCCTGCAGATATTGAGGATGTGGATTATTCGGTGCAGAGCGTAGACCCCACAGAATATGGAGAGGCACTTTGGGATTATATGGTAAAAGCAATGGGAGCAGAAGAAGGGCAGTATGCAATCCTCACCGGAGGACTAGAAGCAGCAGCGCTGAATATGTGGATCGATGCCGGACGGGAATATGCAAAGGAAAAATATCCCAATCTGGAACTGGTTACAGAGCCTATTGCAACCAATGAACAGCAACAGGAGGCATATTCCAGAACATTAGACCTGATCAAGACCTATCCCGATTTAAAGGCAATCGTTGCTGTCAGCACGCCTGCACCCATCGGTGCAGCACAGGCAGTGCAGGAGAAAGGGCTCCAGGATCAGATTGCAGTGGTGGGAGGCGTCCTTCCCAACGATGCCAATCAATATTTGAAAGACGGTTCCCTTGACTACGGCGTTGTGGAAGCCAATCCCGAACTGCTTGGATACGCAACTGCCAAGATTGCCGCAATGGCATTAAACGGTGAAAAAATCGAGGATGGCGCTTTGATTGAAGGCGTTGGAAATATCACAGTTTATGAGAATGGAAAAACGATTGTCCTTGGACCGCCTCTGATTATCGATGCCAATAACGTAGATGAATATGATTTCTAGGGAAAAATAAATGCAGTAATGATTGCTGCCAAATGGAAGTATTAGTTGAGAATTGCAAGGTCTGACCGCTCATAACGGTTATGACCTTGTAATTGCTTCTTATATTTCCAACACTTAATTGCATCCTCCAGAGATTTCCCCTGATTATTGGCAAAGAAATCCCGGATATAGGTGTTATACTCGAATTGCTTATCAATTTTCGTCTTTCCCGCCTTCTTTTCTTCGAGAATCTGGTAATAAGCGGCAATCGCCTCTTTGTAGGTTCTTCCGGCATTGATTTTCAGCCACTTTTGAAATGCAACATTAAAAGAAAAACTGTCTCCAATATGTTCTTTAAAAAATGCCCGATGCTTCTCCGAACAGACAAAATCGGTCTCGATTGCTGTATCCAAGCTGATATCGGATACGGATGCGGATCTTTTCTTAACAGGTGAGGAGGATAAGACCTCGCCGGTATCGAGAAAATGGGAAATCCGCTCTGTAATTTCCAGCTTGCCGCCGGAAACAGGAAGGTTATTTTGCCTGCAAAAGTCTACTAATTCCTCTTTCAAATAGTAAAAATCGCGAAAGGTCTTACGGTCTAAATTTTTGTCTAATAGGGGTCTTTGGATCATGGCGTTTCTCCTTTGTGCTTTTATGTTACCACAAACAGTGAAAAATGGCAATGCAAATTTCGAATATATGTTTGATTTTCAAAAGGTGTTGTCAAAGCATTAAATATAGGGGCGGTTTCGAATATATATCAAGAAACTCGTGATTGCCAAAAGGCAGCCGCTTTGTTAAAGTATTATTGTAAATAAATTTGCAGGTAAGAAGTGCAGGAATCTAATATAAAGAAATGGAGACAGGAATATGGCAGTTCAAGGAGTAGATAAGGGGCACTATTTTAAGGAGCAGACGGTGCAAAAGTCGCAGGTGAAGGGAAACGGGAGCTTTTATGAAAGCCTTGCAGCGGTGTCGGATATGACCACGGAGCAGCTGATGCAGGAGATCGGGAACAGGAAGAATGAACTTTATGAGAAGGTGAAAAAGGGAGAGCTGGAGGAAAGCTTTCAGATTGGCGGGCAGTCGTTTACGTTGAAGGAATGGAATAAATTGCTGGAGTCCTTTGACTTAGCACAGGATAAGCTGAAAGCGCTTTTGGAAGAGAAGCTGGAACAGAAGAAGAAGGAGGAGGCGTAAATGGCAAGTACGATTCAAGTAAGAGTAGACGATGATTTAAAAACAAAGGCAGATGCTTTGTTTAAAGATTTAGGAACAGATACTACAACTGCAATCCGTATGTTTTTAACACAGGCATTGGCAGTAAATGGTTTTCCGTTTGAAATAAAAAGGGCAACTGCAAATCCATATGAAGCGTTAACAGAACAGGAAATATTAGATAAGCTGGAAAAATCGCGCGAGCATGCAACGCAGGGGATGTATAAAGATGCGATAGAAGTTTCTCGTGATATGAGGGCGAAGTATGGGTTATGAAGTAGTAGTTACAAGAGATGCGGAAGAGGACTTAGAGCGTTTTGTTAAATATCTTATTATAGAGAAAGAAAGTATGCAGGCAGCAGAAAATGTACTGAATGATTACGATGCAACAATTGAAAGTCTAAAGTATGTGGCTGGAAGTTTGAAGTTGTGCAATAACCCAAGACTTCGCCAATTAGAATATCGTCGCATTAATTTTTTAAATCATAGATATTTTATGATATATCGCATCGTGGATAATGTAGTATTTGTGGATAATATTTTTCATGAGTTGCAGGATTATGAAAATAGGATGTGTTAAAAGGAGATGAATCTGAATGTGAAAAGGGCTCATACATAGGCAGCTAGCAGAAGTAATTGACATTTCTTAATAAATTAGTTGCAATCATTTTATGAATAAATGTTCATTCATAAAACAAGGAGGAAGCATCATGCCGAAATCGCAGGAACGATGTCAGGAAATAAGGGAGGAAACCCGTTCTAAAATATTGCATGATTCTATGCTTTATTTTGCCAAAAACGGATTTGCCGGCACAAAGATAAGTGATCTGGCTAAACAGATCGGCATCGGGCAGGGAACCGTTTATATCTATTTCAAATCCAAGGAGGAACTATTTGGTAAGATTTTTGCTCTGGCGAACAGCAGTAAGGATATAAAGGATCTGAAAATGCTGGTACATCTGCCGATCCCTGCCAAAAAGAAGATACAGAATCTTTCAGCAAGTATTATGACGAAACTTAGGCAGGATGAGGATTATGCGGCAAAGATTGCCTTAAATACGCAGATGATGTTTGAAAAGAAGGACTTTGCTTCCGCGGAGACAACCTACCAGTCAGAGTTGTATCAGCTGACGGAGCGGATCATCAAACAGGGTCAGAAAGAAGGAAGTGTGGTGGAGGGTCTGCCCATGAAGTTAGCGGATTATTATTGGGGCGTTGTTTACCTCTACGCACTCAAAAAGCTATTTACCACCCAGTATGAAATGATTTCCGATGAAGATTTGGCGAGGGTTCTGCTGAAAGATAAATAGGAAAGAGAAAGGAACTTGCATGAATAAATTGCAATCGTAACGGGCGCTTCCGCCTGTAAAACAGTGATTACCGATAAAAATTGGGTAGAACTTGTCAGGGAAAATTAAAAAGTTCCATTTGCAATAGATAAAGGAGAATTAGTCAGTACCTTTATTATTTCGGCGGAAGCGGACACCCAGATGATGGTTATGGTACATCATTTGGCAGGGGATGGAAAAGCAATTCTTTATCTTATGCGGGATGTTAGAACGGATAGGAATAGCAAAATCGTAGTATTTTCCTTTGTACTTTAAATGAATTATCAGTACATAGGGTCTCTTGGATTTAAATAATACTTCAGGATCATTATGATATTTCTTGAGCAAGGATGTACTTATTGTAACGAGTTTCATAGATTTGCCCTTTGACTGGAAGAAAAGAATAATTGAGATAAAAACGGGGCTGTTTTGTGACAAGCCCCGTTTGCCATGTAAGCGATATTCTACGCAATAAAGCACCCCGTCGCTTTCGGAGGTTAAACATACACGTTCATCATATTCTAGCCGTGATGACCGACAAGTATTTCTACTTGATTATAATTATATGCAAAAAAATAACAAGATACAGTAAATAAATTTTTTATATAAAAATAGAGTATCCCATAAAAAGTAAACCGAATTAATACAATCTGTTTACACTTATCTGCAATTCCGCTATACTGGATATGGCAGAAGAGGAGAGGATAGATTATGACCATAAAAGATCAGGTATTGTTATTGTTGGAGAGTCATCGTGGCGAGTTTTTTTCAGGGCAGGAAATCGCAGACCGCCTGTCCGTGACCAGGGCAAGCATCTGGAAGGCAGTCAAAAGCCTTGTGAAAGAGGGCTACGCCATAGAGGCGGTGAACAATAAAGGCTATATTCTGCAGAAAGCGCCGGATGTACTTTCTGCCGCGTTTATTGAGCAGCAGTTAAAGGAACGGGGCATTCACCTTGCCGTGCAGGTGGAAAAAATGGTGGATTCCACCAACAACTTATTAAAGCAGTACGTTGCAGGCGGGGAAAAGCGGGATATGGTACTGCTGGCGGAGGAACAGAGTGCAGGCAGGGGAAGGAGAGGGCGGTCTTTCTACTCCCCGGAGGGAACGGGGCTTTATTTAAGCCTTCTTTTACATCCAGACGTTGGACCGGAAGAGGGAACCATGCTCACCACACTCACGGCAGTCGCCGCTGCAAAGGCGGTGGAGAGAATCATAGGCGAGCAGGTACAGATCAAATGGGTAAATGATGTCTGGTTAAGGGGCAAAAAGATTTCAGGCATTTTGACGGAAGGATCCGCTTCCCTTGAGGAAGGAAAGTTAGAGTATGTGGTGGTCGGCATCGGCATTAATATTTATGAACCGGCAGGGGGATTCCCGGAGGAAATAAAAGAAGTGGCAGGAGCGGTATTTACCCATGATATTGCACAGGAAAATCTGCGCAACAGGCTTTCGGTGGATTTTTTGACTAATTTCATGGACTATTATCAAACCTTTCCCTCGAGAGATTATCTGGAAGAGTACCGTAGACGCTGTTTTGTGGTGGGGAAAAGAGTCCGCATCGTTACGCCCGGAGGAACACCCGGCAAAGCGCTGCAAAATACGGAGGGCAAAGAGATTCCAGACAGAGAGTATGCTTTTGCTTTAGGAGTTGATGATGCCTGTCATCTGAAAGTACAGTATGATGACGGAACCATAGACTTTCTCTCCAGCGGAGAAATCAGTATTAAATTGGAGTAAAGCAGGAAGATGAAATTTTATTTTGCTCCCTTTGAGGGAATCACAGGCTATCTTTACCGCAATGCCTATCATGAACTGTTTGACTGCGGCATAGACAAGTACTTCACGCCATTTATTGCAGTGAGCCAGAATGGTCTTACGAAATCCCGGGAATTAGAGGATCTAAGCCCGGAGCACAACAAAGGAATGACGGTCATTCCCCAGCTTTTGGGAAATAATGGGGAGCAGGTTAATCATTATTTCCACAGGCTTAAGGAGATGGGGTATGAGGAAGTAAACTTAAATATAGGGTGCCCTTACCAGACGGTGGTATCGAAGAGAAAGGGGGCAGGGCTCTTAGCTGACACGGATCTGCTGAAAGAATTTTTGGAGGCGGCGTTTGGCAATCCGCCTGTCAGGGTTTCTGTCAAGACCAGAATCGGTATGGAGAAGGGGGAAGAGTTTGAAGAGATTCTGGATATCTATAACCAATACCCAATCTCTGAACTAATCGTGCACCCTAGGGTGAGGGAGGATTTCTACCAAAACCATCCCGATTTAGATGTTTTTGCATTCGCAGTGGAAAACAGCAGGGCGTCGGTGTGCTATAATGGAGATATTTTTACCCGGCAGGATTTTCAGATGATTACGGAGCGTTTTCCTAAGCTTGACCGGATTATGCTGGGCAGAGGGCTTTTGGCGAATCCGGGGCTGCTTACGGAAATCATAACGGGAAAATCCATGAAAAAAGAGGAGTTAAAGATTTTCCATGACCGAATTTTCCATGATTATGCACAGATTATGTCAGGAGAAAAAAATACCCTGTTCAAAATGAAAGAATTGTGGAACTATTTTCAATTTCTGTTTGAGGACAGAGAAAAATACTTAAAGAAAATCCGCAAAGCTAAAAACTTCGGGGAATATAAAAGCGCGGTTGATGCAATTATGCGGGCAGAAAGGACTGAAATATGCAATATGCAAGAAAATTAAGAAAAGGTGACAAAGTGGCAATCGTAAGCCTGTCGGGCGGCATGTTAGGCGAAGATTTTTGCAGCCACAATATTGAGATTGGCGTAAAAAGATTGAAAGAATATGGATTGGAGCCTGTATTTATGCCAAATGCATTAAAGGGCATTGCATATTTGAAGGAGCATCCGCAGGCAAGGGCAAAGGACCTAAAAGACGCTTTTTTAGATGCTTCCATTGCAGGGATTATTTGTGCCATAGGCGGCGACGATACCTATAGGGTCCTGCCTTACCTGATGGAGGATGAGGAGTTTATCCGTGGAGTGAAGGAGAATCCTAAATTGTTTACCGGGTTTTCCGACACAACGATTAATCATTTGATGCTGTATAAACTTGGTCTGTCTACTTATTATGGTCCCAATTTTATCTGTGACTTGGGTGAAATCGCAGACGACATGCTGCCGTACAGTAAGAAGGCATTCGAGAGTTACTTAGAGGGCGGGGAATGCAGTGAAATTGTATCCAGCGAAAAATGGTACGAGGAAAGAAAAGACTTTTCCAGGGCGGCAATGGGAACAGACAGAATCGCGCATAAGGAAGAAAGAGGATTTGAACTTTTGCAGGGCAGTGAAGTTTTTGGGGGCAGGTTATTAGGCGGCTGTCTGGACAGCTTTTACGATATACTGACGACAACCAGATATGAGGATGAAAAAGAAATCTGCGAAAAATATGGGCTGTTTCCAAGCAAGGAAGAATGGATGGGCAAGATTTTATTCATAGAAACATGCGAAGAAAAGCCTGCACCGGAACTTTTTGAAAAGGAGATCACGGCGCTTAAGGAAAGGGGCGTATTTGATGCGGTAAACGGCGTTTTAGTCGGTAAACCGCAGGATGAAGCTTATTATCAGGAATATAAGGATATTCTAATAAAGGTGATTGATAACAAGGAGCTTTCCATTGTCTATAATGTGAATTTCGGACATGCTGCGCCTAGGTGCGCACTGCAATATGGCGCTATGGCAAAAGTAGACATGCGGCTAAAGAAAATCTATCTGGATCAAAAGCAGGCTTTATCATAAAATGTGGATTACATAGCTTCATCTTTATGTGAGATTGGGCGGCTAAAGCGGTTGTCTTTCCTACGCAGGAAGAATACACTGCATATCCCTAGCACAATCTGGACGGCAGGGATGGTGTACCACACGCCGTTTAACCCGAAGAACAGGGGCAGCAGGAAGATGAACACGACAGTCAGCGCAATCTCTCCATATACTAAAATGCTGGAGAGCACTACTTTGTGGGTGGCATAGAAGTAAGAAACCGCAGGTTTGGTAAGCCCATAAAAAGCCATGACCAATGCAAAGAAAGGCGCGGCATAGACAATGTATGCGCCGGCATCGGGGGAAGTACCATAGAAAGCAGGGATGAGATTACGCGCCAGCATAAAAAGCACAGCCCCGACAACGCCAAAGCCGATGCCAAGCAGAAAGGTCCAGCGAGCATAAGCTTTTAAAGCGGTCTTATCGCCTTTTCCCTCGCTTAAGGAAAGCAGGGGCTGGCTCCCGTCGCCGATGCCCTGCACCAGAAGTTCCATAAAAGATATAATATAGGCGAGCACAGCGTAAGCGCTTACAGCCTCTTCACCGCCATATTTAAGCGCCTGAAGGTTCATCAGGATGATGGTGACAGAGGGCAGGTAGGTAAGCCCGAAAGGGGAAGCCGCCACACGCAGAATAGAAAGAATCGTTGCTTTTTCAGGATGAAGGCTGGAAAAAGAGATACGGTTCTTTTTTCTTACATAAAAAGCAATGCAAAAAACCAAGGTCAGAACTTGTCCAAGCACGGTAGCGAGAGCCGCGCCCTTAAGTCCAAGATTTAAGACGATGACAAAAATATAATCCAGAAGAATGTTGGAAATACATCCGGATGCCATGGCACACATAGCATAAAAAGAAGCGCCGTGGTTGCGCATAAGGGGAACCATGCCGGAAGCAAATACCTGAACGATTCCGCCCAGCAGGATATATTTCAAGTAGATTTCCGCAAGGTGGAGCAAAGTGCCTTCAGCACCCAGCAGTCTTAAAAGCGGGGTGCCGCACAGAAAAAGAAAAAGGGTCAATAAGAGAGCGCCTGCAAGAAGCAGGAAAAGGGCATTCCCCTCTGCCCTCTGCGCTTTTTTGACATTGCCGGCGCCTGCATTTATGGAAATGGTCACGGCTGCGCCCATGCCGATACCTGTGCCGAGAGAAATAATCAGGGCAACCAAAGGCCACGCAATATTAATGGCGGCAAGCCCGGGATCGCCCATGGCCCTGCCGACGAAAATACCATCTACAATAGAGTAAATTCCTGTGAGCAGGAAAGAAAGCATGGAGGGGAAGATATATCCCGCATATTTCTTTTTCATTACATCCTCCTATAAAACATATTATCCTGTATTATAATGATAGAAAGGAAAATATGCAAGTCACGATCTGCGGTGTCAGATTTTGGAGTGAAGATGTTTCTGCAAAAGGAACAGGGCGGCTACGTTTGGAATAATCATAAAGGCATTGATCAGGTCGGTGCATTCCCAGACCAGGTTTAGAGGCAGGACGGCGCCTATGTAGATCATGACAATATAAGCCACTTTGTAAAAAGATATAAATTTGTTATGTGTCAGATAGCAATACGCTTGTTCACCAAGGTAAGACCATCCGATTAAGGTGGTGATGGCAAATGCTACAAGACATATGGACAGGAAGGCATTGCCAAAAAGCGGCAAATAGGAAAAGGCGGCGTCGGTAAGCCCGGCTTCGTTGACGGCAGCGGCGGATTCCGGGTGCAGAATCATGTTGGTGACAATGACCAGACCGCTTAAGAGACACATGACTACGGTGTCCCAGAAGACGGCTGTCATGGATACATATGCCTGGTGGGCGGGATTGTCGGTCTCCGAGGCGGCGGCAGCGATGGCGGCAGTCCCGATGCCTGCCTCATTGGTAAAGAGTCCTCTGGCAATGCCGTAGCGTGCGGTGATGATCAGGGAAGAACCCACAGCGCCGCCAAGGGCTGCCCGGGGCGCTAAGGCGTGGGTTACAATCAAGCGGATGGCAGGCAGGAAGGCTTCCCGGTTTATGACAAGGAGGAGGACGCAGCTTGCCGTGTAAAGGATGCCCAAAAAGGGAACAATCTTAACGCACACGTTGCCGATGGAGCGGATGCCTCCCACGATGACCAGACCGGCGGTAAAGGCGGCAAGAAATCCTGCAATATGGGGATTCAGACCAAAACTTAGGGAGGTAGTCTGGGTGATGGAATTGGACTGGGTGGTGCATCCTACGCCGAAGGCGGCAATCAGCGTGAGGAGACCGTAGAATTTCCCTACAGATTTGTTATGTAAACCATTTTCCCAGACATACATAGGTCCTCCCTGATAGGTGCCGTCCTTTGAACGGTTCCGGAAGCGCACGCTCAAGAAACACTCGCAGTAGGCGGTCGCCATGCCTAAAATGCCTGTGATCCAGCACCAGAAGATGGCGCCCGGACCGCCTAAGGCGACTGCGGTGGAGACGCCTATGATATTGCCGGTGCCCAAGGTGGCGGCAAGGGTGGTGGAGAGGGTGGCAAAGACAGAGAGATTCTTCCCCTCCTTATTGCTGGCAGGGGTTACGGAAAGTTTGATGGCTTTCAAAATATTTTTCTGCGGGAAATGCAGTTTCATGGTAAAATATAGATGCGTACCCATCAGCAGGAATAAAAGCGGACCGCTCCACAAAAACTGATTGATGGACTGAATAAAGGTAAGAATGGATTGCATAAGTTCCTGACCAGGCGTACAGCCTTAGGATGTCTTACTATTAATATAGTATTTCACAGGAAAGGATATGAATGCTTTCTGACAAAAGAGGTATGGAGATTGAAAAAGTGGAAACGCTGGGCACCGGCTATGATGATCCTGTTTTCTGTGCTCTTAAATATCATAAGCAGAATATGGAAGGGATTCAGTAATTTTTATGTAAACCAGATTTTCCCTGTCTGGGTGGAGACCTATGGGCGGCTCACGGGGCTTTTTCCCTTTTCCGTGGGAGAGTGGATGCTTTACCTGGCTGTGCTGTTGGTGTTTGCCCTGGCAGCAGGCGGGATTCTTTTGCTTATCATGAGGCGGAAACTTTCAGAAGGGTATAAGCGGGGATATAAAAGATATGCTTTTTTTATTTATTGGGTGTTCGGCATTGTCTGTGTCATAATGACACTCAATTGCTTCCTTTTATATCAAGCATCTCCTATTAGCGAACGGTATGAAATCGGCGGCAGCCGGGATAAGGAATACGGCGCTGCAGAAATCGCCGCGCTTCGGGATTATGTGGTAGTTAAGGCAAATGAACTTGCGCCTTTTTTTGAGCGGGATGCGAGAGGGTATCTGATTGCACCGGGCAATATGGAAGAAGAAGCGGTAAGGCAGATGCAAAGGCTGGGAGAGCGGTTTGAAAATCTGCAGGGATATTATCCTTATCCCAAGAAGCTGTTCTTATCGGGGTTTTACAGTCAACAGTATATCATGGGCTACTATTTTCCTTTTTCCATGGAAGCAAATTACAATCGGCAGATGTATGTCACCAATACGCCGGTGACTATGTGCCACGAGCTGTCCCATCTGAAAGGATTTATCTTAGAGGATGAAGCGAATTTTATCGGTTATCTTGCCTGTGTGGACGCGGAGGATCCGCTGTTTCGCTACAGCGCATATTTAAGCGTGATTGGTTATCTTGACAGGGATTTCATAAAGGCGATTGGGGAGGATGCGGAAATCTATCTGGAACACCCCCAGATTTCCCAGCAGGTGGCGGATGATAAAATGTTCCTTACAAATGAATCATGGGAGCAGGTGGAGAGGCGGGCAGTCTTAAGTACAGAGACGGTGAGGCAGGCGGCGGATACTTTTTTGGATACGACCCTGACCTTAAACGGTGTGACAGACGGCACGGTAAGTTACAGCAGAGTAGTGAGACTGCTGTTGCAATATTATGACGGAATATTATACTGATAGTAAAAAGCAAGCTGCTATAGAAAGGTGGAATTGAGAATGGGGAATATCATCGATTATGTGAAGAAATGCGGGCAGTATGCCTTTTCGGAGAAACCTTTAAACGAGGTGGACAGTCTGGTGCTGTGCCAGCTGGTGTATCTGAATTATGAACCCTTTGTGCCGGGCATCGAGAGAAGAAATACGCCGGTGAGCATCCAGAGCATTTACGAACATCCGGACAGGGACAGGATTTTAGAAGACTATTGGTATAAGGAAGAAAACAAAGAACTTTTTGCAGCGGCAGCCCAGTCGGTCAGATTTGGTTCTGTTAAAATGAATTACTATGTCAATATCATCAATGAAGTGGAGGAGACCCAGTTTTCTGCCATGACATATGTCCTGGAGGATAAAAATATATATATTGCTTACAGGGGAACCGATGCGACGATTGTTGGGTGGAAGGAAGATATGAATCTCGCCTTTTCTAAGCCCCTTCACGCGCAGCAGCTGGCGGTGGAGTATATGGACAGGGTGGCAGGATATGTGGCAGGTGATTTTTATGCGGGAGGACATTCCAAGGGCGGCAATCTGGCAGTTTATGCAGCGATGAATTGTGCGGAGAGGACGAGGGAAAAGCTGCTTAAGGTATTCAACCACGACGGACCGGGTTTTAGACCGGAAATCCGCAAACAGGGAAATTTCCAGGCGATTGCCGACAGGGTGGTGAAATTCATTCCCCGCTCTTCTCTGGTTGGAATGATTTTGGAAGACCATTGCGATTACGAAGTCGTGGAGAGCAAGGGAATCGGGCTGCTTCAGCACAATGCATACAGCTGGAAGGTGGGGAAGGATGCCTTCGTGCGGGCAAAGAATATGACCAGCAGCAAGATTATGCGGGATGCGTCCATGAATGAGTGGATTCTTTCCCTCACTGAAGAGGAGACCCATGCCTTTGTGGATACGCTGTATGAGGTGGTTTCCGCATCGGAGGCGTCTAATATATTCGAGTTTGGCGCGGACTGGAAAAAATGCCTTCAGAATATTGCGGCGGCGGCAAAGGAATTGGATGATGCTACTAAGAAGGGGCTTCAGAAAACGGCGCGTTCCTTTTTTGATATTCTGATAGAAAACATCAAGGCGGAGTATGCGGCGCGTAAGGAATAGAAGAGCAACCGTCCAGTGCACAAGGACAGCATGGCAGGGGGAAGCCGGCGTCCGCAGACTAGGACCGCAGTGACTATTAATCCATTTTTTCCTTGATTAGGGAATTAAGTTGTGCTATACTGATTTTGTTGCAGATGTAGTTCATCGGTAGAATATCAGCTTCCCAAGCTGAGGAGGCGGGTTCGATTCCCGTCATCTGCTTACATGAGAAATAGCCGTAAACTTGGAGGATTTGCAGTAAAATCAAAGGTTTGCGGCTATTTCTATAATCGTTTTCACGACGCGAAATAGACATTAATCTTATGCAAATGACCAATGAGAATTTTAAGTGTATGATAGAGAGGTTAAAAAATCCGGCAGACAGCGAGGAAAAATGATGCCTGTTATTTGCCGGGAACTGCAAAAAGACCAATAGCCGGCGGATAATAAGTAAAGATGAAAAAGCATACCGCAATGGCAATGACTGCAATTATAAGAAGCGGGAGTACAGGACTTAACCGACAGGATAAAACATACTTGTATACGTTCCAAAATGCGACCATGACGCTCCCTATGAACACGGCAATATCAAGAGCGATGTAATCGCTCCCGAGAATACCTTTGTACGTATAAAATAGTACAGGTATCAGGAAAGTACCGGATAAAATTCCATATAGAAGCGCTGAAGGGATGCAGGGAAATGCATCCTTTAATTTTTTATATGCATAAAGGGTATAGAGCAGCATGGGAAAGAAGAGCAGTTTCATGTGCTCCCAAGTGGATTCATTGACAGGAAAGAAAAGCCCGACGATGGGATTTTGACCGGACCATTCATAGACAAAATGCCAAAGCGTGCCGACAATCGAAACAAAAAGGATTCCTTTTATCATTTCTTTTTTTAGTTCATTCATAAGAGCACCCCTCTTTTATTATACGCAGACATTGAAAAATCATACAGATTATAAATGTTGGGATATGCGTTTATTAAGATAGTAAACATTGGAATTGTGTGGTAGAATGATTTTGTTGATTTTTAAGAAAATTTGCCACAGGGAGGTATTTCATGGCTGAAAAATATTATGCGGTCAAGGTAGGCTTGCAGCGGGGCATCTTCAGGACCTGGGAGGAATGCAGGCTCAATGTAAGCGGCTACCCCGGCGCCGAGTTCAAAAGTTTCAAGGCGAAGGCTGATGCATGTGCCTATCTGGGCATTGAATATGTGGAAGATGAACCGGAGGATATTTTTGAACAAAAGAATGGTTGGAAAGAGGGAGACTGTGTTAAAATATATGTAGACGGCAGCTACAACAGTGCGTCAAAAGAATTTTCTTACGGCATGGTGGTGCTTGGGGAAAGCGGTGAGGAGAAGTACAGCCGTAAATTTGACGATGAGGATTTGGCGTCGATGCACAATGTGGCTGGCGAGATCAAAGGCGCGGAAGCAGCAATGCAGTATGCGGCGGATCATCACCTGAAAGAGATAGAGATCTACCATGACTATGAGGGAATTGCCAAGTGGTGTCTGGGCATGTGGAAGGCAAACAAGGAGGGCACCAAGGCATACAAGGCGTTTTATGACAAGATAAGCCGGCAGGTGAAAATTAAATTCATAAAAGTAACGGGTCATTCAAATAATAAGTATAATGATATGGCAGATCAGCTGGCAAGAAAAGCGCTGGGATTGGAGTAAGGAAAGGCGTGTAGGATAAATATACGGACTTTGGGAGGAGATTGTTGTGATACACTTTTTATTAAAGGAAACGCAGCCTGTCATTGCGGCAGTGGGGCTGTTCATGGCGTTTTTGGGAACCTGTTTTTTTACATTTAAATTTTTTGACCTTTTGCCCCGGGACGCGGGCAGGGATTTTGCCCATGACGGGAAGCTCTCAGCGGGAAAACCGCGGGGCGCAGGCATCATTTTTATTTTGGTCTTCGTTGCGTCGGCGCTTTTATTTGCACCGGTTGATTTGGAAATCATTATCTACTTGATACTGGTGGCGGCGGAAATGCTCACCGGATATATGGATGATGCATCAGAGCATCCGTGGGGAGAATTGAAAAAGGGGATTCTGGATCTGGTGATTGCTTGTGTCCTTGCAATCACTTATCTCAATTTCAATTCTAATACGATCCAGATAGCCACTTTGGGAATCGACCTCACCATTCCGCCTGTTCTTTTCGGGATTCTGACGGTGATTCTGGTGTGGGGGTCTATCAATGTGACCAACTGTTCTGACGGTGTGGACGGGCTTTCGGGAACGCTGACGATCATCACGCTGACTACCTTTTTTGTGGTGGATCATATTGTAGGCGCTAAGAGTGATTTTACTTTTTTGATTTTGATGTTCATCAGCTGTATTTTGGGATACCTCTGGTATAATGCGGCGCCCAGCCGTCTGATGATGGGGGATGCGGGAAGCCGTGCCATGGGGATTTTCATCAGTATTGCGGCGCTTAAGAGCGGGTGTCCTTTGATTTATATCCCGGCGGCTATCGTTCTTATTCTGGATGGGGGACTGGGACTTTTAAAAGTGTCGCTGATTCGCGTATTTAAAATCCATATTTTGAAAAATGTGACGACGCCGCTGCATGACCATGTGCGCAAGAAGCTTGGGTGGTCTAATACGCAGACTGATTTCAGATTTGCGATTATTCAGATCATGGTATCGGCGGCAGTCGTATACTTATTATTATTGTAGGAAGCGGAAGGCTGCGTCTTGGATGCTTCAGAACGGAGGAACAAATGATAGAACGGCGGGATAAGATTAATTATTATCTGGATCTGGCGGAGACGGTGTCGAAACGCAGCACCTGTATCAGAAGAAAGTATGGGGCGGTGATCGTAAAGAATGACGAGGTGATTTCCACCGGATATGTAGGTGCGCCCAGAGGGCGGAAAAACTGTACGGATACAGGGATGTGCATCAGGCAGGAGATGAATATCCCAAGAGGGGAGCGGTATGAACTGTGCCGCAGCGTACATGCGGAGATGAATGCCATCATTAGTGCCTCAAGGGATAAGATGATTGGGAGCACTATGTATCTTGCAGGGGTGGATGCCCAGACAGGAGAATACATTCCCAATTCCAACAGCTGCTCCATGTGCAAACGGGTGATGATCAATGCCGGAATCGAAAAGGTCTATATCAGGGACAGCAAGGATGAATACCGTATGATCGAGGTACAGGAATGGGTAGATAATGATGAATCTTTAAACGGGACCAGAGGATATTAAAGGGAAAGATGAGCGATTTATTTGAAAAAGCAAGACCTCTTGCCGAAAAGGTCATGAACTATTCCAAAGATAATATTCTGGTGAATATGCGGTTTTTGGATATGGCTCTGTCAGCGCTTGTACCAGAACCGAAGGAGGGGATTTCAGGCTTTGTCTCTGACGGCGCTAAGATTTATTATAATCCGGTTTTTCTTTTGAAAAAATACAAGGAAGAACCGGCTTTTGCGGTGCGCATGTATCTTCACATTCTGTTCCACATGATTTTTTATCACAGTTTCCGCTTTGACAAGGTGGACCGGAAGGCTTGGAGTCTTTCGGCGGACCTTGCGGTGGAGGCGGCAATCTTAGAACTTGAAATGCCGGGAACGGCGCTTAAAAAGGATGAAGAGCGGGAAAGAAAGCTGCGCGCCATAAGGGAAGACATCGGCAGCCTTTCGGCAGAAAAAATATACAGGTATCTGAAAAATTTTCAGATCGGCGAAAGGGAGCGGAAAGAACTTTCAGATCTTTTTTTCATGGACATTCATACTTACTGGGAACCAAGGGAAGAACTGGAAATTACACTGGAACAATGGAAAAAGTTAAGTGAGAGAGTAAAGGCGGACCTTAAGTCCTTTTCCGCGGGAAAGACCAAATCGGAAAGCCTTGAAAAAAGTCTTTTGGAGGCGGTGAAGGACCGGTATGATTATGGGCAGCTGCTTAAGAAGTTCACGGTGGTGAACGAAGACATGCAGGTAAACGATGATGAGTTTGATTACATTTATTATACCTATGGGCTTTCACGATACGGAAATATGCCGCTGGTGGAGCCCCTTGAGTATAAAGATACGAAAAAGATAAAGGAATTTGTGATTGCCATCGACACTTCCGCCTCCTGCAGGGGACCGGTGGTGCAGGCGTTTTTAAGAAAAACATATGCTTTGCTTGCAGGTGAGGAAAATTTTTTTCGCAAAATGAATGTACATCTGATCCAATGTGATCATGAGGTGCAGCGGGATACCAAGATTACCTGTAAGGACGATCTTGACTATTTTCTTGCACATGAAAAGCTGACAGGGTTTGGCTCTACGGATTTCAGACCTGTTTTTACTTATGTGGATGAACTGATAAAAGCGGGAGAGTTTGAAAATTTAAAAGGGCTTTTGTACTTTACAGACGGTTATGGTGTCTATCCCAAAGCCATGCCGCCCTATGACGTTATGTTCATTTTTTTGGATAACGGAGACGAAGGACCAAAGGTGCCGCCCTGGGCGGTGAAAGTGTTGCTGGATTATGAAGAACTGGAATCGGAAATGATGTAGATAACATACAATGACGCGGTGCATGGAGGAGTGCGTATGAATATTAGACAGGCAAAGGACTATATTGAAAATACGGTCCGTTTATATTTGAAGAAGGATGAGTTTGGAGAGTACAGGATACCGGTGGTGCGCCAGAGACCCGTATTTTTGCTTGGTGCGCCGGGGATTGGCAAGACAGCCATCATGGAGCAGATTGCCCAGGAACTTGACCTTGCGCTGGTTTCTTATTCCATGACCCATCACACCAGACAGTCGGCTTTGGGACTGCCTTTTATCTCCCACAGAGCATATCAGGGAGTGCAATTTGACGTCTCAGAGTATACCATGAGCGAGATTATTGCATCTATTTATGAGGTGATGGAAGGAAGCGGCAGGCGGGAGGGAATCCTTTTTCTGGATGAGATCAACTGCGTGTCGGAAACGCTGGCGCCGTCCATGCTCCAATTTTTACAGTACAAGGTGTTCGGACGCCATAGCGTGCCGGAAGGGTGGGTCATTGTGACCGCTGGCAATCCGCCGGAATACAATAAGTCGGTGCGGGAATTTGATGTGGTGACCATGGACCGGCTCAAAGTGCTGGAGGTGGAGGCTGACTATAAGGCGTGGAAAGAATATGCCCAGCAAAAGGGGCTCCATGCCGCTATACTAAACTTTCTGGAGCTTAAGAAGGAGTATTTTTATAAGATAGAAACGACAGTGAATGGAAGGAGTTATGTGACGGCAAGAGGATGGGAAGACTTGTCGGAGATCTTATCCCTCTATGAGGAAGAGGGCATGAAGGCAGACGAGACGCTGGTGGAACAGTATATTCGCAACGAGCGGGTGGTAAAGGAGTTCACTGCGTATTATGATTTGTTCAACAAATATAAGAAGGAATATCAGACGGAAGAAATCTTAGAGGGCACGGCGCAGGCACAGACCCTTGAACGCGCACGTGTGGCAGCCTTTGACGAGAGGCTTTCCCTCCTTGGCATGCTCACAGATAAAGTGATCAGTGAAATGCGCGAGGATATGGAAAACAGTGATTATCTGGTTGAACTGTTGAAAAATCTAAAGGCGGTAAAAGCCGCAGTGGAGAAGGGCGTATCTGACGATGGAAAAGATCAGATCAGCGTGACACAGATGCTTGAAAACCAGATGCAGGGCAGGATGAAGCAAATGGAATCTGCCAGAATGGCTGGAAGCCTTTCGGAGAGAGAGAAGCGCAAGGGAAGGCGCATCGTACGCTTTTTGCAGGAGGAAAAAAGACAACTCTTGCTGGAGGGGGCATTGGATGGGAAAGGTGCCTTTCAGCGTTTGAAAGCCGCCTTTGATCAGCGGACGCTGGAACTGAAAAAGCGTACGGAAAGAACTGGGAGCAGGCTGGAAAATCTTTTTGGTTTTGTAGAAAATGCCTTTGCAGAGGGCAATGAAATGTTGATTCTGGTGACGGAACTTACCGTGAATAACGACAGCGCACGTTTCATCAGCCAGTTCGGCGCGCCTGCCTATGAGCGGCATAACAGGGATCTTATGCTTTCTGAGCGGCAGAACAGCTTACAGGAGGAGATTGCCTTGCTTGATCTGGATGGAATAAGCGGATGACGGAGGAAATATGGATAAGGAATTGGAGATAGAGGGAGGATGCCTTTCCTATCGAACTTGCGGAAATGAGGTTACGGTCTTATCGGGCAGGGTATCCGGAAGCAGCATTAAGATTCCGGAAAAAATAGAGGGGATTCCGGTGACGAAGCTGGAAAAAAAGGCATTTCTAAGCTGTAAGAACTTGAAAGAAGTATATCTCCCCAGAGGGTTGAAAGAAATCGGAGATTGGACGTTTGCTTATTGCAGCGCACTGGAACGGGTTTGGATGCCCAAGGTAAAGATGGATTTGGGGAGAGGAATCTTTAAGGAATGTGAACGGCTCGTGAGCATCTGCCATCTGGATGGAGATAGTCTTAGAAAGCAGCAGACAGGGTATCTTCTCGGGGCGGTTCCCATCAAGTTGGAGGCGGATTATCTCTTTACGCCGGAGCAGGCGGGGGAGGTGCAGTGGCTTTCCAGGTTTGACGATAAGCTTAAGGAGTTTCTGGCGCGGCCCGACGAAGAGGGATATACCAAAATGGTCTATTGCGGAGAAGAGGATATTGTGGCGAACATGGATCTTTTTCTGGCGGAAAGGCGCAGGGAAAAGGCAAGGCTCTGTTTCCTGCGTCTGATCAACGACGTGGAACTTAAGGATGAATTTAAAAAAGAGCTCAGCGGTTATCTTGCAGCGCATACGGTGGGGTGTGCATCACAAGCTGCCTGGGAGGTAGTCTTTTTGGAGCATGGAAATGAGCAGGAGTATTATGAGGCGTTTACCGGGGCAGGGTGCTTCGGGGAGGAAAATTATGATCAGATTTTATCCTGTATGGGGGAGCGGTATCCGGAAATGAAAGGATATCTGATGCGGTACAAAGCGCAGCAGTTAGAAAGCACAGACTTTTTTGATCTGCTGTCGCTGGATTGATTGGCAGCCAATAATGTAAGCTGTTAGAATGGGAGGAAAAGGGTTATGGCAAAGATGATTCTTGATTGGGGAAAGTACACGGAATGCGCACGGAAAGCAGCGGCGGAGGGGCAGGTCCTTCTTTGCAACCAAAATAAGGCGCTGCCCCTGCCTAAGGGAGCAAAGGTTTCTGTGTTCGGAAGAATCCAGCTGCATTATTATAAAAGCGGAACAGGATCCGGCGGAATGGTAAATGTGGATAAGGTGACAGGGATTCTGGATGCTCTTTTGGAAGAGGAAAATGTTATAGTCAACAGAGAATTGGTTCAGATTTACAGGGAATGGGAAAAGACCAATCCGTTCAATGAGGGAATCGGCTGGGGCAATGAACCCTGGTCTCAGGAGGAAATGCCTGTTGATGAAAAGCTGGTTTTGAAAGCGGCGGAGGAATCTGATTATGCAATCATCATTCTTGGGAGGACGGCAGGTGAGGATCAGGATAATGTGAATGCGCCGGGCTCCTATCTTCTCACACAGGCGGAGGAGGAAATGCTTGAAAAAGTGCGGGCAGGTTTTTCTAAGATGATTGTGGTTCTCAATGTGGGAAACATTATCGATATGGGGTTTGTAGAGCGTTATCATCCCGATGCGGTGCTTTATGCATGGCAGGGCGGCATGGCAGGGGGACTGGGAACGGTGGACGTGCTTACCGGCAGAGTCAATCCTTCCGGCAGGCTGTCCGATACCATAGCGCATCAGATAGAGGATTACCCCTCCCATGCCTATTTTGGAAATCCGCAGGAAGATGTTTATGTGGAAGATATTTACGTAGGGTACCGTTACTTTGAAACCGGGGCGGAGGGTAAAGTACAGTATCCTTTTGGCTTTGGGCTTTCCTACACGCGTTTTCAGATTGCGCCAAAGCAATTTGAGTTGAAGGAAGATAAGGTAAAGATACAGGTTCAGGTAGAAAACATTGGCGACTGTCCGGGAAAAGAGGTGGTACAGATTTATGTCCGCGCGCCCTTCGGACAGCTTGGGAAGCCGGATAAGGTGCTGGTTTCTTTTGCAAAGACCAAAGCGCTTGCGCCGGGGGAAAAGGAAGAGATGGATTTCGTCATTCCCTTTGAACGATTTGCATCTTACGATGAGACCGGTGTGACAGGAGCGGCATCCAGCTATGTGTTGGAAAGGGGAACATACACCCTTTTGGCAGGAAGCAATATCAGAATTCTGGAAGAAGCAGGAAGCTTTATTGTTGAAGATACAAAGCTGATCAGCCAATGTTCCAACGCTATGGCTCCGGTAAAGCCCTTTGAGAGAATGAAACCGGACAAGAGGGAAGAGGGAGTCTTTTCCTTCGGATATGAGGAAACGCCGTTAAGGCGGGAGAGCCCGGGAGCGAGGCGGGCGCGCAGCCTGCCGGAGGAACTTTCCATAACGGGAGATAAAGGGTACCGCCTTCCCGATGTGAAGGAAGGCAGGATATCCATGGAGGCGTTTATAGCTCAATTGTCAAAAGAAGACCTTGCCTGCATCATACGGGGGGAAGGAATGGGAAGCCCGAAAGTGACTGCGGGAACCGCCGCCGCCTTCGGAGGCGTTTCAGAGAACCTTACAAGGATTGGGATTCCCTGCGGCTGCTGTACGGACGGACCTTCCGGCATGCGCTTGGACAGCGGCGCTAAGGCGTTTTGCCTGCCAAGCGGCACATTGCTTGCCTGCACCTTTAATACGGAATTGGTGGAAGAACTTTATGCCTACACCGGTGCAGAGATGGTAAAAAACAAGATCGATGCGCTCTTAGGTCCGGGGATGAACATCCACAGACATCCCTTAAACGGAAGGAATTTTGAATATTTTTCCGAAGATCCACTGCTTACCGGAAAGATGGCGGCAGCACAGCTGCGCGGTCTGCACAAAGCCGGCGTAACGGGAACCATCAAACATTTTTGTGCCAACAATCAGGAGACAAGGCGGCGTGAACTTAATAGTGTGGTCTCCGAGCGTGCGCTTCGTGAAATTTACTTAAAGGGATTTGAGATTGCCGTGAAAGAAGGCAGCGGAGACTGCATCATGACCACCTACGGGAGTGTCAACGGACTTTGGACAGCCGGAAATTATGATTTGAATACCGTCATTCTGCGCGGGGAGTGGGGATTTAAGGGAATCGTGATGACCGACTGGTGGGCGGAGATCAATGAGGAAGGACAACCGGCAGTACGGACGAATTTTGCCGCCATGGCAAAGGCACAGAACGACCTGTACATGGTCTGTCCCCAGGCAGAACGAAATGATGCAGGCGACAATACGCTTGATGCGATTGAAGAGGGAACCCTTACCCTTGGAGAATTGCAGAGAAATGCCATGAACATATGCCGCTTTTTGATGCATACCCATGCCTATGAGCGGATGCATGGAGATGAGACGAAAGTGGAAGTCTTAGGCTCTGATGAAGTCTTTGCCGTAGAAGAGAAGGAAATCGTGTACCACAAAGTCATCGGCAGCGAGATCACGATTAGCCTGGAGGGTATTGATACCAAAAAAGGGAGTACCTATGTTTTTGCGCTGGATGTGGAGAAGATAGGCTGTTATGACGTGCAGTTAAGGGCAAAGTCAGACCTTGGCTCTCTGGCGCAGATTCCGGTTACTTTGATAAAGGATGGGGTTCCGGCTGTGGTATTCACATTTAATGGGACGGAAGGAAAATGGGTTACCATGGAAAAGAAAATCGGAATCGACAATAAATATGCCGTCCTCCAGCTTATCTTTGGGCAGAATGGGCTGGAAGTTGACGAAATCAGATTTAACTTTGCATAAGGTCATCTTAGAAGAATGTATCATCATTTGGTGTCCTGACATACATTAATATAATTGGATGTTGGGGGACCAAATGGTGAAAAAGGTATTGATAGCAGGCGAAACGGACAAAACGATAAATTACGAAAGGGCGATGCAAAGTCTTGGCATTATGACGGAAACTTCACTGCATGTCCCCGACCCACTTTTATACAGTGGGCTGATATTGCCGGGGGGAGGAGATATTGATCCAAAGCTGTTTGGGCAGATTCCCGCTGGCACGCGTTTTTTTGATCCGGAGCTTGACAGGCTTCAATTGTCGATTTTGAAGGCATTCATTCTTGACAGGAAGCCGGTTCTTGGGATTTGCAAGGGAATGCAGCTGATCAATATTTATTTCGGCGGCGATATGTTTCAACACCTTGAGAGCAGCGAGCGTCATGAGTATGTGGGAAAAGATCAGGTGCATGGCACCGTTACAGAGAAAGGTTCTTTTTTGGAAGGATTGTATGGAAGCGCTTTTGCCGTAAACAGTGCCCACCATCAAGGCGTAGATGCACCTGGGAGAGGAATCCGCTATGTGCAGGCGGCAGAAGACGGCGTCGTGGAGGGATTGGAGCATACCTACCTTCCGGTGATGGGCGTGCAATGGCATCCGGAGAGGCTTTGCCTGGAGCATAGGAGGGAAGATGCGGTGGACGGGGGAAGACTTCTTCGGTATTTTGCAGGGCTCTTTGCATAGTAGTCACATTTGATGTGAGATAAAAATATAAACCTCAAAATTCCTATGATAAGAAATTTGAGGCTTATGTAAGTAGCGAGAGGGGGATTTGAACCCTCGACACTACGGGTATGAACCGTATGCTCTAGCCAACTGAGCTATCTCGCCATA
>ERZ808054.266-NODE-266-length-62198-cov-7.037781_pt1 | contig 62198 bp, 58 predicted proteins | sample MGYA00380201_ERZ808054 | MGnify/ENA primary metagenome ERZ808054 (study PRJEB31490, sample SAMN06133419) | mouse gut metagenome | isolation source: Z5_2 | host: mice | place: China: Chengdu | collected 2015-05 ... | reverse complement strand
AAATGGGGCCTACAGGGCTCGAACCTGTGACCCTCTGCTTGTAAGGCAGATGCTCTCCCAGCTGAGCTAAGACCCCACGTAACTGACTATTACAATATACTATTTTTCTCAAAAAAAGTCAATACTTTTTCTGAAAAAAGTCTTTTTTAAATTGGCATTCTATGGTAGAATTGCGATAAGTCTTCAAGTCGGGATAGGTTGGGAAGGAAATTATTGCTATGAAAGTGATCGTGCACGACCTCCAGGAAAAGTCATGGCAGGAGCTTGGAGTGAAGCTTCAGGAAAAGGATATTGTGATAGGCGAGAGTGCGGCGTGTACAGGCGGTGAGATTGAATGCGCGATGGGAAGCTGTTGTCAGCTGGTATTGATCAGCCGCTGCGTATATGGTGGCTTCAGTCCATTTGTTCAGGGCGTGTTAGAGAAGTGCAGAAAGCAGTTTGGACCATTTCTGGAGATGCGCCACGGGCAGACACATTATGAAGTCAAAAGTGAGAATAAGAATACATTTGGCATGGTCTGCTGCTTTTATGGGGATAACATAACGCCGCGGGAAGAGCAGTCTGCAAGAATACAGTCTGTGTCGGATGGAATATCATTACAGGCCAGAGGTGTCAAGATTGTCTTTTATGATACAATAGATAAAATAAGCCGGCTAAAGGGTATCATTTTGTAGGATATTGTACAGCCAAAACGAAGGGGGAGGAGTGGGATGATACTGTTTTTGGATGGAGGATACACCTTGACTGCTGGCAATGAAGCGTGTGCGCAGATCATTCAGGAGTGCACGCAGAAGGAAGAATTCATATCCGTTAAGATCGAGGAGGACATGGATTGGAACAGCGTGTACAGATATCTCGAAGATGCGCATGCGATTGTGCTTGCGGCAGATGTTTATCTGGACAGTGTGTCTTCGGGGGTGCTTCGGTTTCTTGAAAAAGTCGAGCAGGCGGTGATAGGCGGAGAGAGCATTGGCGCCAGATTTTATGCGATTTTATATACGGAACTGTACGAGGGCGAGCAGACCAGCGTGGCGATGGAGGTACTCAAGAATTTCTGTGCACATGCCAATATTACATGGGGAAGAGGTCTGGGAATCGGCGGAAACAAGATGGAGACACTCCGCTGCAAGAACAGTTTTTGGGATAGATTTCGCAAAAACTTGTCGGATTTCAGGACAGATTCCTTGCGGGAACAGGCGCTTTTTATTCGAGAAAAAATACAGGGAACAGATGTATATATTAATCCTCAAGCGGTGTCAAGAAAAGGTTATATTCGCAAAATAAATCAAAAATCGAAAAAAAGTAATCGCGTAAAATTCGCTCAAAACTGATCGCAGAAGGTGATAATTTGATAAAAATATCAGATGTTTCAACAAGAAAAAACAGCCATTTTTAAGGTATTTGAGCGGAATATGTGGTATTTTGGCGGATGCTGTATTTATAGCGCAAAAAGTGCGATAAGTAATTGTTGCAAGATAAATTGACATTCTTATATAATGGACATTGCCAAATCCTGCTAGAATTTGTAAGTAAACGTAATATGGGAGTAGCGTTTATAAATTCTTTGAGCCAAGATTATGATTGGGAGACGTGATTTGGGTGGCATTTGGCATTCAATGATAAGAATGGAGGAGAAGCTTATGGAACAGCTAAACGTAATGACACAGCAGGATAACGAGAAAATATTTAGAATACTCAGCGATTTACTTACAAAAGACAAGGAATTTCAAATCATGATCACCGTTCCAGCAGGCACGAAGCTTACTGGCACGGAGAATGGTCTGGTGGGCAGTAAGACGGACAACAGACCAGAATCCAGTTCCTTGGAAAATACACATGACCTAGAGAAAGATGTAACAGATATGATACATGAGATTGGCGTCCCTGCTCATATCAAAGGGTATCAGTATCTGCGCGAGGCGATTATGATGTCGGTGGAAGATATAGAGATGCTCAACTCTATTACCAAAATTCTATATCCGTCGATCGCAAAGAAATACCAGACAACACCAAGCCGTGTTGAGCGTGCCATAAGACACGCGATCGAAGTAGCATGGAGCAGAGGAAAAATGGAGACACTTGATTCGCTTTTCGGATATACAATCAATATCGGAAAAGGCAAGCCGACAAATTCTGAGTTCATTGCTTTGATAGCAGATAAAATAAGACTTCACTACAGAGCATAAACAGAGCATAATCAGACAAATTCCTTTACATTCCAGCTTCGATTGGGTATAATAATTACAGTGTAACTTAATTCGCAACACTGAAATGAGTGTGGAAAGGGATTTGATAGTATGAAAAACATTTTATTTGTGGCTTCGGAGGGTGTACCATTTATTAAGACGGGAGGACTTGCTGATGTGGTGGGGTCACTTCCCAAATACTATGATAAAAAATACTTTGATGCAAGGGTAGTGTTACCCAAATATATGTGTATGTCAGACAATATGAAATCACTGATGCAGTATAGAACACATTTCTACATGGATTTTATGGGACAGAGCGAGTATGTGGGAGTACTTGAAGCAGAGTTTGATGGCATCACATATTATTTTATCGATAATGAGAAAATGTTTGGCGGGTTTAAGCCGTACAGTGATGATCATGTGGGGGAGATCACAAAATTTGTATTTTTTTCAAAGGCAGCATTATCGATTTTGCCGGTAATTGGGTTCAAACCTGATATTGTGCACTGCCATGACTGGCAGGCGGCGATCATTCCTGTATATTTGAAGGAGAGATTCGCCAAAGGCGAATTTTATCAGGGCATGAAGACGATTATGACGATCCACAATCTTAAATTTCAGGGAATTTATGATATTAAAACCGTTCAGTATATCACAGGTCTTGACGGCTCGTATTTTACGCCTGACAAACTGGGATACTTTAAAGATGGAAACCTGTTAAAAGGAGGACTTACTTATGCAGATGCGATCACGACAGTGAGCGCGACTTATGCGGAGGAGATCAAGACAGATTTTTATGGGGAGAAGCTCAACGGGCTTTTGACAGCGAGAACTCATGATCTGAGAGGCATTGTAAACGGCATCGATTATGATGAATACAATCCAGACACAGACTCGTATATTGTACATCATTATAATGCGTCGAACTTCAGAAAAGAGAAGATCAAAAATAAGAGAGATTTGCAAAAGCAGCTGGGTCTGGAAGAAAGCGACAAGAAGATGATGATTGGTATTGTTTCGAGACTGACAGATCAGAAGGGGATGGATCTTGTCGCGTACATTATGGATGAGTTGTGCAGTAAGGATGATATTCAGTTGGTGGTTCTCGGAACTGGCGAGGAGCGCTATGAGAATATGTTCCGCCATTTTGACTGGAAGTATCATGACAAGGTTTCAGCCAACATCTTTTATTCAGAGGAGCTCTCGCACAGAATCTATGCGGCGTGTGATGCATTTTTGATGCCATCGCTGTTTGAGCCGTGCGGACTTAGTCAGTTGATGTCACTGCGCTATGGCACGGTTCCTATCGTGCGTGAGACAGGCGGACTCAAAGATACTGTAGAACCATACAATGAGTATGAGAACAAAGGTACTGGATTTAGTTTTGTCAATTACAATGCGCATGAAATGCTGAATACAATTCGGTATGCAGAGCAGGTGTACTATGACAGAAAGCGTGATTGGAACAAGATTGTTGATCGGGCTATGGCGACAGACTTTTCGTGGAGAGTGTCCGCATTGAAGTATCAAGAAATGTATGATTGGATGATAGGATAGAAAAATGGCATTTGACGGAGTGACAATTGCAGGAATTGTCAGTGAACTGAAAGAAAAATTAATAGGAAATAGAATCTATAAGATAGCTCAGCCTGAAAAGGATGAGCTACTCTTAACTGTAAAGGGGAGCTGTGGTCAGGTTCGAATGCTCATGTCGGCGGATGCGTCGCTGCCGCTGCTGTATCTGACAGAACGGAATAAGACAAGTCCTATGACAGCGCCGAATTTTTGTATGCTGCTGCGCAAGCATCTGCAAAATGCGCGCATTGTGTCGGTGACACAGCCGGGACTGGAGAGAATCGTCCGCTTTGAACTCGAACATCTGAACGAACTGGGCGATTTGTGCAGAAAATATCTGATTATCGAGCTGATGGGGAAGCACAGCAATATCATATTTTGTAACGATAAGGATAAGATTATCGACAGCATCAAACATATTTCGGGAATGGTCAGCTCCGTTCGGGAGGTTTTGCCGGGATGGCAGTATTTTATACCAAAGACACAGGACAAGGCAGAGCTGCTTTCGTGTACCCAAGAGGAGATGGCAGCAGTGCTGCGCGCAAAGAGCCTGCCGCTGTTTAAGGCAGTCTATACAGGATTTACCGGAATCTCGCCGAGCATTGCACAGGAGTTGTGCTACAGGGCGGGTGTTGACGCAGATTTGCCGAGTGCAGGATTGGAAGCAGAAGTGCTTGAGCGGATGATCTCTGTGCTCAGCGAGCTGGCAGCGGATATCAGGAGTGAAAAGTTTTGCTATAATGTCGTTTATGAAAATAAACAGCCTGTAGAGTATGCCGCGGTACAGTTAAGTTCTTATGATGAGGGGCAGCGCAGGAGATTTGAGCGGATTTCAGAACTTTTGGAATATTACTATGCCGAGAAAAATACGATAACCCGCATTCGGCAGCGCTCGGTGGATTTGCGCAAGATTGTCACGACAGCACTTGAACGGAATGTCAAGAAGTATGATTTGCAGATAAAGCAGCTTCAGGATACAGAGAAGAGAGACAAATATAGGATTTATGGTGAACTGCTGAATGCGTATGGCTATAACGTGGAGCCTGGCGCGAAGTCCATGGAAGCCCTGAATTATTATACCGATCAAATGGTGACGATACCGCTCGATCCGATGCTTTCCGTGGGGGAGAATGCCAAGAAGTATTTTGATAAGTACCAGAAATTAAAGCGCACCTATGAGGCGCTGTCAACGCTGACAAAGGAGACGAAGGAGGAGATTGAACATCTTTCATCCATCAGTATCTCATTGGATATTGCGCTGAAAGAAGAAGATTTGGTACAGATTAAAGAAGAGCTGATTGAGAGCGGTTATATCAGAAGAAAGGGCAATTCAAAGCGTGAGAAGATTACAAGCAAGCCCTTTCACTATGTCAGCAGTGATGGATATCATATCTATGTCGGCAAGAATAATTATCAGAATGAGGAGCTCACCTTTAAGCTTGCCACGGGGAACGACTGGTGGTTTCACACAAAGGGAATTCCTGGCTCCCACGTGGTAGTGAAGTCAAATGGTGAAGAGCTTCCTGACAGGGTATTTGAGGAGGCAGGAAAGCTCGCAGCGCACTATTCTCAGGCAAGGGGACAGGAAAAGGTAGAGATTGATTACACACAGAAGAAAAATGTCAAGAAACCAAATGGTTCGAAGCCAGGCTTTGTCGTGTATTATACAAACTATTCACTGGTGATTGATTCTGATATCACAGGGATTGAATTGGTTGAGGATGTAAAATAAATAAGTCAATTAAAAAATCACTGGAAATCCAGTGATTTTTTAATCTTGTTCCATATTGCGCTCTGCGAGCCGCAATACGGAAATGACAGGAATGATCAATATGCCACAGAAAAAATTGCTGACACCATGAATACAGTCAAAGGGCAGCCCGGCTATAATCCATGCGATCATTTTCTGAAAGCTAAGTCCATACAACAGCGCTTGTGCTGGGGCATACAGTGTTCCGTATAAGAAACCATGTGCTGCACAGACGAGCATGTAAATGATAGGCCGTACTTTTCGCGGCATATTTGGCGGTAGAAGCAGGACGATTCCCCACAGGACAGTCCATAGATAAAGATAAGGAATCCACCATGTCGCAAAACCGTTCAACAGTCCTGTCAGAAAAACATAGATATAGATAGGATACAATGCCTTTTTTCTGTAGACAACGGTAAAGGCAATTGTAAATACGCCAATTAAGTGAATGTTTGGTGCGAACTCCATAATGACTTTGGAAGCGTACATGACAGCGCCAAGCATGGCAAAGATGACAAGTTCTCTCGTTGTCGGCTTCATATTATTCTACTTTAAAAGAGTAGCTGCTGCCATCTGTGATTGGCGTGGAATCAACGCCGGATGTGGCATATTCATCATCAATATAAAAAGCCCAGTATTTCCCGTCAGTGTCATAGTCTGCTGTAATGCCGTTGACGGTTTTTACATACAATCCGTATTCGCTGTCGTCTCCAGCAATTAAATCAAGCGCCAACAGTGCCTGTCCCACCGTCTCTTCGTTGGTGTGAATCTCGAACTGAGTCGTGTTTCCCTCTCCATCTACAACAGTAAACGGAAAAGAAATGCTGCCTTCGCCTAAAACAGTCACATCAGAGGAGTGATCTGCCTCGTTGAGCGCCGTATCTGTTTCGGGCGTTACCTCTATTTCAGAAGCTATTTCAGTTGCAGGTATTGTATCTGGCGCTGTTTCAGGCGTTACGTCTGTCTTAGAAGGTGTTTCAGAGGCAGGTGTGGAAACGGGTTCCTGTTTTGAAGTGCCAGCGCAGCCAGTTGTCAGAAACGACATGGACAAAACCAGCATTGCGCAGCATAATAAAAGTTGGTGTTTCTTGTTTGGTGTTTTTTTCATAATAAATACTCCTTTGTTTGATTTAGAAATAATACAGTATTTATCATAGTGGTTTACGTTGTTCCTGTCAAGAATAAGATGATTTGTCAGAATTTTTATGAACAGCGGCAGACAGCTTTCTTGCGATGTAGACAACCGCTTGTAAAGTAAGATATCAATCCGTTCATGATCCTTGTAAATTGGATAGAGCTTTTGGATAAAGGTTTCAATGACGGACGAACTTGGTTTGACTGGCGTGGTGTTTTTGATCATGATATTGATACAGACCCGTTTGAAATGCGCAAGACCTGTTTCAATATCATATCGCATGGAAGCCTCCGTCTGACCGTCAAGACCGAATAACAGACAGACTTCATCAAACTGAGCCGCGCAGCAGCACGATTTCCCGTTTGTTTTTCTCTGTGATTTCAGAATATCTTGTCAGTAAATCGCTTTCCATAATAGATCCAATCCTTTCTGTCTGACATAGTTTGTTGAATCGCCCGTGAGCATAAAAAAAGAACCTGCACACAGCAGAGTCCCATAACGCGTTTTGCGTCAGCGCACACAAACAAAAAGGAGCACACAGCTCCAAATTTTCAAACATACATAAAATATGTTTGTAAAATCCATAGTTTTGTTTATAGACAGGATGGTTTCGAACTGTCTGTATCGATTGAGTATCATGTACTTTTTGTCAGCACGGAGATTATAACATGAGATTCAACAAATGTCTACTATAAATTTTCCGCATCATTTTTCGTGTTCTCTTCATCAGGAAAAAATTCGGCGATCGTATGCTTATGCTGCATTCGTCCAATACAGAATAACAGAATCCACGCTAAGAGCGGTAGCGAAATGATTCCAAATAAAAGCGCCATAAACCGGTTTCCGGCTTCTCCGGGACCTGCTGTGACCGCAGCGACCACAAACGCAAGAATGAAAAGTACAATAGCAATCAGTGCAACAATGGCGGCAAGCTGCTTGGGATTTTTCTTCATAATTCAGACACCAGACCTTTCTTGTAGATATTATAACTTTCAATTGAGAAAAAAGCAAGCGAAAGCAGAGGAGAAACCTTTGACTTTCCATGAAGTTTAGTATATACTGTTACTGTCTGTATGAGTACAAAAACATGCGGCAGAAACAGCGCAGACAGCATTATCGTGAAAGATATACCGCAGGAGATTCCATGACGGTACGAAAATATCTAAAAATATAAGGTAAAAAACGAAAGGGTGTTAGAGATCATGGCAGATGAAAAGACTTTATTAGATCAGTGGCGAGGGATGGCTTACAATGAGCAGACAGACAAGAATACGCTTCAAAAACTTTGGATTGACTATTTTCAGAAAGAAAAAGAAATCTACCAGCAGCTTTTGGCAAAACCTGATGAGGAAGTACGCGGGACGGTTAAGCAGCTGGCAGAAAAATATAACGTGGATATCATGACAATGACAGGATTCCTCGACGGTATTAACGAGAGCTTAAAGACCGAAAACCCAATTGAGCAGATGAGCGAAGATACAGAGGTAAGTCTCGGATTTGATAAGGCGCGTCTCTACAAGAACATGGTGGCAGCGGAGGCAGACTGGCTGTACAATCTCGAAGAGTGGAATAAAATCTTTGACGAGGAGACGAGAAAAACACTGTATAAGGAGCAAAAAGTTTCGACGACAGTTGTCAAGGAGAATAAGATTTATCCCAATGATCCATGTCCATGCGGAAGCGGCAAGAAATACAAAAAGTGCTGCGGGAAGAATAAATAGATGATAGATAGGCGATGACAATAGAATCTGTGCAAATGTTCATCGCTTTCTTTATGTACATGGGTGTTCCAATGAAGTATGTCAGCAGGCTGGAGAGAGAATTTTTCCTGCATAATTGGGTGATTTGTACAAAGGAGGAGTTGGATGGATAGAAAAGCAACAGCAAGACAGACGCTTGCAATTATGGAACAAGGAGCTTATCAATATGAGGGCACAACGATAGATCTTCATTCCGATCTGGAGGAGGCTGTGCGCAGTAGTTTCCTGATTACACCGCAGCAGGCGGAGGAACTGCTCGATGCGTACAGCGAATGCGGCGGCAAAGCAAAGGTTCTCACCTGCGCGGAAAATATTTCTACGGTGGATGCGATACGCAGACTAACGGAGGAAGGAAAAGAGAACATCGGGGTGCTGAATTTTGCAAGTGCCAAAAATCCGGGCGGCGGATTTATCAATGGCGCGATGGCGCAGGAGGAGAGTCTGGCGGCATCTAGTATCCTGTACAGGACTTTGACAGCCCATGAGGAGTACTATCGGGAGAACCGCGCACAGCGTTCCATGATGTACACAAACTATGCCATCTATTCGCCGGACGTTGTATTTTTTAGAGATGGCAGGTTTCAACTGGTGGAAAAGCCCTTCAAGGCGTCTGTGCTGACCCTGCCCGCGGTCAATATGGGACAGGTGCTGTTAAAAGGTGAGGACAGCGCGGAGGCAGAGCGCGTCATGCGGCGGAGAATGAAGCTGGCACTGGCAATCTTTGCCAGACAGGGTGCGAAGAATCTCGTGCTGGGCGCTTACGGTTGCGGTGTATTCCGCAATGACCCCAAGCTGATTGCAGCATGGTGGAAAGAGCTGTTAGAGGAGGAAGGAATGGGTCAATATTTTGACTTTATTTTCTATGCTGTGTTAGACCGCTCGAAAAATGGGGAATGTATCAAGGCTTTTTTATAAAAGCTTTTGAAAATTAGGTCTTTACAAATTGAATTTTTAGGGATAATATAAGAATATCAAAAAATAAATGACACAAAAACGATGATGAGACGAGTAAGGTATTGTAATGTATCAGAGAGGAGCGCCGTCTGTGCTGAAAGCGCTCTTGCAGGAGATATCTGAAAACTACCTCGGAGTGACTCCAATCCAGTCCGGTGATTCCGTTATAATCAATGAGCGGTCTGTTTTATAGTGGTATTGTGTAGATTGAGACAGGCAAGCAGGGTGGAACCGCGTTGACACGTCCCATGCATTACAGGAATGTAGTGCATGGGATTTTCTTATGCACACGGGCGTCCAAAGGAACAATGTCAGCAGAAGCTGACGGACGCCCGGCGCGCGAGTAGGGGAAAGGGTTTTCCCCCGCTCGATTGCACACCATTTTATGCACGTTGGAGGAGGGGGCTATGTACGGAGAATACACAGTGGATATGCAGGGAAGAAAGGTCTTTGAGGGCGAATATTTCCGGGATGAGGTATTGAACGAGCGTCGCGGCGACAAACCGCCGCAGCTATATCAGAATCACGCAAACTGCCGGGAGGAGATTGAAAACATGGTCAGATTTATGGAGACTGCCTCTCAGATGCTTGGCTTGCAGAAATGTGAAACGGCGGAAAAAGACATTGAAACCACAGAGAAAAGGCTGGGCATCAGGCTGCCCGATATGGTCAGGGCACTGTATCTGGCAGTGGACAAGGACGATGTATTGACAGGCAGCAAGCGCCGTCTGTTAAAGCCAGAGGAATTGTTTATCAAGGACAATGTGCTGGCGGTGCTCTGCCATGGAAAGCGCAAGAAAGTATACCTTGGCATTGACCTTGCCAAGCCGCACAGTATGTTGTGGGAGGAGAGTGTGCCGGGTTCGGGCTGGGAGTATGAGTACTGTATGGAATCCTTCTGTGAGATGATGATTCAGGGTGCAGCGATGGAGGCGGTCAGCAGAATGCCCTTTCACGGTGTTTACAAAATAAAGGGCTATCCCGCGAGGCAGCTACATGCCACAGAACTGCTTGAGGAGTCTTTTCAACCGCTTTTTGTCCGGTTCGACGGGTATTATAACCGGTACTGTTCTGTCATGCTGAATCAGGACACAAGAACGATTGCATGGCTCAGAGCAGGTGAATTTTATTCGGATATACAGATTGGGTCTTATGACAGCGAAGTGCTGGAGCAGTTCAAAAAAATCCGCGGAGAAGATGGGTACGTGGGAAAGGAAGGAGGGTGAAAATGCAGTATGCAGTAGAACTGTATTATGACAAAGAGACGGAAAGCAGGCTTTTTGAGCTCTCTAAGATGATTGCCGACAGGAAAATCAGCACAAAGTTTATGGAATGGAAAACAAGGCCGCATCTGACGCTGGCATGTTTTAATGATGTGGATGAAACACTTTGCATAGAGCGGCTGAAAAGTTTTGCGCAGAACCATAAAATAATGCCTGCGTACATTGGATCGGTAGGGATGTTTAATGACACGAAAACAATATTTGTGTCACCAGTCATGAACAGCCGTATGTATCAGTTTCACAAAGATTTACATGAACACCTGCAAGACTTTGATACAAATGGCTGGGAATGGTATTGCCCGGACAGATGGGTGCCGCATTGTACAATAGCGCTTACGCGGGAAGACGAAAAGGAAGCTTTTTTTCAGGCAAGTGATGTCATATTGCGGGCATTTGAGAAAATGAGTGGGCAGTTTACTTCGGTGGGGCTGGTTAAAATTGTATTTCCCGTGAGGGAAATATATTCGGTTGAATTATGTAATTAACTTTCGGGAATATTTAAACAATTAACCTATAGAGTGTGTTTCGTGGGGGAATCCATGCAACCGGAATTTCAGAAGCTTGATGAAGTGAGGATTTGAGATTCCGAGAGTCTATTTAATAAAAAGGAGTGAATCACTATGGAAGAAATCAAAACAAATTACAAAGAGTATTTATTACCGGCGTTATGTTTCGTGGTGGGAATCCTGATTGGATTTTTGTTATCACCAGTAAAAAGCGGCAGAATATGCGTGCTGAGCAACAACACAATCGGTTCGAAAAACGGCTGCGGAAATAAGGCAGATGACATGATGATTGGTGCGCGCAAGGACAAACAATAAACAACGAGACAGAATAATCGGATATCAAAAAGGAGAGATCAACATGAAGATTACATTAAAAGACGGCTCTGTAAAAGAGTACAGTGAAGCGAAATCAATTATTGACATTGCAAAAGATATCAGTGAGGGACTTGCACGCGTGGCGTGTGCGGGTGAAATCAATGGTGAGCTGGTGGATTTGAGGACTGAGATTGAGGGCGACTGCGAGCTGAATATCATCACCGCGACAGACCCCAAAGCACTCTATGTCATCAGGCACACGGCTTCCCATGTGCTTGCGGAGGCAGTAAAGCGCCTGTTTCCAAATGCAAAAGTGACCATCGGACCAGCTATAGACGATGGATTTTACTATGATTTTGATTCCGAGCCATTCTCCAGAGAAGACTTGGACAAAATCGAGGCAGAGATGAAAAAAATCATCAAGGAAGGTCATGAGATTACGCGGTTCACACTCCCGAGGGCAGAGGCGATTCAATATATGGAGGAAAAAGGAGAACCTTTCAAGGTAGAGCTCATACAGGACTTGCCGGAGGATGCCGAGATCAGCTTCTATGATCAGGGCGGTTTCGTTGATTTGTGTGCGGGACCACATCTGATGAATACAAAGGGTGTGAAAGCATTCAAGCTCACATCGTCCTCGATGGCGTATTGGAGAGGCGATTCAAACAAGGCACGTTTGCAGCGCATTTATGGAACAGCTTACAATAAAAAAGAAGAGCTTGCAGCGCACTTGGAGCGGATGGAGGACGCAAAGCGCCGCGATCACAACCGCCTTGGGCGCGAGATGGAATTGTTTACCACGGTAGATGTCATCGGGCAGGGACTTCCATTGTTCACACCGAAGGGAACCAAGATGATCATGAAGCTTCAGCGGTGGATTGAGGATTTGGAGGACAACGAGTGGGGCTACATGCGGACAAGGACACCGCTGATGGCAAAATCTGATTTGTATAAGATTTCAGGACACTGGGATCACTACAAAGAAGGCATGTTTGTGTTTGGAGATGAGGACAAGGACAAAGAAGTGTATGCGCTTCGCCCGATGACTTGCCCGTTCCAGTACTATGTATATAAAAATACCCAAAAGTCCTACCGTGACCTTCCATGCAGATACAGCGAGACTTCTACGCTGTTTCGAAATGAGGATTCAGGAGAGATGCACGGGTTGACCAGAGTGCGTCAGTTTACGATTTCTGAGGGACATCTGATCGTCAGACCAGATCAGATGGTGGAGGAGTTCAAGGGATGTCTTGCACTCGCAAAATATTGTTTGGAAACGCTGGGAGTTAACGGGGACGTGACATATCATCTGTCAAAGTGGGACCCGGAAAACAAAGAGAAGTATATCGGCGAGCCGGAGGTATGGAATGAGACAGAGCAGCATATCAGGGATATTCTGACAGCGCTAGACATTCCGTTTGTCGAGGATGTCGGAGAAGCGGCATTCTATGGACCGAAAGTGGACATCAACGCAAAGAATGTGTATGGCAAGGAAGATACCATGATTACGATTCAGTGGGATGCACTGCTTGCAGAACAGTTTGATATGTATTATATTGACCAGAACGGCGACAAGGTGCGTCCATATATCATTCACAGAACGTCTATGGGCTGCTATGAGCGCACGCTTGCATGGCTGATTGAGAAATACGCAGGGAAGTTTCCGACATGGATGTGTGCGGAGCAGGTGCGTGTCCTTCCGATTTCAGACAAGTATGAGGAGTATGCACAGAAGGTATGCAAGGCGCTGAAAAAGTCAGGTGTTGACGCGACTGTTGACAGCCGTTCGGAGAAAATCGGCTTTAAGATTCGCGAGGCAAGACTGGATAAACTCCCATATATGCTTGTGGTCGGGCAGCAGGAGGAGGCAGATCACACGGTGTCTGTCAGAAGCCGCTTTGCGGGCGACGAGGGTGTAAAGTCTCTTGATAACTTTATCGCAGAGATCACAGAGGAAATCAGAAACAAGACAATCCGCGAGGAGATGCCGTCAGAAGAAAAATAATCAATTGACAAAAAATCAAATAAATCAAGAATAACACACGTTTAAGTCAGGCATACTAACCGTAAGGAACTGCGCAGTTTGTTCTATTTTGCAGATAGTTTTACTGTGCAGTTTCGAAGTTCATTGTGTGAGAACTGTACTTCTGGCGGCAGTTGCCGGAAGTACAGAATAAAGACTGTGACAAATAGGAGGTAATTATGTCTGAATTAACCTGTGGCGTATGTAATTGTACCTATAATAAGGACCACTGCTGCTGTAAAGGCGATATCATGGTGGGCGGCAAGCATTCCTGTGACTGTGAAGATACGTGCTGTGAGAGCTTTCATAAAAGAAGCGGAGACAGTTTTACAAGCGCTGTTTCTCATCCAAGCCAGCAGATCAGCATCGACTGTGAGGCAGTCAAATGTATCTATAACACGGATTACCGGTGCAGTGCAGAGCATGTAGATATCAAGGGAAATCATGCCGGCACGAGCGGCGAGACACTTTGCGCGACATTCCGCGAGAAATAAAAAAGAATCACTGTAAAAGAGCCGCTTGCAAAACAGGCGGCTCCGGTGTATAATCTAATCAGAAAGGTTTATCGGACGTGAAATTCCGATATGCCCTCAGTAAAATACTATATGAAAGAAATAGCATTCACTTTGGCTGGTGGGATGCTATTTCTTTTTATGCACACGGGCGTCCAAAGGAACAATGTCAGCAGAAGCTGACGGACGCCCGGCGCGGGACTAGGGAGAAGGTCATTCCCCTACTCGATTGATTGTCGATGTAAGACAGAGCCGTAAAAACAACAAGCAATAATGTCAAAACTTCCATTATGCTCATGGGCACCACCCTCTTTCGTAAGACTAGAGGGCATCCAAATCGCATCCTAACTTCCTTTTCAATTATACAGTCCTATTATAGCATGGATAAATTCATTCCTCAATCAAAATAGCGTATATTATATATTACAATTTCCAAAAAAGTAATTGACAGAGAGCAGATACTATGGTAAAGTATTCATGTTTGAGGCGGCTCAGACAATACAGGAAAGCAGAGTATCCACTCTCACCCTATGGCAATCGGGCTTATAGGCGTTTATGATTTTGATTTTATTCTATTATGTTTTTTACGCGCATATATTGGATAAAAATAGAAAACAAAGTGGATAATCCTGCGATTATCCACTTTTTACTATTTTTATACTATTTATTATATTTTCTTATGATTATTTTATGGAGGTGTAAGGTTATTAGCGATTTAATGATTAACGAACAAATTAGAGACAGAGAGGTGCGCGTGATCGGAGAGGATGGAGAGCAGCTTGGCATCATGTCCTCCAGAGAAGCGATGAGGTTGGCGGAGGAGGCAGGCGTCGATCTAGTAAAAATAGCACCCACGGCAAAGCCGCCTGTGTGTAAGCTTGTTGATTATGGAAAGTTCAAGTATGAACAGACAAGGAAAGAGAAGGAAGCAAAGAAAAAGCAGAAAGTAATTGACGTGAAAGAGATTCGTTTATCTCCAAATATCGACACTAATGACTTGAACACAAAGGTAAATGCTGCCCGCAAATTTCTCACCAAAGGCGACAAAGTAAAAGTGACGCTGCGGTTTCGGGGGCGCGAGATGGCACACATGCAGAACAGCAAACATATTCTCATTGATTTCGGCGAGAGTCTGAGTGATATCGCAGTGGTGGAGAAAGAGCCAAAGGTGGAAGGCAGAAGTATGACAATGTTTTTAGCTGAAAAACGATAAGCAGTTATCAGGGATAGCAGGCTTTGGTCAGTTAAAAGATAGAATCAATATTGAAGTATAGGAGGAAACAGTTATGCCAAAAATGAAAACCAGCAGATCGGCTGCAAAGCGCTTTAAAGTAACAGGAACGGGTAAGTTAAAGAGAGCGAAAGCTTATAAGAGCCATATCTTGACAAAAAAGACCGCAAAGAGAAAGAGAAATCTTAGAAAGGCTGCGATCACAGATGCAACCAATGTTAAGAACATGAAGAAGATCTTACCGTATCTGTAAGAAACGGTACAGTGATTGAATATTTGTTAGGAGGATATAGAAAATGGCAAGAATTAAAGGCGGTTTAAACGCAAAGAAGAAACATAACAGAGTATTGAAGCTTGCAAAAGGATACAGAGGCGCAAGATCAAAGCAGTACAGAGTTGCAAAACAGTCCGTTATGAGAGCGCTGGCTTCATCTTATGCCGGCAGAAAAGAGAGAAAGCGCCAGTTCAGAAGACTCTGGATCGCACGAATCAACGCAGCGGCAAGAATGAACGGTTTGTCTTACAGCAAGATGATGCACGGATTAAAGGTTGCAGGCATTGACATCAACAGAAAGATGCTCGCAGAGATGGCAGTCAATGATGCCGAAGGCTTCAAGACACTTGCAGAGCTTGCAAAGAAGAGCGCATAATCGAAAATAGCGTATGATCACAAAGGGGTTATCATCATGAAAAGTTTCGAGAAACAATTTCATGAGATAGCTCTTTTTTGTAAACATTTGGAATATTTTGGCAGCGTTTAGGCAAGACTACAGACGACAGGGTATAAAAAGTTTGTTAAGAAAACATCAAATAAGTTTACCATCTGTCAATTGTCTGGTATAGTAAATGAAAGCGAAAGCCTTTGGGAATTGGCTTTGGCAGGAAAATAATGACTATAAAAACGAGGTAATCAGTATGAGCGTATTGGAGAATTTGGAACCCAAAAAGGTATTTTATTATTTTGAAGAGCTTTGCAATATTCCGCATGGCTCGGGAAATCTTGATGGAATCAGCAGTTATCTGGCTGAATTTGCTAAGGAAAGGGGCTTGTTTCATATCAGGGATGCCAGCAATAATATTATTATTGTAAAAGAGGCATCAGCAGGATATGAAAAGACAGCCCCCATTATTTTGCAGGGACATATGGATATGGTCGCAGTGAAAAAAAAGGACTGTGATATAGATATGGAGAAAGACCCGCTGCGCTTGAAGGTGGAGGGAGATTTTGTGTATGCGGAGGGAACAAGCCTTGGCGGTGATGATGGTATCGCCGTGGCGTATATTCTCGCACTGCTTGACTCCGAAGAAATAGCACATCCCCGCATTGAGGCAGTCATCACCACCGATGAGGAGACGGGAATGGAGGGCGCGACAGCGATTGATCTCTCCATGCTCCGCGCAAGGAGAATGCTCAATATTGACTCGGAGGAGGAGGGCATTCTGCTGACAAGCTGTGCCGGCGGAATGCGGACAGACTGTCATATTCCTGTGCGAAGAGAACAGGCACCGCAGGGGATTTATCTGGAGGTGGCAGTCGGCGGTCTGCTTGGCGGGCATTCTGGCACTGAAATCAACAAAGAGCGCACCAATGCGATCAAGCTGTTGGGATTGACTTTACAGCAGGTGCAAAACAGGATTCCTTTGAATTTAGTACAGATTGGCGGCGGCGAGAAGGACAACGCCATTCCGCGCACGGCAAGCGCAGTCGTGTGTCTTGACAAGGGAAAACAAGACGAGTTTATCCGCAGCATTGAAAATATTCAGCTTGCAGAGAAAAATGAGAATCAATCGAAAGAAAAGGGCTTGTTTATACGAGTGGCAGAGACAAGCGTCCCAGAACAAGGTGTGTTTGATGCGGACAGCACAGCGCGCGTCCTGTCCTTTTTGACACTCTTTCCAAACGGCGTGATGGCGATGAGCGCTGACATCGAGGGGCTTGTGGAGACCTCTCTGAATCTAGGGATTCTCAGGACATGCGAGCAGGAGGTGGTCGCGAGCACAGCGATTCGCAGCGCGATTGAGACCGCAAAGCACAAGGTAAATCTTCAGGTACAGACCTTGACAAAGCTGCTTGGCGGCTCGACAGAGACACATGGGGAATATCCGGGCTGGCAGTTTGATCCAGATTCTAAGTTAAGAGCGGATATGGTTCAAATCTATAAGGAAATGTTTGGAAAGGAGGCGCAGGTGGAAGCACTCCATGCAGGGCTTGAGTGCGGTATCATGACCGCAAAGATTCCCGGTCTGGACTGTGTGTCGTTTGGTCCCAATATTTATGATATCCACACTACAGAAGAGCGGCTGAGCATCTCCTCAACGGAGAGAATGTGGCGGTATCTGCTCGAGATCTTAAAGCAAAAATAGTAAAGTACTGAAAACCGCCTAGGGCGGCATGGAGGATAATATGGCAGAAAACTTTAGGGAATTTCAACCCGGAAACAGCTCTGAAAATGGGCGGGGAACACAGCGTGAAAACAATAAAAACAATTCATTTGGCAGACTGGCGGCAGGTATTGCGATTTTGTTCGTGCTTGCGGTGCTGGCTTTGGAGTCGGTCTATTCGATTGGAGAGCAGGAGCAGGGCGTCGTGACAACCTTTGGCAATGCGGGCAGCGTGGTGACTTCTGGGCTGCATTTTAAGATACCTTTTGTGCAGCGGGTGACAAAGGTTAATACGACGATTTTGGGCTTTCCGATCGGATACCGTTCTGGCAGTGAGGACAATGCCAGTCAGGAGCAGATTGATGATGAGTCGCTGATGATCACATCGGATTTTAATTTTGTCAATGTGGATTTTTATGTGGAGTACAAGGTATCTGATCCGGTGAAATACCTATACAATTCTCAGCAGCCAAAGGAGATCCTCAAAAATATCGCACAGTCCTGTATCAGAAATATTATCAGCAACTATGTGGTAGATGATGTGATCACAACAGGAAAGAGCAAGATTCAGGCTGAAATCAAAGAAATGATCGTCGAGAAGCTAGAGGAGCAGGATATCGGTCTGATGCTGGTCAATATCTCCATGCAGGATGCAGAGCCGCCTACCGAGGAGGTCATAGAGGCTTTTAAGGCAGTTGAGACTGCAAAGCAGGGCAAGGAGACTGCGATCAACAATGCAAACAAATATAGGAATGAAAAGCTTCCAGAGGCGAGTGCAAAGGCTGACCAGATTACACAGGACGCGGAGGCGGCAAGGCAGGAGCGTGTGAATGATGGAATCGCGCAGGCGGCGAGATTTAATGAGATGTATGCGGAGTATCAGAAAAATCCAGTTCTCACCAAACAGCGAATGTTCTATGAGGCGATGGAGGAGGTTCTGCCGGGCGTCAAGCTGATTATTGACGACGGCAGCGGTGACTTGAACAAGACACTGTATCTCGATGAATTGCAGCTAGAGGATATCACCGATAACAAACAGGTGCAGGAAACACAGGATACACCGTAAAACACAGGTCAGCATGGAGGAAGAACATGAAGAAAAATTTTAGCAGGGCACTCGGCGGAGTGCTGTTGGTGGCAGCGCTTGTGGTGCTGTTCAACTCAGCATTTATCATCAGGGAAAACCAGTATGGACTGGTGCGGGAATTTGGCAGGATTGAGCGGGTTATATCGGACTCAGGGCTGTATTTTAAGATTCCGTTTATACAGGAGAAAGATACGGTCACAAAAGAATTGCTGCTCTATGATATTGCTAAATCAGATGTTATCACGCAGGATAAGAAGTCGATGATTGTCGATAGCTTTGTGTTATGGCGTGTCACAGACCCAAAGGTTTTTGCGCAGACGCTCAATACCTCGGGACAGAATGCAGAGGGAAGAATCAATGTAGCAGTTTATAATTCGATCAAAAATGTGATCAGCAGCATGACGCAGTCCGATATCATCGCGGCGAGAGGTCAGAAGCTGACCAATCTGATCAAAGAAAATGTCACAGGCATCAACCAGTATGGGATTGAGATTACCACTGTCGAAATCAAACTTCTTGACTTGCCGGAGGACAACAAAAATGCCGTGTTTGAGCGCATGATCTCAGAGCGTGAAAATATCGCGGCGACCTACACCGCAGAGGGTAATTCAGATGCACAGAAAATCCGAAATACAACAGATAAGGAAACGGCAGTGATGCTCTCGGAGGCAAATAAAAATGCAGAGATTTTGAAAGCGGAAGGGGAGGCAGAATACATGAGAGAGATTGCTGCTGCATATGATGGAGACATGAAGGCAGAATTTTATAGTTTTACCAGAAGCTTGGACGCGCTCAAGAATGCGATCAAGGGCGGCAACAAGACGGTGATTCTCGACAAGGATTCCCCGATCACACAAATTTTTTACAACCGTTAATAACTTAACCAAGCAGAGAAGTGCTGCATAACATAAAATGTGCCCGCGATAAATTGGATTTACCGCAGGCACATAACGTAGCGTTGATGTCTGTGTGTGTTATGCCTCCGATGTGGCATTACCAAGCCGCATGTAGAAACATACCAGATAAAGACCACATACACCTACAAGCGCATAGATGATTCTGGAGAGCCATGTCATGCTGCCAAAGATTGCAGCGACCAGATTAAAGTCGAAGAAGCCGATGAGTCCCCAGTTTACAGCGCCGATGATTGCGATGGTCAATGCGATACCATCAATTAATTTATTACCCATATTTTCGCCTCCTCGAGAATAGAATTACCATATATTCTGGAAATTATACAAATAATGTACATTTAAGTTGTAACAAATTATTAATGACAAGTGTCGGAAAATGTAGATTACTATAATTAATTCATAAAATTTGTCTATTTAAATTGAAATATGCAAATGAATGTGATATCCTATTGTTGTGTGTAATTTTGCATAGTTTGAGGCCTGTATATCGAATCTTGCAGATACAGGTATCAGAGGAGGTATGCATAATGAAGGTCACTGGAAATCCTGAAGCTCAGAATGGGATTTGGGAGCAAATAAAATTAGAAGATTTAGAGCAGGAGAGGTCAGAAGTGAGAAAAACAGTAGAAAAGAAATCAACACCAAAGAAGACAACAGAGAAGAAGTCTGTCAGTGCAGCGAAGGCTGAGACAAAGGCGACAGAGGTAACAACGGAAGAACCGAAGAACGAGGTGACAACAGAGGCAGTGGAAACTCCGGTGGAGGAGACAGCCGTTGAGACAAAGACAGAAGAACCTGCTGCAAAGAAGGCTGAGACAAAGACAACGAGAACAAGGACAACAGCAGCGAAAAAGGATGAGAAGGAGACAAAGACAACTGCAAAGAAGGACGAAAAAGAGACAAAGACGAAGTCAACTGCAAAGGCTCCAACGGTAGAGAAGGTGGTTCTCCAGATGAGCGGCAGAGATTTGGCGATGAGTAATCTGATTGATCGGGTGAAGGCAGCGTACGTTGCAGAGGGGCACAAGGCAGATGCGATCAAGAACATTGAGGTCTATATTAAGATTGAAGAGAATATGGCATATTATGTGATTGATGAGTACGCTTCTGGTATCCGGCTGTTCGAGTAAGGCAAACAATTATTTTGAACAGACTAAAAGTCTCAGATTTTATGAAAAATCTGAGACTTTTAATTTTTGTCATTTATGTCTTGCGGATAAAATATGTTAAGACTATTCATTTCATCTTGTGTAATATTGGTAAATTGGTCCAGAATCACAGTGATATTGCTTTCTTTGGCATTGCATTGGATATAGATGATGTCTGTGAGCTGAGCTATTATATCTTTCAGCCGCATGGTATCGATTTTAGTGCGCTTTGTAGTTCTAGTTGACTTCATTTTATCATACCCCATTTTGGTGATTTGTAAAATAGCGAAGAACAAAAAACATAAAGCAGATATTTAAGAATCAAACGGTTACTCCAAGATAGTTATCAAAAGCTTCTGAGTAGATTTTACCATAACAGTCGGCTGAAATTCTACCAGAACGATATAGATGATAGGCTTCTTTGCACGCCTCTTTTAATTCAGGAGAATTTCCATACAGCTCACCAATTTTTCGTATTTTTTCAATCTGTTCGCATTCCAATGCACTGTATTTTTGAAAAGATTTCATTATTTGATCATTCCTTTTTCCTAAAGATGTGCGATTCATATACTAATAGCGTAGCATAAAAAATCTAAATTTTCAATATACAATCTTAAAATTGTCTGAAAAAATTAATAATCAAACTGCTTGACTTTAAACAACAATGTCGGTAGGATTATTTTATGAGGATATAAATCTTTATACGAGGGAGAGAGAAATGGAAAATTTAGAATTGACAAAGCGGCCTGTATTTATCGTTGGGCATAAAAATCCTGATACGGACTCCATTTGTTCGGCAATCGCCTATGCATATCTGAAAAATAAGTGTGATGACACCTGCGAGTATGTTCCGGCAAGGGCAGGGCAGGTAAATCAGGAGACACAGTATGTACTGAATGCGTTTCATGCTGACCCGCCTGTGTATCTGCATGATGTCATGACCGATGCGCGGGATATTGACATGAATGATGTGGAGGGTGTGACGGAGGATGTGTCACTCAAGAAAGCATGGCATTTGATGCGCGACAGAGGAGATGTGACAGTTCCTGTCATCAATCAAGATAAACTGACAGGTATTATTACAATCGGGGATATCGCCAATGCCTATATGGATGTGTATGACAATGGCATACTGTCCAGGGCAAAGACTTCTTATAAGAACATATTGGAAACCATCGATGCGGAGATGGTCGTGGGTGATGCATCCAGCTGTTTTGAGAGCGGTGAGGTGGTCATAGCGACTGCAAACCCGGATGTGCTTGAAGATTACATACATCCCGGTGACATGGTTCTGCTTGGGAACCGGTATGAGACACAGTTGTGTGCGATCGAGATGGGCGCTGCCTGTGTGGTAATTACGATGGGGGCAAAGATTTCCAAGACGATTCAAATCTTTGCAAAGGAGCATGACTGTATCCTGATCAGCACACCCTATGATACCGCGACTGTGGCACGCCTGATCAATCAGAGTATGCCGATTGGATACTTTATGCGGCGCGAGAAGCTCACGACTTTTAAGATTACAGATAAGACAGAAGATATCAGGGCGATTATGAAAAAGAAACGGTATCATGATTTTCCGGTGCTCGATGAGGAGGACAGATATGTCGGGATGATCTCACGGCGGACGCTGTTGAACCTGCGCAAAAAACAATTGATCTTGGTGGACCATAATGAGCACTCACAGACGGTTGACGGAATCGATGCAGCAGAGATTATAGAGATTATAGACCATCACAGGATAGGCACACTGGAGACGGTTTCGCCGGTATTTTTCAGGAATCAGCCGCTTGGCTGTACAGCAACGATCATCTATCAGATGTATCAGGAAAGGGGCATTGAAATTCCCAAAAATATTGCGGGTTTGATGATGTCGGCGATCATCTCCGATACGTTGATGTTTCATTCACCGACTGTGACGGAGGTGGATAAGGCAGCGGCGGTAAAGCTTTCTGAGATCTGCGGTGTGGAGATTGAGGAGTTTGCGATTGATATGTTTGGCGCAGGCAGCAATCTGAGTGATAAGTCAGCAGACGAAATATTCCATCAGGATTACAAGAATTTCTCAGTGAATGGATTTGAATTTAGTGTTGGACAGATTAATTCGATGAACAGCATCGAGCTTGAGGAGATTAAGGAGAAGCTCGTGCCCTATATCAAAGAGCAGATGCCAGGTCTGCCTGTTGAGATGTGTTTCTTCATGCTCACAAATATTGTCTATGAAAAGACGGAGCTTTTGTGCTTTGGCGAACGGTCAAGAGAGCTGGTCAGAACGGCGTTCAAACTGCCCAAGACGCAGAAAAAATTTGAATTGAAAAATTTGGTATCAAGAAAAAAACAATTGATTCCTGCTTTTGTATCTGTATTGCAGCAGTGGGAAAAATAGGCAGCCCGTTGGGGCTGTTTTCTTTTGCAGAAAGGTTCATTCACTATAAATGACAAATATAACCGATAGATTTCTTGGTGCATTTCCCGTATGATAAAGCTAGGAGAGTATGCCATGCGGCATGCAGTAGAATAGGTATCGCATGATAAAAACATACGATGAAAGTACAAGACAGTATCATAGTATGGAGAACTATGTGGCCTGCAATCAAACAGGGAGAATGCATATGTATAAGTTATTGATCGTTGAAGATGAAAAAGCAATTGCACAAGGGATTGCAAAAAGCAATCCATGGGAAGCGTGGGGATTTCAGATTGTTGGAATCTGCGGCAACGGGGAGGAGGCTGTGGCGTTCATTGAGAAGGATAAGCCTGATTTGGTTCTTTCTGATATCAGAATGCCGAAGATGGACGGGATTGCTCTGATGCAGTATTTGAATGCACAGTATCCTGAGATAAAGATAGTCATCCTCAGCGGGTATAATGACTTTGAGTATCTACAGATGGCAATACGAAATCATGTGGCAGAGTATTTGCTAAAACCTACATTGCTAGAGGAGTTTGAACAGCTTTTTAAGAAAATGAAAACAGCATTGGATGAGGAAGTGCAGCAGAAAAAAGATCAAGAAACACAGATCAAAGGCCGAGAATCCAATGCACTGTTGAAAGGATATGGATACAGTGAAGAGTTTGTGGAATCCTTTTTTTATCACAAAGATACAGATTCTTATCGTGTTGTCCAGTTCTGTGCACAGGAGGATGATGAGAGTGTTGCAGAGCGCGACAGAGAGTGGCAGTATCAACGAAAGCAGTCTATTGTGAAGGTCATGAACAGGCATGAACAGGACAGCGGTATGAGCGGATTTTATCTCTGCAATTATGAGGAGCAGATAACAGGGATTTTATGTGTTGATGAGGGCATAGGTGAGAAGGAGATAGAGGACATCCTCCTTGGCATATTAGATGCGGTTGACCAAGAGGTAGGCACAGCGCTGCACTGTGCGGTGAGCAGTCCTTGTGAGGATTATCGGATGCTTCCTCAGTGCTATGAACAGACAAAATACTGCATTGGACAAAAGCTGCTGCTGGACACGGACAAAAGAATTATCTGGTACAGACAGACAAAAGAAGAAAAGCATGATGTGAGCTTTGACTATTTTGGAATTGGATTTGACGAAAAAAATATCTTGAAATTTATTCTCAATCAGGACAAGGAGCAGCTTGAGAAGGAGCTTTCAGATGTTTTTGATCTGTTTCGGGAGTCGGCTGCAAAAGGAACTGGATATGTCGATATCCATTACGTGAACAGAATTTGTATGGAAATACTGTTCACGGTTTCCAGAGAGATTTACCGATATAACGTGCATCCAGAGAAGCTGATGAACGAGCACAATTATCACTATATGGATGTATTTGACAATCCTACTTTGGAGGGAAAGCTGGATTTTCTGCTGGGCATTTTTGATTTGTTCATGCAGGAGTGTGGGACACAGAAGGAAACTGTTTCCAAGACGGGAGAGCTGGCAAGGATGGTAAAGCGCATTGTGGACGAGGAATATATGTCCAATCTGATCTCGCTGGAATACGTTGCGGAGAAAGTACACAAGAATCCATCCTATATATCAAAGGTATTTAAAAATGAGTTTGACTGTAATTTCAGCTCTTATGTGACAGACCGGCGTCTTGAGAAGAGTAAGGAGCTTCTGGCAGATCCCTTGGTGAAGGTATATGAGATTGCGGAGGAGTTGGGATGGGCAGATGTGTCTAATTTTATCAAAGTTTTTAAAAAGAAGTTTGGTATTAGTCCTGATGAGTATCGCAAGGTGGCATCTGGCATAACAGACAGCAAAAGGTAAAGGAATGTAAGGAGAGTGCATTGGATGAAGCGGAAGCGCTGGAATATCAAAAAAAGGATTATGGCTGGGTTTGTGATTGTGCTTGCAGTCGTTTCTGTAGTGGTGACACTGCTGTTTCGGCAGACGGAGAACACCTTGCGCGTAGAGTACAGGAAGTTGGTGCAGAGCAGTGTGGAGGGGGCGGTGCACAGGCTGGATATGCTGGTTCGGGAGGTCTATAATATTTCGGATAATTTCGCATTTAACAATCAGCTTGAGCCCTATCTGGAAAAAACTTACACAGAGGATCAGGTTCATTTAAAGCAGGCGGATGTCTTGCGCATGTATCGCGATTTTTTCGAGTCTTCTGATATTCTGCAAAAAAGACAGAAAATTGGTGGAATCCTTACGACAAAGGGTGTTCTTTTTAATTTTGAGGATGTGAATTGTGATGGACAGGAAGTGACAGATCAGTTGATAGCACTTGGAATCAATAAGCCTGAACATTTGATGCGGTTTCGCTGGTATCCGCTCCAAGATAATTTTATGGTGCAGGATGCGACTGGGGATGTGCGCAGGGATAAAGCTGTCTTTGGTTCACGCAGAGTGTATTCCGTGTGGAAATCTGCATATATCTGCACACATATATTCTGTATTCGGGAGAAAGATCTCTATGAAGCTTATCAAGAAAGTGTCGTGGAGACAAAGGGAGAAATTTATATATTGGACGAAAGCGGAAATCTGATTTCTTCTAGCAATCAAGAGTGTGTGGAGCGGGGAACTGTTGAGGAGGTTTTTAAAAAGGAGATTCTGAACCGGACACAGGATGATTTTACATGGAAAACAAGAACGGAAAATTTTGAAATCTGTGTGCGTCAGTCAGAGATCAACAAATGGATGACGGTGGCGGTAATCCCACAGAAAAATATTACGGGTGAAGTGAATGCGTTATATCTGCGGATCTATGTCGTGCTGATTCTGTGTCTGATAGGTTGTGTTGTGGTATTGCTGCGTATGTATCAAGGATTTTTTACGCCGGTAAATGAGTTGAACCAAGCGATGCGCGAGGTGCAGATGGGCAATCTCAATGCTTATGTGAAGGAGACGGGGCGCAATGAAATTGCGGATATGATGCGCTACTACAATAATATGCTCCGTAGCATACATATACATGTGGTCGAGAAGCTGGAATCGGAGCGCAGGAAGAAAGAGCTGGAACTTGAAGTGCTGGTAGCGCAGATTAATCCCCATTTTCTATATAATACACTGGAAAATATTGTTTGGAAATCAAATGAGGCAGGACATCCAGACATTGGGCGTTTAGCCGCGATGCTCGGCAGGATGTATCGCCTTTCAACGAGCGGCGGGCAGATCATTATTCCTGTCAAGCATGAGATTGAACATTTGATGACATACACACAGATTCAGAAAAATCGATATGGCGATGCGTTTGATTTTGATCTGCGGGTCGATCACGAGGAACTTCGGAAGCTGATGACCTTGAAAATAATTTTACAGCCTATTATAGAAAATTCTTTTCTGCATGGGATGGAAGGACTTGACAGAAAAATGAAGATCAGGCTCAAAATCAAGAAGGCTGGCGACCGTCTGCAAATAAAATTGATTGACAACGGCTTGGGAATCACGAAGGAGCGGCTGGAGAAGGTGCGCAGAAAGATACGGGGAGAGGTGGTTGAGGAGGACAATCACAATGAGATGCAGCGCAGCAGCGGCATCGGACTGCACAATGTTGCGGCGCGCATCACACTGTACTTTGGCATTGAGGAGCCTGTAAAAATATCCAGTATATACCAGGTAGGAACTATTATTGTTGTGCAGATTCCTGTACTGACAAAAGAGGATTTAGACGAAAGAGGAGAATATGACTTACAAAATCACAAGAAAAACCAATAAACACAAAATTTAGTTTATATATTTTGTACAGTAAAACCGTTACAATAGAATTATCAAAGATGAAGGGAGAAATCATTATGAGAATGAAAGATTTGATGAAAAAAGGAATTGTAACGGCGTTGATCGTCAGCATGTCAGCTTCTGTATTTGCAGGTTGTGGAAGCAAGGATCAGGGGAGCACAGCGTCCAACCCGCAGCCATCGAAGGAGGATGCTGCACCACAGCAGTCAGAGGCAAAGCCAGATGCAGAGCAGCCAGCGAGCGATTCGGCATCTGATGAGCAGTCAGAAACATCAGGGGATGATAAGCCCTATGATGGCGTAACTTTAAAGTGGGCGCTCACAGACAATGCAGCCAGCGGTGAGGAGACACAGCAGATGGTGGCGCTGATCAAGGAAAAGACAGGTATTAACATTGAATTCTCTATCACACCGACAGCGGCGGCAGGAGAGATTGACAAGGTGCTTGTCAGCTTGATGGCAGGTGATGACATCGACATCGTATCAAGAACACCAATCCAGTTTGAGGAGTTCTACAATGCAGGCGTTCTCGCACCGCTTGATGAGCTTGCTGCAAATGTAGGCTATGATATGGAAGCGGTGTACAGCGGTGCTGCTGTGAAGTTTGACGGACAGACTTATGCGCTTCCCGCAGAGCGTGACATCTGGCTGACCTACTACAACAAGAAGGTATTTGACGATGCGGGGATTCCTTATCCAGAAGCAGAGGGATGGACTTGGGAGAAGTATGTTGAGACTGCACAGCAGTTAAATGATGCTGGCAAGGGCGTATGGGGTTCTTTTATCGGAAATGATGCAGTACATAGCTATATGTATGCGACACAGTCCGGCGTGAACCCTTACAAGGCAGACGGCACTTCTAACTTTGACGATCCTGCATTTGCAGAGAGCATGGAGTGGTTCTTTTCACTGGGCAATGATCTGAAGATTCAGCCAAGCAGTGTTGAGGTGGCTTCTGGTACATATCCGTACAACTCCTTCATGATCGGTGACAATATCGGACTCTATGTATGCGGCGGATGGGTAGCAAGTACACTGACAACGCTTGAAAAGTATCCGAGAGACTGGCAGGCAGGAATCCTTCCAATGCCGTATCCAGAAGGAAGTGAACCTTCTTCATTAGTTATTGATAGCTGCTATGCAGTGCCGGCAACAAGCTCTAACAAGGAAGCTGCTTTTGAGGCAATCAAGTGCATCGCTGAGAATAAGTACACATTAGGTTATGGACGTATTCCGGCAAAGACACTGACAGAGGAGGAAGCACGTGCTTACATCGAAGGCACATTGGTTCCAATGTTCGAACATGACGGCATTACAACAGAAGACTTTATGGCAGGTTGGTTTGATTCCAGCAGAAACTACATTAGTGAAAAGATTGTTGGAACAGCAGATACTGTGATTAACCAGATCATCACAGAGGAGAGCTTGATGTACGGACAGGGCGCAAAGAGCCTTGAGGATACGATGTCCTCTATCAAGTCCAGAGCAGATGAGGCAATTAAAGAGGCACAGGCGGAGTAACTAATTCTTAAAGTTGAATAATGAAGTCTGTAGATGGCTTGAAAAAGCATGAAAGGAGTGCTGTATGCCTACAGCACTCCTTTTTGTACCTAAAAATCGGAAAGAGCCGCTGCTACAGGCTGGAAATGGAGGCGCTATGCAGCAGAATAAAGTGAAAATCAGAACTTCTAATGCACAGAAAAAGGAAAACAGAGCGGGGTATTTCTTCATTGCACCGTATCTGATTTTTTTCACGGTTTTTACCGGGATTCCCTTTTTGATGGCGATAGGTATGTCGTTTTTGAATATTAAGTATATCACAAAACTGGATAATCTGAAATTTGTCGGACTCAAGAATTTTGCGAAAATCTTCACGAATAAAGAAATTTTGGACTCCCTATGGAGAACCTTTGGCTATGCGTTGGTTTATGTGCCGTTGATTATGATTCTTGGCTTTGCGCTGGCTGTCATTCTCAACAAGGGTGTGTATGCGAAGAACGCGCTGCGCGCGACGGTATTTATGCCATACGTGTCAAATATTGTGGCAGTTGCCGTTATTTTCAAGGTGCTGCTCGGCAGCAACAGTCCGATTATCCAGCAGCTGCAATCATGGGGATTTGATCCGCCATTACTGTTGCAGGATTTAAAGCTTGCACTTCCCACCACGGCTGTGATCGCGGTATGGAAGGGGCTTGGTCTGAACATGGTGGTCTATCTGGGGGCATTACAGGGTGTTCCTGCTGAACTCTTAGAGGCGGCACAGATTGATGGGGCTACGAAATGGGAGCGCATCCGTCACGTGGTATTTCCAATGGTTTCACCGACGACATTTTTCTTGCTGATCAGTTCTATCATTGGTTCTCTCCAGAACTTTACCATCATCCAGGCTTTGACAGAGGGTGGACCAGGTCAGGCTACGACAGTTATGAGTGTCAACATCGTTCGTACTGCGTTTATGAAATATGATACCAGTCTTGCGAGTGCAATGGCGCTGGTAATGTTTGTAATCGTTATGATCATCACGCTGATTCAGTGGTATGGTCAGAAGAAATGGGTTAATTATTAAGGAGGGGTTGATATGGCAGCGAAAGAAAAAGTATATAAAGTATTATTGACACTGTTTATGGCAGCCTTTGGTATTGTCTGCATCTTCCCGTTTATCTTCATGATCTCTTCTTCCTTCAAGATTAGTGCAGATGTTATGAAATTTCCGTTTCATTTGATACCGGAGCGGTTCACGATGGATAACTTTGTCGGACTGTTCACAAACGGTATGTATAATTTTCAGAAATGGTATGTGAACACAGTTGTGATGACGGCGCTTTGCATTATTATCAAGGTTTTCTTTGTCAGCTTTACAGCTTATGGTTTTTCCAAGATTAATTTCAAGGGAAGAGATGCGATCTTTTTGATTCTGTTGTCAGCAATGATGATTCCGAGTGATATCATGATTCTGCCAAGATATATCATTTTCAAAAATTTACATATTCTCGATACAATGTGGGCGCTGATTCTCCCAAGCTGTGTGGATGTATACTTTGTATTCCTGCTCAGACAGTCGTTTATCGCGATACCGGAATCGATCAGCGAGGCTGCTAAAATTGACGGATGTAATCATCTGCGCATTTTCTGGCAGGTAATTTTCCCGCTTGCAAAGCCTTCGATCGCAACGATGGCACTGTTCTCCTTCACATGGGCATGGAATGACTATATGGGACCATACCTGTACATCTCCACGATGGATAAGCAGATGTTGTCAGTTGGTGTCAAGCTGTTTTCTTCAGGCTTGATTCAGGATTACGGCTCGCAGATGGCAGCTGCTACAGTGGTATTGATTCCAGTGCTTGTGGCATTCCTGTTCTGCCAGCGGTTCTTTATCGAGGGCGTGGCAAGCAGCGGCGTGAAGGGTTAATGACGTGATTACAAATCTGATAGGAGATTAGAAAGCATATGATTAAAGAGTGGTTTAGACACGCGAAGTTAGGGATTTTTATGCACTGGGGCATCTACGCGGTAGACGGCGTCACAGAGTCATGGAGTTTTGGACAGGGCAGTATGACCTATGAGGATTACATGAAACAGTTGGACGGCTTTACCGCGTCAAAATATGACCCCAAAAAATGGGCAGCGCTCTTTAAGGAGGCAGGGGCAAGATATGCAGTGCTGACAACCAAGCATCACGATGGCGTATCGCTTGCGGAAACAGAGCACACGGATTTGAATGTGGTAAAGAGGACGCCGGCAGGAAGAGACTTGTTGGCGCCCTACTGTGAGGCGCTTCGGGAAGAGGGACTGAAAGTTGGTTTTTACTTTACGAATACAGACTGGTCGAATGTAGATAACATGCGGGTTATCTTAGACAAGAGCGAGGAGGAAGTCCTTGCGCTGCGAAAAGAGAACGTAGATTATCATCAAATGTATACGGAAATGTGCAAACTCGATAAGCATGAGGGCACACAGGACCCGGCGGAGCTTGAGGCTGCGTGGGCGCGCTTTATGCACCAGTATCGTCTGGGAATCCGAGAACTGCTGACAAAGTACGGAAATATTGATGTGATGTGGTTTGATGTGATGCTGACGCGAAAGGGATTCACTTGGGAGGCGGACAAAGTGCGTGAGATGATTCGCGAGCTGAATCCTGACACGATGGTGAATGCGCGTCTCGTGGGACAGGGCGACTATGAGACGCCGGAGCTGTATATTCCGTTAAGACCTTTATCGGAGCATTGGGAGCTGTGCAGTACGTTCAACAATTCGTGGGGCTATAAACCACAGGATGTAGCCTATAAAGATGTCCGCCAGATTGTGCGTATGTTGACGGCATGTATCGCTAAGGGGGGAAATCTGCTGATTTCCTTTGGACCGACACCGGAGGGAGAAATTCCAGCAGCGGTGGAGGAGAAGATGCGGGAGCTTGGAAAGTGGACGCACAAGTATGAGGAAGCTATTTATCCTACAGAGCAGGGGATTCCTGTAGAGTATTATCATGGAGACAGCACTCTGAGTGCAGACGGCAGGACACTGTATCTGTTCTGCAATGATAAGCCAAATGGATTTCTGCTGTTAAACGGCATTAAAAGTACCCGGATGGAGGTGACTTCTCTGACAAGCGGCAGGAAGTTAAACTGGACACTCACGGGTGGAGCACCGTGGCTGGATATGCCAGGACAAATCTGGATAGAGGTGCCGGAAGCAGACATTGACGAGATCTGTACTGTCATTAAGATCGTGTTTGAGGAACCCATCGACATGATACCATGCGATGAGGAGAAAAGTTCCGTAGGTGGGGTGGACTAAATTGAAAAAAGAACCAGGAATCCGTTTTTTGTTTTTATTGTGCTGGTGCTCTTACTTTTGTGCTTATATCGGGCGGCTGAATTACTCAGCCGCCTTGACAGATATGATTCAGTCAGAAGGATTTAGCAAAGGAGAGGCAGGGTTGATCGGCACAGCGTTTTTCTTTGCCTATGGGGCAGGGCAGTTTGTCAGTGGTTTCTTGGGGGATCGTCTTCCAGCAAAGTGGCTGGTTTTTATGGGGCTGTTCTGTTCAAGTATTTGCAATCTGCTCATGTCACAGGGTAAAAATATTGGCTTTATGATCGGTGTATGGTGTGTTAACGGGCTTGTGCAGGCATTGATCTGGTCGCCGATGCTGCGGCTTGTCACGGATTACTGCAAGGCGGAGGTTCGATCGAAACTCTGCGCCGCTTTAAACAGCGCTGTACCTGTGGGCACGATGGCAGCTTATGGGATTACAGCGGCAGTGCTGGGCATGTCTGGCTGGCGCTCGGTGTTTTTGTTGGGCGGTGTATGCCTTCTGATCATGTCCTTTGTGTGGTTTATGGGAATCACACACGTGCAGCGAACGATGCCAATGCAAGAAAAGCAGACACAGACTCCGCGTCAGGCGGGGCAGGAGCAGAAGACTGCAAAATTAGGTGGAATATTAGTACAGTCAGGGCTGATTTTGTTGCTTGCTGCACTGTTTGTACAGGGAGCCTTGAAGGACGGTGTCACGACATGGATACCTGTCTACATTCAGGAGACCTATGGTGTCAGCCCGATTCTGGCTGTGGCTGGGACGATGGTGATACCGCTGTGTAATCTGTTTGGTGTCTGGCTGGCGGCAGCTGCGTGCAGACGTGTGGAACGAAACGAGATTGCGATCTCAGGTGTATTTTTTGCCGTCTGTGCAGTGGCATTGCTGGCGCTGTGGCTGAGCTCTGGAAAGAGCATGGCAGCTTCGATGGGAATGTTAGCGCTGTCCACAACGACCATGATGACTGTAAACACAATGCTCACGGCGGTACTGCCATCCTGTTTTGGCACAGTTGGAAAGGCGTCTTCGATGTCAGGTCTGCTAAATTCCGCAGTGTACTCAGGAGGAGCAGTATCCGCTTACGGCATAGGCAGTATGGCGGGCTATTTCGGATGGACAGCCACGATCTTGATCTGGGCGGTCATGGCGGTGGTCTCTGTCCTGATCTGTGTATGTGCTGCGAAGCGGTGGGGCGTGTACCGCAGGAAGCTTGCAAGAGGCAAACAGTAAGATTTTATATAGACAAATAAGGAGAAAAAGAATGTCAGAACGTATCTATTTATTGCCAAAGGAAGGCAATGTTTACAAGGCAAATCTCCATTGCCACACGATTCATTCGGATGGACATCTGACGCCGGAGGAGGTGAAGGCGGCATATGTGGAGCAGGGGTATCAGATTGTAGCGATCACAGACCACAGGCATTACCAATGGCATCAAAATCTGTGTGATAAGGATTTTCTGGCACTGGCAGCTATAGAGGTTGATATCAATGAGCATTTCAAAGTGCCAGGAGACTTTTCAAGAGTAAAGACGTATCATATTAATTTATATGATGCCATACCCGAACAATTTACAGAGGAAAAGAAAAAAGATCTGATGCCGGAACGAAGATATAATGATACAGATTACATTAATGAGTATATTCGCAAAATGAAAGAGTACGGCTTCTTTGCCTGTTACAATCATCCCTACTGGTCTTTACAGAATTATGATGACTACAAAAATTTAAGAGGATTCTGGGGGATGGAAATTTATAATTATGGCTGCGAACATGATGGGCTGTACGGGTTTAACCCGCAGAGCTATGATGAGCTGCTGCGTCAGGGAAATCAGCTGTTCTGCGTTGCTACAGACGACAATCACAACCAACGTCCGTTTGGTGATCCACTGTGTGATTCTTTTGGCGGGTTTATTATGGTGAAGGCAGAGAATCTGACCTATGAGGCAGTGACAGGCGCGTTGCTTCGTGGAAATTTCTACAGCTCAATGGGACCAGAAATTTACAGTATGTCTGTTGAGGATGGTGTGCTGGAAATAGAGACCAGCCCTGTAGAAAAAATCTATGTGATGACAAGCGGCAGGAACTGTCATAAAAAGCTTGCCGCTTCGGGCGAGACAATAACGAATGCAGTATTTCAGCTCGATGGAACGGAAGAGTATATCAGAATACAGATTCGGGACGGACAAGGGCGCTATGCGTGCAGCAACGCATATGAGATGCGCGGGACTGTGCCAGTGCTTCGGACATATGACATGGCAGGAAGCTGACGATCGTGGTAAAAAGTTGAGAAACGCTTCATAACGGAGTGAGGATGGAGGAAAGAATGGACAAAAATTATGGAAGGGTAACAATACCCACAGATGCAGATATGGTGGAGGAGACCAAACAGACTGCGCAGCGCTGGGGCGCAGACGCTATCAGGGACTGCGATGGCACACAGATGCCGGATGCACTCAAATCTATGCCGGTTAAAATTTATTCGACTTATTATACGACCAGAAAGGATAATGCCTGGGCTCAGGCAAATCCAGACGAGGTACAACAGGTGTATCTGATGACGGAATTTTATACGGCGATGGATACTTCGCCGCTCAGAATTTTGCTGATGAAACATTTGTATAAAGAACAGTTAAAGCCAAACACACTGCATGATATCAAGCGGTGGTGGGAAGTGATTGACCGGACAACCGGCGAAGTTGTGCCAGCTTCGGGATGGGATTATGAGGAGGAGAGCGGGGAAGTGGTGATTCACCAGCCGATCGCTTTTCATGAGTACACGGTCAGCTTTCTGGCATTTATTATGTGGGACCCTGTACACATGTACAACTTTATCACAAACAGTTGGGAGAATGTGGAGCATCAGATTACCTTTGATGTGCGCCAGCCCAAGACGCAGCGTTATGTGATTGAGAAGCTAAAGCAGTGGCTAAAGGATAATCCAGACACGAACGTTGTGCGCTTTACGACCTTTTTTCATCAGTTTACGCTGGTGTTTGATGAGTTTGCGCGGGAGAAATTTGTGGATTGGTTTGGCTATAGCGCGAGCGTAAGCCCTTACATATTAGAACAGTTTGAGAAGGAAGTCGGTTATCCGTTCCGTCCGGAATACATCATCGATCAGGGATATCACAACAATACAAACCGCGTGCCGTCCAAGGAATTTCGTGATTTCCAGAAATTCCAGCAGCGCGAAGTGGCGAAGCTGATGAAGGTGTTGGTGGACATCTGTCATGAGAATGGCAGAGAGGCAATGATGTTTCTGGGGGATCACTGGATTGGCACGGAACCATATGGAGAGTATTTCAAGGAGGTCGGGCTGGATGCAGTGGTCGGCTCTGTCGGCAATGGCGCGACGCTGCGCTTGATTTCTGATATACCGGGCGTGAAGTATACAGAGGGAAGATTTCTGCCGTACTTTTTCCCGGATGTATTCCACGAGGGCGGCGACCCGATCAAAGAAGCCAAGATGAACTGGGTCACAGCAAGACGTGCGATTTTGAGAAAGCCAGTTGACCGCATCGGCTATGGCGGTTATTTAAAGCTGGCGCTGCAATTCCCGGATTTTATGCAGTATATTGAGGATATCTGTAATGAATTCCGTCTCCTGTATGAGAATGTAGGAGGACAGCAGCCGCACAGTCACTTTACGGTAGGCGTTCTGAATAGTTGGGGAAAGATGCGCTCATGGGGTACTCATATGGTAGCGCACGCCATTCACTACAAGCAGACCTACTCCTATGCAGGTGTGCTGGAAAGTCTGAGTGGAATGCCGTTTGATGTCAAGTTTATCAGCTTTGAGGATGTGCTGGAAAATCCTGCGGTATTGGATGCGTGCAAGGTGATCATCAATGTGGGAGATGCCTACACTGCGCCGAGCGGCGGCAGCTATTGGAAGAACCCAGCACTGTCCTGTGCCATCAAAGCATTTGTTGCAAAGGGCGGTGGATTCATCGGTGTGGGAGAGCCGAGTGCTTACCAGCATCAGGGACATTATTTTGCGCTCGCGAGTGTGCTGGGTGTGGATAAGGAGGTTGGATTCAGCCTGTCTACAGACAAATATAACTGGAAGGAACAGCCGCACTTTATCACGGAGGACAGACCGGAACATATTGACTTTGGCGAGGGCATGAAGAATATCTATGCATTGCCGGACACAACAATCATTCGGACACAGGGACAGGATGTACAGCTGGCGGCGAATACCTTTGGCGAGGGAAGAAGTGTGTATATCAGCGGTATTCCTTATTCCTTTGAGAATGCCAGACTGTTTTACCGCGCTATATTCTGGGCAGCAGGGGAAGAGGACCGCATGAAGATCTGGTACAGCGAGAATGACAATATTGAAGTGAATTACTATCCGGCAACTGGAAAGTATTGTGTGGTCAACAATACCTATGAGCCACAGGATACAGTGATCTATGACGGGCATGGCAAAGATACCAAGATGCATCTGGAGCCCAACGGAATCTATTGGTTTGATTTTGACGAACAGAAATAAGGATGATGCGTGTGATGATAGACAGAGACAGGTTCGTATTATACCACGGACGCTCGAATGAAGAAGTACAGGCTTGCAGAGAATATGTAAAAATATGGTGGCCGGAAGAGATGGCTGCGCGCCTTGAGATTGCAGATCAGGTGTGTGAGAACAAGTTTATCTTTAATCTTCCGTGGGATATGGAACAGACAGCGGAGATCGTGGCATTTGGCGAAGCGCTGGACTGGACCTATATGCCCGGAAAGGATGTGGAGTTTGTCTATCAGATGAACCGCCATCGTTATTGGGTCTGCTTAGGACAGGCATACGCCATCACTGGCAGAGAACGATATGTTAAAACATTTGTTTCTCAGATGGCAGACTGGATTTGGGAAAATGCCATCACCACAGAGACCATGCAAAAAACATGGCGCACGATCGAGGCAGGGATTCGGGCAGAAAACTGGATTAAGGCGATGGGATATATGATCAAAAGTCCTCATATAACGGATGAGGTACTGGATGCTTTCACCGAATCGATGCTGCTTCACGCACAGTATCTGGCGGAGAACAGAAAGAGCTTTAGCACGAAGAGTAATTGGGGAATCTTGGAGAGCAGCGGGCTTTTTGCCATCGGAAAAATGCTGGAGGAGTGTACGACAGAAAGTACCAGTCAGCGCGGCAGGGAATATGCCCTGCTCGCGCTGGAACGGCTGGAAAAGCAGCTCGCTACACAGGTGATGAGCGACGGGGTTCACTGGGAACAGTCCCCTATGTATCACAACGAGGTATTAAGATGCTGTCTCGAGGTGCTGCGTCTTGCAGAGATTTATCGAATGGAAGTTCCGGCGGGAATTTTGAGCATGACAAAGGCGATGGCTTATGCTGACCGATTTTGGCAGAAGCCAGATGGAACACAATTGGCAGGAGGGGACAGTGATAGCACTGATATTCGAGATATTCTCACCGCAAGTGCATTCCAGTTCAAAGATTCGATCTTAAAGTCGGGTGCATTTGCGCGGCTGGATTATGAGAGTATCTGGGATTATGGGCAGGTAGCTGCGTTGACATATGAGGCGCTTGGCGCGAAGGAGCCGGAGGAGAAGCTGATCTGGCTAAAGGAGAGCGGGAATTGGTATCTGCGTTCAGACTGGGGCAGCAGAGCAGATTATCTCCATGTTAGATGCGGCGGACTCGGCGGCGGTCACGGACATTTTGACAAGCTGCATATAGACTTGGTTGTCAATGGGGAAGATTTTCTCATAGATCCAGGGCGCTATACCTATGTGGACGGGGAGGAACGCCGCCGTCTGAAAAGCGCCGCGGCGCACAATACCGTGTTGGTAGATGATAAAGAGTACACACACTGTCTTGACGCGTGGGGTGTGTCTGGACTGCATAGCGCGGTGAATGGCAGCTGCGAAATGAAAGACACCTATACATATATTCAGTGCGGACATACGGGATATATGGATCAAGGTATAATGGTGAACCGCAAAATATTGGCAGTTGGCACAAAAGTTTATATAGTGTGCGATGAGTTTTGTGGTCTGGGACCGCATAGCTACAGCCAGCATTTTCATATGGCGCCAGAGTGTCATGTGTCTATGAAAGAGGGACATGACAAGGCAGTAGGTATCAAGGGGAAGAAGTTTAAAGCAAAATTGTGCTGTCTCTCGGAGAATGTCGAGACAAAGATCGAGACGTTTCCAATCTCAAAGCATTATAATCAGATAGAGCAGGCTGAGGCAGTGACATTTTGCCAGAAGACAGAGGGGGAAGCAGCCACTGCGAAAACCAAGTCCATGATCACTGTAATTTTCTGTGCTGATAACGAGAGTAATCAAGGCAGTATGGAGCGATATACTGCTGAGCTGATTCCAGTTGTTTCTTCGGCGCAGGAGCGTTTCTTAGAGCCATGTGAGGCACATGGAATCTTGCTCTCCTGTCAGGGCGAGCACTATCTGGTTGTGATAGCACATGTCGAGATGGGGGCGGATTGTGATTATATTGGCGCGATGAACCACTTTGGACTTGGCAGGGTGATGGTGACGAAGCTGCTGCCGGAGGAAGTAAATCAAAGTCATCTGCCGGGCGAGGAGCAGGGGATGACAGTGCTCTGCTGGTGAAAACCGCTGCGTTGAAATAGATGATGCGGCTTTGTGAAGAATAAAGGTAAATAAAGGAGTTTGGGATGATAAAGAATATTGTTTTTGATATGGGCAACGTACTCACGATATATCATGCAAGAGATTACATCTATAGGTATGTGGATAACGAGGAGGACTTTCTTTGGATAAAAAACCATGTTTGTACATCTGTGGAGTGGGTTCAGATGGACCGCGGGACAATCACAGATGATGAGGCAATTGCTGCGATCTGCGAGAGAGTACCTGCGCATCTGCATGACACGGTGGCGCGTTTTGTCAGGGAGTTTAGAATGGTGCAGCTGCCGAATCCACCTATGGAGAAGCTGGTGAAAGAGTTATCAGAGCGGGGATATGGTTTGTATTTGATGTCAAATATACCACATCGTTTCAGAATATTTAGCAAGTATATCAAATCCATAGAATATATGAAAGGGATTTGGATATCGTGCGAACACGGTTTGATCAAGCCAGAACCAGCGGCGTATCTCAATTTATTTGAGACGTTTTCGCTCAATCCAGAGGAGTGTTTTTTTGTGGATGACACGCCTCTAAATGTAGAGGCGGCAAGGAATCTGGGAATGAACGGATGCGTTTATTATGGAGATGTAGCAGAGCTTAGGGCAAATTTGAGGAAGGTCATCGAGGTTGACATAGCTTGACAGCGGCGTACCTTCCCAGAAAAGAAAGGGGTGCACAATATGCAGACAAAGGAAAGTTTATTATCATATGACAGAATGAGTAAGAAACAGGCAGAGGAGGCCTTGAAACTCGCCGTTTCCTTAGTGGAAGGAAATGTGGATGAGTTTACAGACTGTTTCCCAGACTCAAACAGCCAGGACAATTTTTATCCGAAATCGGAGAATGTGGAGTGGACGACGGGGTTCTGGACAGGAGAAATCTGGCTGGCATATGAAGAGACAGGAGCTGAAAAACTAAAACATGCAGGAGAGGTTCAGGTTGAAAGTTTTTTAGATCGGATTCTAAAGAGAGTTGATGTAGATCATCATGATATGGGATTTTTGTATTCGCCCTCCTGTGTGGCAGCATGGCAGCTCACAGGAAATGAGACAGCAAAGAGGGCAGCGCTTCTTGCCGCCGATAATCTGATGAGCCGTTTTTGCGAAAAAGGGCAGTTTTTCCAGGCATGGGGACAGCTTGGCGCGCCAGACAACTATCGTCTGATCATTGACTGCCTGTTAAATATGCCGCTGTTGTTCTGGGCATCGGAGGTCACAGGAAATGCAAAGTATGCAGATCATGCCAAAGCGCATATCAAGACTGCGATGCAGTATATCGTGCGCCCGGATTACTCGACGTACCATACCTACTTTTTTAACCCTGAGACGGGAGAGCCTGTAAAGGGTGTGACGCATCAGGGACACAGGCATGGTTCAGCGTGGACGAGAGGTCAGGCATGGGGAATTTACGGCTCTGCGATGGCATACCGCTATATTCAGGACGTGGCATATCAGGAGATTTTTGAGAAGGTCACAGAATATTTCCTGCTGCATTTGCCATCAGATTTGATTCCTTACTGGGATTTTGACTTTGATGATGGCAGTACTGAGCCAAGAGACTCCTCCTCCGCGGCGATTGCAGCCTGCGGTATGCTGGAAATGGCCAGACATATGACCGGAGAGAAAGCGCAATATTATCAAGATATGGCAAAGCGCCTGCTGCTGGCGCTGCGCAGCAACTGTGCAGTCACCTCCAAAGAACAGTCCAATGGACTGCTGCTGCATGGTACCTATGCGAGAAAATCCGATGAAAATCCCTGCGCAAACCGCGGTGTGGACGAGTGCAATACGTGGGGAGACTATTATTATCTCGAAGGCCTTGTCAGAATACACAGAGATTGGAAGTCTTATTGGTAAAGATCGTTTTCTTTTGGACGCCCATGTGCATAAAAATACCGCAGAACTTATGATTCTGCGGTATTTCATATGATTTGGTTCAATCGGAGTGACAAGATTCGAACTTGCGGCCTCCACCTCCCTAAGGTGGCGCTCTAGCCAAACTGAGCCACACCCCGATATCGGTATGTATGTCCAAACGACATCTATTATTATATAGAAACAAGCTCATAATGTCAATAAGAAAATAAAAGAATATAAAATTAAGAAAATTTACATAAACTATTGACAATTGTCAGACAATTTAGTATATTATTTATAGATTCGTGATAATTCAATCGCGAATGAGCATTATAAATGCGGCATTCAAGTGAATGCTTTTCACTTAACTCTTTTTCAATATAGTAATCCTTTGAAGAAAGCTTTTTCATGACAGTATCCTCCCAATTTGCTGCCGGAAAAAGCTTTCTTTGTGTGCAGCATAAAAAGTTGTGAAAAATGTGTAATTATCTGCAAGAAAGTATTATAATAAGAGTATGGCAACGCTTTAAAGGAATTTCGCGCTGTGGTTTTTTGAAAATGAAAGCTTCGTATGCATGATGAGAATACGTTGTTTTTGGAATGAGGATACGGAGGGAACAATGGATAAAGTATTAATTGTAGGTGTGAATTTTACAGCCGATTATAAAAACCAAAGCTTTGATCTTGCCATGGACGAGATGGTCAGTCTGGTGAAAGCGTGTGACATGGAGCCAGTGGGACGCATCGAGCAGAATATGGCAAGCGCCAATACCGCGACATATATTGGTGCGGGCAAGGTGCAGGAGGTTGGCGAGATGGTCAGGGCGCTGGAGGCGGATATGGTGGTGTTTGACAACGGGTTATCGCCCATACAGCTTAGGAATCTAAGCAGGGAATTAAACTGTCCGGTGATGGATAGAACGACGTTGATTCTGGAAATTTTTTCAGCGAGAGCAAAGACGCGAGAGGCAAAGCTCCAGGTTGAGGTTGCGAGATTACAGTATATGCTGCCAAGACTGGTAGGACTTCATGACGCCCTGTCAAGGCAGGGAGGCGCCAGCGGTGCGATGAGCAATAAGGGCGCCGGGGAGAAAAAACTGGAGCTGGACAGGCGTAAGCTGGAGCAAAGACTTACGACGATGCGCCGGGAGCTGGAAAAAATCGCAGGAGAGCGGGAGACACAACGAAAAAAGCGGTCAGAATCGGGGATTCCGAGAGTGGCATTGGTGGGGTACACAAATGCAGGAAAATCTACTGTCATGAACGCAATGCTGTCAGCGTATGATGGTGAGGAGGAGAAGCATGTGTACGAGAAGGATATGCTGTTCGCCACCCTGGATACCACTGTCAGAAGAATCTCGCCATCCGATGAAAATGATTTCCTGCTGTCCGATACAGTAGGGTTTATCTCGAATCTTCCGCACAGTCTGGTGAAGGCATTCCGCTCTACGCTGGAGGAAGTTCGGGAGGCAGACCTGCTTATTCAGGTGATCGATTATTCGGATGAGAATTATATGGAGCATATCCGAGTGACAGAAGATACCTTGAAAGAGCTTGGTGCAGAACAGATTCCGATGATTTATGTATACAATAAGGCAGATTTGTGTGGCATGGGAGAGTTTGCCACAATACAGGGAGATGACAAACTGTATATGTCTGCAAAATCCCAGAGCGGCATTCAGACGCTCATGACGCTGATTTCGGGAAAGCTGTCGGGCAGATACAGTGCGTGTGCATTTATCATCCCATATCAGCGGGGCGATGTAGTGTCCTATCTCAATGATAATGCTGTGGTCTACCGCACGGAGTACCGCGAGAACGGCGTGTATATGGAGACCAATGTAAGCCGTATTGATGCGGCGCGGTATGCGCAGTTTCAGGTGAAATAAACAGTATTTTTCGCTCTTGGCGAATGTTCACAATTTATTTATATTTTTATCATAATAATATGCTAATATGAATAATAACTTGTTGATGAAAGCATTTGCCGGAGGGGAGAATATGGATAAAAATGGAAAAAATACGAACCAAATAGACAAAATGCACAAAATTATATTTGCGGTTGGCATGGCGGGCGTCGCAGGGCTCAATATCGCGTCATGGAAGAGCGTAGCTTTTAGTGATTGGTATATCAAGAATATTTTTCCCGTCTGGCTGAATACGTATGCGCGTCTCACCAGCAAGATTCCCTTTAGTGTCGGTGAGATTATGCTGATACTGGCTGTGGTGCTCACGCTGTTTGGCATCGGCGCCGTGATCGTGAATCTAGTCTGCCGCAAAAGATTTCAGAGAGCTGTTGGATGCTTTGGAAGGTTTTATGCATGGACAGCATTGGTTGTCTGTTATGTGATGACGCTGAACTGTTTTATTCTGTATCATGGTTCTAGTTTTTCCGAGAAATATATGGTAAAAGAAAATGCGGCAGAGATGATGGTTGTCAGCAATTCTGACCGTGCAGTGACGCAGGCAGCAGGTCAAAAGACATACACGAAAAGAGAACTGGCGATATTGAGAGACTATATCGTGGAGAGATGCAATGAGCTAGAAAAGCAGATCATCCATGATGACAGTGGGGAGGCCTATTATGACGGGGACTTGATCGCGGCTTCGCAGCAGGCGATGGTGAAGCTCGGGGAAACATATGACCAACTCGCAGGGTTTTATGTGACACCCAAGTACTTAAGCTTTTCCGAGTTTTTTAGTCAGCAATACATAATGGGGTATTACTTTCCATTTTCTATGGAGGCAAACATTAATTCAATCATGTATATCACCAATGTGGCTCCGACAATCTGTCATGAGCTTGCACATACAAAGGGCTTTATCTATGAGGATGACGCGAATCTGATTGGTTTTCTGGCGTGCATCAATGCCGATGACCCGTTCTTGCAGTATTGTGGTTATCTGAGTGTGCTCAGCTATGTCAATAGTGATTTTTATGAATCTATTGGAAAAAGTCAGAGTGTGTACCAAACACATGTGAGAATCCGCGATGCGGTAGCGGACGATAACGTTTTTTTGACAAGAGAGGAGTGGCAGACGGTCGAGAAGAAGGCTGTTGTCAAGACCTCCACAGTGAAGAAGGTCTCGAATACGCTGATGGATACGACGCTGAAATTAAATGGTGTGGAGGAGGGTGTGCTCCAGTATAACAATGTCGTGGGACTGTTATTGACATACTACGACGGAGAACTGTATTAATTGTGTATGTGAAAATAGTGCCGGTGTCCATACAATCTGGACGCCGGCAGCAGGGAGGCAGTTATGGGAGATCTTATCTCATATGTATATGAATTTGGCGGTTTCACGTTTACGGAGAAACCATTTTGTGAGATTGATGGATTGGTATTTTCCCATCTTTCTTATTTTTTATTTGGCGGGATTGTTCCCGGAATCGACGACAATATGCCAGCGATCGCGCTGTGTGATGTGGCACAGCGGATGGACTGGCATAATTTTATATCCGTGAAATGGGAGTTGGACAAGAACCGCGAGCTTTTTTACAAGGTGGCTTTTTCTCGCCGGTATCGCAATACCAAGGCAAACTTTTTGGTGGAGGAGATGAATGCCGAGGAGGATGTACAGTTTTGCGCAGTGACATTTCTCTTGGGGAACGGTGATACATTTGTATCCTTTCGCGGGACAGACGATGTGTTGATCGGGTGGAAAGAGGATTTCTATATGGCATACCGCACGCCGGTGGGCGCCCAACTCAGAAGCACAGAATACCTAGAGCAGGTGGCTAGGCTGCTTGCCAGAAAAAGGCGTCTTAGGTTTTATCTGGGGGGACATTCGAAGGGCGGAAATCTGGCGGTGTACGCGGCAATGACCTGCGATGAAGCATTAAAGAGCAGAATTGGAAAAATATATAATATGGACGGACCGGGATTTCGACCTGATTTTATGGAGACACTGGATTATGACGGCGTGAGGGACAAAATCCTAAAGATTGTTCCAGATGAATCCTTTGTGGGAATGCTGATGGAACAGAAGGAAGATTACGAGCTGATCAAGAGTACGGAGATTGGTGTGCAGCAGCACATTTGTTTTTCGTGGTGTGTGGAGGGAGATCATTTTGAGCGTTCAGAGGTTCAGAAGCCAAAGCGAAAAGAATTGTATGACCGCATTAACAACTGGATTTTTGCGCTGGGGATCGAGCAGGTTGGAGACTTTATCGAGAGCTTGTTCAAAATAATAGAAATTACGGAGGCAAAGACGCTGTCAGATTTAAAAAATGTGAAAGGAGGAGAGATCGCCAAAAAAATTCATACGATCATACAGGAGTATGCGAAAATGAATGAGGAGACAAAACAGGTCTTTTGGGAAATTGGAGGATTTATGATAGAGGTGCTTGCCAAGGATCAGCAGGAGCGCATTGGACGATGGAAAACTTTTGAAAAAATCAGGCAGCGGGTAGAACATTGACCTATAAATGTAACCATTTTCATATAAAAGACTAAAATTGACGAGAAAAGACGAGAAAAGACAGTTGACTTATTACGAAAAACAGTATAAAATTCATAGTGTAAGCTCTTACAAGAAAAGTTGAAAAAAAGATAGAACTATGTAAATAATGTATTTTCAGAAGTGTTCTTCAGCACTTTTGAGAGTGCTGAGAATAAATGGAGGAGTGATTAAAATGGCAAAAAAAGTAGTAACAATGGGTGAGATTATGTTAAGGCTCTCTACACCAAACAACGAGAAGTTTATCCAGGCGGACGAGTTTGACATCAACTACGGCGGCGGTGAGGCAAATGTGGCGGTATCACTGGCAAACTATGGACATGATGCAAGCTTTGTGACAGCGGTTCCTGATAATGAGTTGGGAGAGTGTGCGGTCGCAGCGCTGAGAAAGTATGGTGTGGGTACTGCAAATATCGCAAAGTGCGGAGAGAGACTGGGCATTTATTATCTGGAATCCGGCTCTTCGATGAGACCTTCCAAGGTTGTGTATGACAGGGCGCATTCATCCATCTCGACAGCGACAGCGGCAGATTTTGATTTTGACAAGATTTTTGAGGGTGTTGACTGGTTTCATTTTACAGGTATCACACCCGCAGTATCGGACACAGCGGCAGTGCTCACAGAGGAGGCGTTAAAGGCAGCAAAGAAGCATGGTGTGAAGGTTTCTGTGGACTTGAACTTCAGAAAGAAGCTGTGGTCCTCAGAGAAGGCACAGAAGATTATGAAAAACCTGATGCAGTATGTCGATGTCTGCATCGGTAATGAGGAGGATGCAGAGCTTGTGCTGGGGTATAAGCCAGGCAATACAGATGTGACGAGCGGTGATCTCGAGCTTGCAGGATATAAGTCCATCTTTGAACAGATGGTTTCAGATTATAACTTTGAGTACTGCATCTCATCCCTCAGAGTCAGCCATTCAGCCTCTGACAATGGGTGGTCTGCATGTATTTATGCAAGGGACACGAAAGAATTTTATCACTCTAAGGAATACAGCATTCATCCCATCGTAGACCGTGTCGGCGGCGGCGATTCTTTTGCGGGCGGCGTGATCTGCGGTCTGCTGGATGGCAAGGACTTCAAGGCGGCATTGGAGTTTGGTGTGGCGGCATCCGCATTGAAGCACACGATACCGGGCGACTTTAACTTAGTGTCGAGAAAAGAAGTCGAGACACTTGCGGGCGGCGATGCATCCGGGCGCGTACAGCGTTAATGAGATCTCATGGGAATAGACAACGTTTTGCATCAGCAAACGGTTGTTTATTCTCACAAAAATACATAGTATCAAAATCGTTTATAGGAGGAAATGAATCATGGCAAACACAAATCCGTTTTCACTGGAAGGAAAAATCGCACTTGTGACAGGTGCATCTTACGGCATTGGCTTTTCAATTGCAAAAGCAATGGCAGGCGCAGGGGCAACGATTGTATTTAATGACATTAAGCAGGAGCTTGTGGACAAGGGCGTTGCAGCATATAAGGAGGAGGGCATCGACGCGCATGGATATGTGTGTGATGTCACCAATGAGGATGCTGTCAATGAGATGGTTGCGGCGATCGAGAAAGAAGTTGGCGTGATAGATATACTTGTCAACAATGCAGGTATCATCAAGAGAATCCCGATGTGTGAGATGACTGCGGCAGAGTTTAGACAGGTTATCGATGTCGATCTGAATGCGCCGTTTATCGTATCAAAGGCAGTGATTCCTGCCATGATCAAGAAGGGACATGGCAAGATTATCAATATCTGCTCTATGATGTCAGAGCTTGGACGTGAGACGGTATCTGCGTATGCAGCTGCAAAGGGCGGATTAAAGATGCTTACAAAGAATATATGTTCTGAATACGGTGAGTTCAATATCCAGTGCAACGGCATCGGACCAGGCTACATCGAGACACCGCAGACGGCACCGCTGCGCGAGCGTCAGCCGGATGGAAGCAGACATCCGTTTGATACCTTTATCTGTGCAAAGACACCGGCAAACAGATGGTTACAGCCGGATGAGCTTGGCGGACCTGCTGTTTTCCTTGCTTCAGAAGCATCAAATGGCGTAAATGGACATATACTGTATGTTGATGGCGGAATCCTTGCTTACATTGGCAAACAGCCTCAATAAAACGGTATGCGAATATCATAACAAGGAAAAGAGGAAAAATATGAACGAGGTATTGGAGAAAATCAGTAAAATAGGCATTGTGCCTGTTGTCGTACTGGATGATGCAAAGGATGCAAAGCCTCTGGCAGAGGCGCTGGTCAAGGGCGGACTTCCCTGTGCGGAGGTTACGTTCAGAACAGCGGCAGCCGAGGAGTCTATTCGGATTATGGCGCGTGAATTTCCTGAAATGCTGGTTGGCGCAGGCACTGTACTCACGACAGAGCAGGTTGACCGCGCGGTCAATGCAGGTGCGAAGTTTATCGTAAGCCCTGGATTAAATCCCAAGGTGGTAAAGTACTGTATCGATAAAGGTGTTCCTGTGACACCGGGCACATCAAATCCCTCTGATGTAGAGCAGGCAATTGAGCTGGGGCTTGAGGTGGTCAAGTTCTTTCCGGCAGAGGCAGCAGGCGGCTTGAATATGATTAAGTCTATGGCAGCGCCCTATACACAGATGAAATTCATGCCGACAGGCGGCATCTCTGCAAAGAATATCTGTGCGTACCTTGCATTTGATAAGATCATTGCGTGCGGTGGTTCATGGATGGTTCAGAAGGACCTTGTGGCAGCCGGAAAGTATGATGAGATCCAGTCGCTCACAGAGGAGGCAGTCAGGACGATGCTCGGCTTTGAGCTTAGACATATTGGTGTAAACTGTGAGGATGAGGCAGCGGCGGATGCAGTTGCTTCCAGATACGATGAATTGTTTGGTTTTACGAAAAAAGCAGGAAACAGTTCTGTCTTTGCAGGGATTGAAGTCGAGGCGATGAAGAAGATTGGGCGCGGAGCAAACGGACATATCGCAATCGGTACAAACAGTGTGGCGCGCGCAAAGAATTATCTCGAGTCGGTGAAGCATGTGAAGTTCATAGAGGACTCGGCAGTTGTAAAGAACGGCAAGCTCACAGCGATTTATATGGAAGAGGAGATTGGCGGTTTTGCAGTTCATCTTGTACAGAAATAAGTAATGATACAGATTGGATGTACGAAAGATTCGTGACGGATATCAATATAAATGAGTTATAAACGACAGAGGTGTCACAGTGTATGTGATGCCTCTTTGTGCACGATTTTTTTAATTCGTGCAAAAGACACATAGAAGGAGGTTTTGACCAATGTTATATCAGATTAATATGATCACTGAGGACGGCTGGATTGCGATTGATACAATCGGGTGGGCATCTGAGCCGGTGCGCCGGCTTGTGCAGAGTGTTGCGGAGGAGATGGGGAAGGAGGTTTTCCAGCCCTATGAGGGAGATGCGCAGTTTATGATCAAGGGCGATCCCTACAAGCTGATTTTTCAATATGATGATGTGTTTGGCACCTGTGTCATATTGGATAAGCCAGAGGACCGGGATGCAGTTGTAGCTCTTTTGGAGCGGCATTTTGAGAAGCTGGCAGCGCAGAGCAATTGACGCGATCTTGGCACAGCGGAAAGGAACATGGTAAATGCGGCACAGGAAGCATATAATTCTAGTGCAAGACATATAACTGACTATAACCTATAAACGCTATATATGAAACTCTATGTGCAGTACAATGCAAAAAAGAATGCATAACAGTGCATAAATAGCAATAAAACACATAGAGTATGTAATATATGTATAAAAATACATTTTAAATATCATTAAAATACACCAAAACAGAGAAAAAGAAGTTCATGCTTGATTACTGTAGGAATATAAGCGATAATATGAAGGGTAGCAGCTTATTCTGAGCTGCCTTGTGAAATGTATGATAGAGAGAATATGAATAGTCAATTTAAGAAAGGAAGTTTATCATGGGAGTAAAAGTTTTGCTTGATTCAGTAGAAAAAGTTCGCGATTTTATAGATATCACAAGGAGTGCGCCGTATGACATTGATTTGATCAGCGGCAGGAATACATATCTCGATGCCAAATCGCTGCTAGGTGTGCTGAGTTGTGATTGCAGAAAGCCGCTACTTCTTGACATACATGCCGAGCTAGAAGAGCGGGCAGAGTTTATGTCCAGAATTGAAAAGTATGTTGTGGCATAAATATAGATTTATCGTATAGATCAAAAAGCCTTTGCGGTATGCAGGCTGTATCAGAAGCCGCCGATGGACCAGAAATAATAGAATTATGATGCGTATAGAGCATATGTTTAGAGAGTGTCAAGCAAATTTTTGACACTCTCTTTTTGGCATACAGACATTCTACTTGTCCTGCAAACGGTTTGCCAGATAGATGAGTGCATCTAAATCTTCAGCAGAAAGGTCCTTTGCGCAGAGAAAAAGCTGATGCAGCTTTAAAGTTTCTGTATTATTCACATCAAAAAATTCTTTTGGCGTGATCTCCAAATAATCACAAATATAGAGAAATTCAGACATAGAAGGTAGTGCTTTGCCGGAAGATATGCTCTGGATATAGCTTTTGCTGTGGCCTAAATCAAGGCTCATTTTATATTCAGAGATATTTTTTTGGATGCGCAGTTCTGTGATGCGCTCCCGAATAAAAGTTTCATTCATGATGCCGTACCTCTTTTTGTATAGCATATACCGATAGAAATTGTAATATTACTAATTTAATCGGTAATTTATATTGACTTATACCGATTAGTTCGGTATAATCGAGAATTGTAAATTGATGGCATAAGTCACAAAAACATGGATGTGGCTTAGGGTAGGCAGTATACAACAGGAAAGGGATTTCACAGAATGAAGAGAGATTATGCGGTTGTCATAGTAACCTATAATCGGGAACTGTTGTTGCGTGAATGTATCAGGCAGGTAGAACAGCAGACGGTTTCAGCATCGAAGATTATCATTGTCAACAATGCATCAACAGATGGAACGCGGCAATATCTGAAAGAATTGTCTCGTAAGAACAGCGTCTATCAGATTATTGAGTGCAGCCAAAACCTTGGTGGAGCTGGAGGGTTTGCGAGAGGAATCGCATATGCCATTAATTGCAGCATTGACTGTGTACTGCTGATCGATGATGATGCGATGATCAGTGTGGATTATATGGAACAGTTGTTGGAAGCGAGGGACAGAAATCCTCAGTACGGTGCTTTTGCGGGCTGTGTGCTGGTTGATGGAAAAATTGACACACATCACCGGAAAAATTTTTCCAAAGTGGGGTTGTTGTTTAAAAACTGCAAGGAAGCCTTGTATCAGAACGGTTGTTTTGCATGCGAGACGGCCTCCTTTTGTGGGATGCTTGTGGATAAGATTATTATTGACAAGATTGGACTGCCCAATGCAGAATATTTTATCTGTCATGACGATGTGGAGTATTCGATAAGAATCAATCAATTCAGCAAGTTTTTCGTGGTGCCCAGAGCAGTACTACACCATAAAACACGGACGGAGACAGTGAGGAGTTATCCTAGAAGGTATGACTGGCGTGATTATTATGCGATCAGAAACCGATTATGGTATGTGATGGAACACGGAACATTGATTGACCGATGGATCAATTGGTCAGATTTATTCATTCGGGTCATTTTTCGCAACTGGATATTTGGGTTGATCAAAAGAGACGGATATGACTGGCAGTATGAGAAGGTAATCGCTAGGACGGCAATACAAAATGTACATAATAATAGAAAAAAGACGTACATACAACTAAAAATAAGAGTGACGGAAGGGCTGCATAATGAGAATACACTTAAAGGAAATTTTTGATTATCAGGATATGATTTACAGCTTGGTCCGGCGGGATTTGAGGGGAAAGTACAAAGGTTCCATATTGGGATTCTTGTGGACATTCATCAATCCGTTGTGCCAGATGATCGTGTATACAATTGTGTTTTCTGTCATTGTGCAAACAGATCTCGAACAGTTTTATGTATATATGATCACAGGCATGGTCCCGTGGCTGTTTTTTGATATGTCATTGCGTCAAGGGACGGGTTGTGTGCGTTACCAGGGAGAAATGGTTAAAAAAATATATTTTCCGAGGGAAGTCCTGCCGGTTGCGTGTGTGACTTCGAATTTTGTGAATATGTTGTTTTGTTTTTTGATTGTGTTTTTTGTATGTATTGTATCCGGTGCTGGACTTCATTTGGCGGTACTTGTCTGGCTGCCCCCTGTGATGCTCATCGAGTATCTGCTGACGGTGGGGTTTGTATTGCTGGTGGCTGCGGGAACTGTTTATCTAAAAGATCTGGAACATATTATCACAGTCATACTTATGGCATGGATTTACCTTACGCCAATCATGTATCCGCTCCATATGATTCCTGATCGTATTTTATGGATTTTTCAAATAAATCCTATAACACCAGTCATCGAGGCGTACCATGCAATTTTGTATTGGAAGAAAGCGCCTGATTTGTCGGAATTGGCCTATGCTTTTATATTTGGGATTGTTTTGCTGGTGATCAGCGAGGTGGTGTTTATGAAATTAAGTGATAATTTTGCGGAGGAGCTGTGATGGAGCGGGAGTGTGCGATCAGGGTAGAGCATATAGCGAAACACTTTAAGGTGTATGCCGATAAGGCAGCGATGCTGAAGGAACGTGTATTATTTGCCAGTCGTAATCAGTATGAGATTCGTGAAATTATAAAGGATGTATCTTTTCAAGTTCCCAGAGGGCAGGCGCTTGGCTTGATTGGAAAGAATGGCTGTGGCAAAAGCACGATTCTAAAGATGTTGACGAGAATTTTAAAGCCAAACGCAGGTAACATGATCGTAAAGGGCAGGGTATCAAGTCTGATTGAACTCGGAGCCGGGTTTCACCCGGATATGAGTGGACGGGAGAATATCTACATTAACGCGACGATTTTTGGGCTGAAAAGAGAGGAGATCGACAGTCGGTTGCCGGATATCATCAGCTTTTCAGAATTGGAGGAGTTTATAGATAATCCTGTCAGGACTTATTCTTCGGGTATGTATATGCGGCTTGCATTTGCTGTGGCAATCAACGTCAATGCCGATATTTTGCTGATTGATGAGATTCTTGCCGTCGGGGATGCTGGATTTCAGAAAAAATGTTTTCAGCGATTGCGCCAGATCAAGGAGCAGGGAACCACAATTGTCATCGTCTCACACGCGATGGAACAATTGTATGGAATTTGTGACCGCTTGATATGGATTGAGGGTGGAATTGTTCAGGAGGATGGATTGCCAAAGCAGGTAGCAATGCACTATCTTGACTTTATGGAGGATGAGCGTCTTAGGAAGTTCATGACAAAAAGCCGCGAGCAGTGCCAAGATGTGCGCAGGCATTCGCTATTGGAACTTACGGACAGGATTCACCCGGATGCGCGCAGGGATGGTTCTCAGGAGGTATATTTCACAGAGATCTCGCTGTTCAATCAGGATTGGCAGGAATGTCAGATTTTTGATACAGGGGACAAAGTTATCCTAAAGATGGCGTATCGCACAAAGCAAGTACATCCAGCCGTCAATTTTAATATGGACTTTGTGAAAGATAACTGGCAGTACTGCTATGGGTGTTGTTATGCTAAGCCAGGCGACGAGCTGCCAGTGCTTGACGAGAGCGGTGAGATTTTTCTTGTAATCGATGCGTTAATGCTGCTGCCCGGTAAGTATTTTCTGGATGTAGGTATCAATGGACCAGCAGGTGAGTTGTATGACAATGTGAGGAATTTCATGCAGATTACAGTGCGGGAGTATGTACATGACGAGTTCGGGCCATGTACGTTTACACATCATTGGCAGAGATAGGAAGAACGGAGGATCAACATGGAGATACAGAAAATACTGTTTCCGCAGGTAGGGCGGTGTACAGAAAGAGAGATGTATTTCAGACTGGAAAAGTCCGGTTTTGGAAGTAATCAAATGCTGTTTTACGACAATGAGAGGCAGACCATTTTATTTCGAACGGGGGAAAAGGTCTGGTTTGATACATATTTTAATGGATTTTCTATCGAAAAATGGAAAAAGTATACAGTCCTTGACAAACTGACGTTGAAGCTGGAATTATCAGGAAAATTTAAGGTGATACTGCTCAGTAAAGAGAAGATACACAATGAGATCTATGAGAAGATAATTCGTGCGGTGATCATTGATACAGACGTGCGAGAGAGGTGTGAGTTTTCGTTTGAGGATGGTACGGCAAAGGGAATGTACACCTTTGGGCTTGAGGCACTGAGCGATGACAGCATCTTTTATGGCGGCGCTTACTGTAGCAGCATTTGTCAGGAATCAGTACGTGAAGTGAAAATCGGTATTGGGATTTGTACCTATCGTCGAGAAGCATTTGTCAGGAAAAACTTAAAAATTTTGCGGGACTGTGTCTTAGAAAACGAGTCATCACCACTATATGACCACGTTGAAGTTTTTGTGGCGGATAACGGCAGGACGTTAGAGGTAGAGGAGCTGCAAACGCCGCAAGTGCATATTTATCCAAATCGTAATGTGGGCGGTGCCGGCGGTTTTACACGAGATTTGATCGAGATGATGCAGAACAATGATATTTATCGGATCACACATGTCCTGTTGATGGATGATGATATTGTGATAGAACCGGAAGCGTTGGTCAAAACCTACATGCTGTTGTCTCTGCTTAAAGAGGAGTATCTCGATACATTTGTGGGCGGTGCAATGCTGCGGCTGGATAGACAGTATATTCAAGTGGAATCGGGGGCAGTGTGGAATGCAGGTCATCTTGACCCATTAAAAATGAATCTGGATCTGCGTCAGTGCGAAGCGTGTCTTTACAATGAAACGGAGGAGTTTTCAGAGTATAATGCGTGGTGGTATTGCTGTTTTCCGATTGATATTGTCACGCCAGAGAATCTTCCGCTGCCGATTTTTATCCGTGGAGATGATTTGGAGTATGGTCTGCGCAATATGAAGCAGTTGATTTTGATGAATGGGATCTGTGTATGGCATGAGCCTTTTGAAAATAAGTACTCGTCGTTTCTGGAATATTATATTATCCGAAATCTTTTGATTGACAATGCGCTTCATTATCCAGAGTATAATGCCAAAAAATTAAATCACGCGCTGTTCAAGCACTGCATTCAGGAAATCATGTTTTACAGATACAAAAATATTGATTTGTATTTTCAGGGTATCAACGATTTTCTCAAAGGTCCAGCGTGGTTGATGCAGCAGGACGGGGAAGCGCTGCATCAACAGGTCATGGCAGCAGGGTATAAGGCAGTAGGGATTGACCAGTTGGATATGCGGTTCAGTTATCCCAAATATTGCAGGAGTTTTGAGATACAGCATACGACGCGCTCTAAAATAAAGCGGAACTTAACCTTTAACGGGTTGTTTTTGAAGGCAAAGGGAGAGGGGATTGTACAGATGGCATCGCCAAAGACCGTACAGTTTTACCGGAAAAAGAGAGTCATGCACTATGATGCAGCCGCGAAGAAAGCGTTTATTACAGAGCGGAATGTGGGGCAGTCTGTAAGCTATTTATTTCAGACGTTTGGGATGATGCTGCACATATCCTTCCGATTGAAGAAGGTACAACAGAAGTATCGCGCAGAGGGGAAGCAGTTGAGAACACTGGCGTTTTGGACGAGGTACTTGGGAATGGATAGGAACGAGATGGAAGAGGTGTAAGGATGAAAATAAATAAAAATGCACTGAAAGCGGTGTTCATCAATTGGTTTATTGCATTTGTGGCATTTGCTCCATTTCTGTTGAATAGTAATGGTTTATTTTCTCTGTCTAATGATTTTGATGCACAAGAGTTGGCATTTAATATGTTTGTGAATCGTGAAATCAAGGCAGGGAATGTCTTTTATAACTGGTCAATTGATCTGGGGTCTGATTTTATTGGCTCTTTTAGTTTTTATAATTTAGGAAGTCCGTTTTTATGGCTGACCTTGATATTTCCTCCAGAGATGTTTCCTTATCTTGTAGGATGGATTTATATGCTGAAATATGCGATTGCAGGTCTAAGTTCCTATTTGTATCTTGAACAGTATGTAGAAAATAAGAATTGTGCATTAATTGGTTCAGTTTTGTATGCTTTTTCTGGATACCAGGCTGCAAATTTGGTGTTTTATCATTTTCATGATGTAGTGGCATTTTTTCCTTTGCTGTTATTGGGCATCGACGAGGCATTGACGAAGAAGAAAAAAGGAAAAATGGCGTTGGCAGTTTTTATTAATGCACTGGTCAATTGGAACTTTTTCTTCGGGCAAGTTGTATTTTCAGTACTGTATTATATTTTTAGGTATGCGGCGTTTCAGCAAATTAAAATAGGGCAGTGGAAAAGTGTGATAAAGCAGGCTGTTGTATGTATGGTAGAGGGAGCCATAGGCGTTGGCATGTCCGCCGTGCTGTTTATTCCTTCTGTCTATTCTATTTTAAATAATGACAGAATTTCAAATCATATCAAAGGGGCAGATGCACTCGCCTTTTCGACACAGGATTATTTACAACTGATCAAAGCGTTATTACTGCCGAATGAAACGCTGTGTAATCAATCTGTATTATCGGCAGACAACTGGTATTCAATTGCGGCGTATCTGCCGTTTGTCAGTATTATTTTTGTGGCAGTCTATGTGCAGATGAACCGACAGACGTGGCTTAGCGGACTGCTAAAAATTTCTTTGATAGCTGCTGCGGTGCCTGTGTTCAATAATGTTTTTGCCTCCTTGAATGCAGAACCATACCGGCGTTGGTATTATATGCCAATTTTAATGATGGTGCTGGCATCTGTGAAAGTTTTGGAAAGCGTTTCATCGGAGAAAAAAGTTCGAGAAAAAAGCATTATATGGGCATATTATGCACTTGCGGCTGTCTTTTTGTTATTTGTATATTTGATGTATTTTGAATGGTCGGATTCGAAAGAGAATGCGGTCAACAATTATAAAGTTTTTTTGATCTATACGATATTGGGTGTGACGGGGATTTTGTTCACTGTTTATTTGGTGAAAAATCTATACAGATGGCGGTATTTTTATCATGCTTTTCTCCTTGCCGTTGGCATCGTAGGAAGTGTGAATATTATTTTTAATATTGTCAGATATCATCAAAATGCAGATTATCATTCGACACAGGAAGTATATCATGACATCGTTAAATCCACAGAGCCATTGCAGTCAGATATTATACCATATCGCTATGCGATGAATGAACCATATTATAATAGAAATCTGGCCAATTCATTGACCAGCAAGGACTCATTTATTTCGACTGTCGATTCGGGAATATTTGAATTTTATGATGCGATTCGCTGTCATAGACATAATATGACAAATCCCGGACCAGATGGAACAATCGAGCTATTGTCTGGCAAATATTATGTTCAAGATGAAAAATGGGAAAATGATACGCCTTACAAGGTCATTGATAATGGAAGTAAGAATGTATATATTTATGAGGACAGGAATGCGCTGCCAATTGGCTTTGCATATGACACATATATTTTGAAAAGTGAATTTGATACATTGCAGCCTGAAATCCTGTCGTGGGTAATGATGCGGACACTTGTTGTCAAGGACGAAGATGAGGAGCTTGTCTCTGAGACATTAAATCACTATGATTTGAATTGTGGGGATATATTTTCAATAGAAAACAAACATCGGGATATTAAGAATCATCGCAAAGAAAGTTCCACAGCGTTTGAGCATTCTACCACTGGTTTTTCCGCTGTAATTTACGCAGATGGGAATAAATATGCTTTTTTTAGTGTGCCCTACAGTACGAGATGGTCTGCAACAGTGAACGGACATAGCAAGAAGATTTTAAATGTAAATGGGCTGATGGCGGTACCTATAGACAGTGGTAAGAATAGCATTGAATTTCACTATGATACAACAATCAATAAAATAGGCTTGGCTGTCAGTTTCATGGCTGTGCTGCTGTTTATCATGTGGAGCGTATGGAAGCCTAAAAAATACAATAACGATGCGGAGGATGATCATGTTACCAATATTGTACATAGTAATACCCTGTTACAATGAAGAGGCGGTTTTGCCGATCACAAGCCAACTATTTCTAAATAAAGTAGAAGAGCTGATTGCCAGGCAGCAGATTGATGAGAGAAGCCGTATTCTGTTTGTCAACGATGGAAGTAAAGATAATACCTGGAAAATCATTTGTGACCTGTCAAAGCAGAATGAAAGGTATATAGGCATCAGCCAAAGTCGTAATAGAGGTCATCAAAATGCGGTTCTTGCCGGCTTGATGGAGTCGAAAGAACGCTGTGATATTACCATATCGATAGACTGTGACGGACAGGACGATTTGAACGCTATGAATCAGATGGTGGAGGAGTATCAAAAGGGGGCTGAGATCGTATATGGGATTCGCAGTAAACGGGATACAGACACTTTTTTTAAACGGTTTACGGCAGAGGGATTTTATAAAGTATTAAATTGGATGGGTGCAGAGGTAGTGTTTAATCACGCAGATTACAGATTGATTTCCAGCAGGGTTTTAAAAGAGCTGGAAAATTATAAAGAAGTGAATATTTTTCTTCGTGGGATGATTCCCCTGATCGGGTTTCAGAGTGCAGGGGTATATTATGACCGCAATGAGCGGATAGCGGGTAAAAGCCATTATCCGTTGCGCAAAATGCTTGCGCTTGCATTTGATGGAATCACAAGCCTGAGCATCAAACCGATTCATATTATTACAGTGGCAGGATTATTGATCTCTCTGAGTAGTTTTATGGGAGTCATATGGTCCGTTATTGTGCAGATGACGGGGAAGAGTGTTGCGGGCTGGGCGAGCATGACAAGTATTATCTGTTTCATAGGCGGCGTGCAATTAGTCTGTCTGGGGGTTTTAGGCGAATATATTGGGAAGATTTATCTGGAAGTAAAGGCGCGGCCAAGATATATTATCAGTGATAGAACAACAAATTACAAGGATGAGCAGGAGAGTACATAAGATGGCTTTCAGTTGGTATATGCATTTTGTCTGGAGCGTAGCAAGGTGGATTGCTGCCATTGGGGGGTATGTGGTGTTGATCAGATCTCTTGATGGTATGATCGCAGAGGATGTAGTCTTTGTTGTGAGAGTACATGCTGCCATTTTATGTATGATCTGGATTTTTAAAGGATGTATCAGGAAATGGCTGACCCGAAAGGAGCTTTATGAATTATATATAATACTGTATTGGAGTTCTCCGCCAGCAGGATTTTATCTGATAGAGAAAATATATAATCCCAATATAAATGCAATGACATGGCTGTATGCACTGGGCAATATGGTTTGTCTGACAGGATTATTAGTTTGCATCAGTATGGTGTTTTCAAATATGAGAACAGCAATTGTTCTGTATTGGTCAGTCCTTTTGATATTTGCGTTGGCAAATTATTATGTGACCCAGTTTCGGGGAAATCCGTTTATGCCAAGTGATTTGTTTTCTGTCACAACAGCAGCTAGGGTTGTTGGTAAATACACCTTTACAATATCAAAAAATCTTATATTAGGCATTTTATACTATGTTTGGAGCATTACAATTGCGGTTATTCTGCCATACGAGAAGAAAAAACGCAATCGAGGGCAGCGTATGCGCTGTGTATTGTATTTGGTCGGATGTATGCTGCTTTTGAAACACATTAATATAGAAGCGGTTTATAAGTTTTGCCTGGCAGATATTCAGTGGGATATCGGTGGGGTATATCAGGAGAAAGGGAGTATTTTAAGTTTTGTCACATTGCTTCAAAATTTTGGTGCAGAGAAACCAGAAGGATATCACAGCAAGCGTGCAGAACAGCTCCTCAATCAGACGAAGGTACAGGACCTTGGCAATAGTGAGCTTTGTCCGACGATCATTGCGATTATGGATGAAAGTTTTAGTGATCTGCGCGTGTTAGGAGAATTTGATACTTCCGAAGCGTATCTGCACAATTGGTATGGCATTGATGATTATCGTCTGCGCGGAAATCTCTATGTGTCAACTTATGCGGGAGGAACAGCGAATACAGAGTTTGAATTCTTGACAGGAAACAGTTTGGGAAATTTGCCGGCAGGAATTGTGCCATACCAGATTTATAATTTGAAGAATGTAGGAAATATGGCGGATATTCTTCGGGCGAATGGCTATAGGACAACGGCGATTCATCCTGAATATAAAGGTAACTGGACAAGAACACGCGTGTATGAAAGTTTTGGATTTGATACTTTTTTGAGCATTGATGATTTCGAGAATCCCGGTCGTATACGGGGCAGTGTAAGTGATAAAGCTTCCTTTGAAAAGGTGATAGAAGTTTTTGAGAGCAGCGACAGCCCTCAATTTATTTTTAATGTCACTATGCAGAATCATGGGGGATACGACGTGAATGACCTGTCTGGCTATGAGCTGATTGAGCTAAAAGAAGCATGGAGAAGGTTTTCTGATGTTGAGACCTATCTTACACTGATTCGCGAAAGTGATCTGGCAATCTGTGAATTGATAGATTATTTTAGAAGTGTAGACAGACCTGTCATTGTGTGTATATTTGGGGATCACCAGCCAGGAGTGAACGAGCTGTGGATTGAAGAAGTGATGGGAAAGGAAACAAATCAAATTTCTTTTGAAGAACAGCAGCGAAAGTACTGTGTGCCATATATGATATGGGCAAATTATGAGACAACACAGCTGTCACAGATCTTAGATACCAGCAGCAACTATTTGGGCGCACTGCTGTTAGAGCAAGCCGGTGTAATTCGAACGGATTATGTGGATTATCTCCTCCAGATGCAAGAACAGATTCCGGTGATGAACGCATATGGATATCAGACAAATGATACAAGATGGCATTCTTTTGATGAGACGACAGAAGTGACAAGGTGGATTGATGATTATAGTATCATACAGTACTATGCAATGTTTGATTCAAAGAGAAACAAAAAGTATTATCGGCCATAGTTATTGAAGGAGAACATGGATGTTTAAGATGGAAAAGAAATTTTGGGATTGCATTGAACGAAATCTAATACGAATAATAGTGATAATTGGAACGATCTTAAGTGTACTGATCAGAGTTGCATTCAAAGATATCATTAGCGGCGATTATAAGGCATTTCTTGAAGGCTGGTATGACCAAATATACTCGGGGGGGTATAAAGTCGCTGGGCGAGCAAGTCGGTAATTACAATTTCCTATATCAGCTTTGTATCGCAGTGATGACGTATGTTCCAATCAATTCTCTGTATGCATATAAAATTTTATCGGGTTTCTTTGATTTTTTGGTAGCAGTAATGGCTGCATTGACGGTGGAACTGGTAAGTGATAAACATCAAAAAGGCAGTATGCTGTGCACTTACTTTATGGTGTTGTTTTCCCCGATCACCATATTAAATTCATCTGCGTGGGCACAATGTGATTCAATCTATGTATTTTGGGCGATAGCATCGTTGTACGCATTGTGTAAGAAAAAGTATGCCATTGCCCTCATTTTACTGGGGATGTCCTTTGCGTTTAAGCTTCAGGCGGTCTTTATTTTACCGTTTTTTCTGTATGTGTATTTTGCTGAGAAAAAGTTTTCAATTGTCCAGTTTGCGTTGATTCCCGCTACAATGCTGGCTACGGAATTACCAATTTTGTATTTTGGCAGGAGTATCTTCGAAATATTTGAGGTTTATTTGGGGCAGACGAATACTTACACAAGTGTTTCTATGAATTATCCGTCCTTTTGGACAATTATCTTCGAGGCGGGAAGCAGTGCGTTTTACAAGGCACATCAATCTGCTGCGGTATGTATCACAGTTGCAGTACTGGCAGCCTTAATGGTCTGGTGGATTGTCAAAAGAATCGCGTTAAATAGCAAAAATATAATTTATATGGCGTTTCTGAGCGCTTACACGTGCGTACTATTTCTGCCGCAGATGCATGAGAGATATGGTTACATCTATGAAATACTTGCGATCATACTGGTATTTATGAATAAGAGAACTATAAAATTAATCATATCGTTATATATCATAACGCTGATCACATATGGACACTATTTGTTTGGACTGCCGTATGGCATCAATATATATATGGGAATTGCAAATACAGTAGTATGGTTTGGGTATGTATGTGAATTTGCAAGAGAAGTTGAAAGGATTGAGTAGTGGGCGCTGGATGCGGGCAGCTTGCGCGTCTGCCATATATAAAAAATAATCCCGAATTTCTATAACAAATAGAAATTTGGGATTTTCTGAATGCAGGAGATGGGACTTGAACCCACACGATATTGCTACCACAGGCACCTGAAGCCTGCGCGTCTGCCAATTCCGCCACTCCTGCGTGCTTATTTAAATTATCACATTTTTTTTCAAATGTCAACAAAAAATTGATAGAAATTTAAATTAATTTATAGTATACTAGATTTAAAGTGTTTTAATACTATCATAATATGCGTGAAATCGCAGGAACGGAGATTGTTATGGGTATTCATGTTGGTATACTTATTTTTGGTCTTTTTGACGGAGGCCTGACCTTTGCTATTGCATTCTGTCTTTTAAAAGCCAGATTCAAAGGGAAACAAATTGGAAGGATTTTGGGAACGGTGTTAGGAATTATTTTATTTTCTATCTATATCGCCCTATTTGTCTATTTTAATACTCCTGGAACAAAGGTAAATCCAGACTTTCGGACTTTCATATACTTAGCTCCGATCGTATTATCTGTGCTGTTGTGCACTCTGGTTTTCCTATCCCAGCCTCCAAAGAAGCAGGCCGTTGCGGAGAATCCGGAGGAGGATTTAACCGCAGATACCGCTGAGACAGAAGAAATACTTTAATTGTCAAACAACAGGGAACATGGTATAATGGGCGTTAAAGGGAATATAAACGTCAATGATTTTTGTAAGGAGGTATGCAAATATGTTCGAAAAACTTGAAAACGTAATTAAAATTCCATCCAAAATCAACAATAAACTTATTCTTAAGGTGGTACCAGGGCATTTTGCCACAAACCATTCACACATCAATTATTATATGGATATGACACGTCTGAAAGTGGGACAGAGGGAAGCCTATCAGGCCGCTTCTACTATGGCGAAAGAATACCAGTACAGCACGCCTATTGATACAATTATCTGTATGGATGGCTGCTATATGATCGGCGCCTTTCTTGCCAGCAAACTCACAGAAGCCGGTGTGATCTCCATGAATATGCACCAGAGTATCTACGTCATTGAACCGGAGTTTAACTCCAACGGACAGATGATGTTCCGTGATAACATTCAGCCGATGGTGAGGGGAAAAAATGTTCTTCTCCTTCTCGCCTCTGCCACAACCGGAAAGACCATTGCACAAAGTCTGGAGTGTATAGAATATTATGGCGGGATCATTCAGGGAATCTCGGCAATCTTCAGTGCCACTGACCAGATAGAGGGACACACTGTCAAATCGATCTTCCACACAGATGATCTGCCTGACTACCAGTCCTTCTCTCAGCATCACTGTCCTTTCTGTGAAGCTGGACATAAAATCGATGCTATTGTGAACAGCTATGGGT
>ERZ808054.265-NODE-265-length-62220-cov-4.896400_pt1 | contig 62220 bp, 76 predicted proteins | sample MGYA00380201_ERZ808054 | MGnify/ENA primary metagenome ERZ808054 (study PRJEB31490, sample SAMN06133419) | mouse gut metagenome | isolation source: Z5_2 | host: mice | place: China: Chengdu | collected 2015-05 ... | reverse complement strand
TTTGAACTTGAAACCAAATAAACGGAGGTGTCGGTTTGAAAAAGGGGAAAGTATTAGGGCTTCTGGCGATGTCGGCAGTACTGCTGACCGGCTGCGTGGATTCCATGCCGGAGCTCACGGCGGAGCAGTCGGAGATCATTGCGGAATATGCAGCTGGACTTCTGCTGAAATATTCCTCCAACTATAATTATAAAATTGCGAGTGAGGAGGAAGTGGCGGCGGCTTTGGCGGCAGCCGAACAGGAAGTCTCTGAGCCGGAGACAGAGCAGGCGGCAGAGTCGGACAGTGGACAGCCGGAGGAGGAGACAGGTCAGCAGGAAGTCGTTTCGCCGGAGACAGAGACGGCGGAAGTCGAGCCGGAGCAGCAGGTGCAGTTCGTGGCGGATCTTGATTTCGCGGCAGAACTGGGCATTGATGATCTGATCATCAGATATCAGTCTTTTGAAATATGCAGTTCATTTCCGCAGGATAATTCGGGGTTCAGCGTGGATGCCGCGCAGGGCAAAAAGCTTTTGGTGATGCATTTTGATCTGGAGGGACTTCCCGAGAAGGATGTAGACTGCAACTTGTTTGACTATGATATCAAGATGCGGGTAAATGTCAATGACACAGCCTCTGCAACCGTACTGAGTACACTGCTTCCGAATGATCTCGCCTCTTATATGGACGTAGTGCATGCCGGTGACATTGTTGACGTGGTGGCGGTCGCAGCGATCGAGGACATGACGGAGGAGGAGATCCAGACACTGACCTTGTGGGCATCTTCAAGCGCGCAGACATGTACGGTGAGGCTGAAATAGTGGATATGAATAAAAAAATGAAAAAATCACTGAAAATATTTGTAATTATTCATATGCATATGTTATAATTATTTAAAGATGAACACTCTGCACAGCAGTGGAGATAAAGAGATCGAAAATACAAAAGTACATTTTGATCATCTGGTAGAATGGAGGTTTAATATGGAGACTAAGATTCTCTTGGAGAACGGAACAAATGAGTTGGAAGTATTAGAATTTGTGGTGGATGGAAATTCTTACGGCATCAATGTGGCAAAGATCAGAGAGATCATTACCTATTCACCAGTAACACCTGTACCGAATGCGCATCCCAGTGTGGAAGGTATCTTCATGCCGCGCGATGCGATGATCACGGCGATCGACCTGCGGAATTGCCTGCAGCGCGGACAGTCCCAGCCGGGTGGCTTGTTCATTATCACAAGTTTTAATAAACTCGACATTGCTTTTCATGTTGATGCTGTGATCGGTATTCACAGAGTTTCATGGGTTGATATTATTAAACCGGGTGCTACAGTGACATCGGCGGAGGATGGTATCTCTACAGGTATCATCAAGATCGACGGGAAGATCATCATCATTCTGGATTTTGAGAAGATCATCACGGACATCAATCCGGAGACCGGTCTGAAAGTGACAGAGATCGATGCGTTGGGTGCGAGAGAAAATTCTGAGGTTCCGATCCTGATCGCGGAGGATTCCTCCCTTCTGAGGAAGCTTATCATAGATTCCCTCAAGAAAGCGGGCTATGACAATATCATCAAGGCTGAAAACGGAGAGGAAGCGTGGGAGTACATAGTAAAGTGCAGGGATGCGGGAAACCTGGACAAAGAGGTACATCTTCTGATCACGGACATCGAGATGCCGATCATGGATGGTCACCGTCTCACCAAACTCGTGAAGTCGGATGATGCGACAAAGCACATACCGGTGATCATTTTCTCTTCACTTGTCAACGAGGAGATGAAGAGAAAAGGCGAGGATCTGGGGGCGGATGCACAGTTGTCCAAACCTGAGATCGGAAATCTTGTTAAGGTCATTGACAAGTTGCTCGCAAGATAATAGTTTCTTATTAAGGTTTTGTTTATACGCCTTGTGCGACCGAGTAGGGGAATGTCTTTTCCACTGCTCGTCGCGCTGGGCGCATGTTGCGTCAGCAACTAATTTCCTTATGTGCCTCTGTGCAATCGAGTGGAAGGGCGATGTTTTCCGATACTCGTCGCGCCGGGTGCGTGGAGAGAGGCTGTTTACACGCCCCAGTGCATAAAATAAGATAGAGCCGGGATAGAATGCCCGGCTCTAGCAAGTTAGGAGATAGCATGGACAAGATGGAAATCGTGGAGAAATGTAGAGTATTGTCAGAGAAGATCGCTGACGCAGATATGGTGCTTGTGGGTGTCGGCGAGGAGTTTAACGAGGATTTTAGTGATATTGGCAGGTTTCCGCATCTCATGTCTGCTCTGGAGGAGGTTGACATTGACCAGACGCTGGAATGGACAGTACCATTTTTGGAACATCGTTTTCTGATCGAGCACAATGACGGAAGACTTGTGGAGGCATATCGAAATCTATATGAGATGATCAAGGACAAAAATTACTTTGTGGTCACGACCTGTATTGACGAGAATATCAAGAAAGCTGCGTTTGATATGGCAAGGATAGTTGAACCCTGTGGAAACCATGCAATGCTTCAATGCAGCGGCAGGTGCTGCAGCGAGCTGTATCCTTCGACGGAGTTTTCGGATTTGGTGAGGCAGGCGATCCTGGACGGAGTGGGTCTGGATTCCCTCGAAATACCCAAGTGCCCTGTCTGCGGCAAACCGTTGGTCTACAACAATATTCTGTGTGAGCAGAACTATGTGGAGGAAGGTTATCAGAAGCAGTGGGAGAAGTACACAAAGTGGCTGCAGCTGACACTGAACAAAAAACTCTGTATCCTTGAACTGGGCGTGGAGTTGAATCTCCCCAACATTATCAGGTGGCCTTTTGAAAAGGTTGCGTTTTATAATCAGAAAGCAAGTTTTTTCAGAGTGAATGCTTCATTATTCCAGATGACGGAGGAATTGAGCAGCAAGGGGATCAGTATAGACATGAATGCGGTTGATTATTTGCGCGCATATGGGCATTCGTAATAAAAGCATAATTTCAGAGGAGGAACCAATCATGGAAGAACCAGTGATAGCAGGAGAAAGGACAGGATCGACGGTGCCAATGTCTCCGGAGGATTCGGTGATGTCTGTAGATGTGCCGGTCATGATGGAAGAAATCAGCATTGACTCCCTGGAGATACCGGAGACACCCGACTTGGAAATACCTGATCTGGAGATACCGGATTTAGATCTCTCTGATTTAAATCTGTCGGATATTGTGATGCCGGGGGATGCGCCTGGTGTGGTGAGCGCAGACATGGCGGTGGAGGAGATGAACTCCCCATCTGCGGAGACAATTGAGGAGCTGCAGCTGGAGGATCTGCAAATCGAAGACCTGCAGCTGGAGGATTCGCCGTCAGGGGAGCTGCAGTTTGAAGACCTGTCATCCGAGGATCTGCAAATCGAAGACCTGCAGCTGGAGGATCTGCAAATCGAAGACCTGCAGCTGGAGGATCTGTCATCCGGGGATCTGCAAATCGAGGATCTGCAGCTTGAGACGCATCCGGTTGAAGAGCCTCAGATTGAAGCGTTTCAGCTGGAAGATCTGCAGCTTGAGGCGCAGCCGGCTGGAGATTTTTCGACAAATGTGATTGATGTACAGCAGTCAGATACAGAGGAACCAAATATAGAAGAACCAAATATAGAGACTCCTGAAACAGACTATATGGAAATGCCAGAAATGCCGGATTCAGGGGAAGGATTCAGTTTGGAGGATATAAATATGCCAGATTCAGATAGCGAACTTAAATTAGAAGATATTGATATACCAGGAATGTCAGATGATGATTTTTTGGGGAGCGAGCTGAGTATTGACGGACTGGACGAGGCGATCCAGTCAGAGACAGAGCGTCAGATGGCTGGCGAGTTGAATATTGACGAATTGGAGTTCGACAATATCAGTGCTGAGGCTGGAGGCCTGGATGCAGATATGCCTGATCTGACCATGCTGGGGGACAGTGACAGCGTGCTTGATGCGTCGATCAGTATGGACGACAATCTCGAAGATGTGTTAAATATGCTTGATGACGACGCAGAACTTGCGGAGATCAACGACATGCTCAAAAAGTCGGACAATAATGAGCCGATACAGGATGATATGATGGATCTGCTGCATCAGATGGCGGATGATGAGGCTGCGTCGGTAAATGCAGGTATCAATCGTACGGACGACGATGATGACGGTGTGCCGCTGCCGGATCTCTCCCAGCTTACGCCTGAACCGGAGGAAAGCGAGCCGAAGAAAAAAGATAAAAAGGCTGCCAAAAAGAAGAAGAAGGCGGATAAGGAAGATGCGGAGACGGCTGTGGAGAAGACAAAAGAACCCGGCAGACTGGGAAAGTTTTTCAACCTGCTGACAGAGGAGTTTGTGCCTGAACCGACGGAGGAGGAGCTTGCGGCAGAGAAGGAAGCAAAAGCGGCAAAGAAGCAGGAGAATCTGACCAAGAAGGAAGAGGAAAAGCTTGCCAGGGAAGAAGCGAAGAAGGCAAAGGCGGAGGAGAAAGCAGCAGCAGACCGCGTAAAGCAGGAGGCGGCGGCACAGAAGAAAAAAGAGAAGCTTGCCAGGAAAGAGGCGAAGAAGGCAAAGCTTGCAGCGGAGGGACCAAAGAAACGCATTCCACCCAAGAAGATCGCGGTTGCGGCTGCTTTTGGCGCTTCGGTGGGCGGTGCGATCGTCCTAGCGTCAAATGTCCTGTCCACGCAGGGATTTCTCCAGACGGCAAAAAATGCATACTATGACGGGGATTACAAGACAGTATATGAGGCGACCTATGGCATGGAGCTTGATGACAGCAAGAACGAAGGTCTGATCCAGGCGAGGAGCAAGGTCATATACACGGTCCAGCGCAGGCTTGATTCCTATCAGATATACATAAAGACAGGACGCGAGGTGGAAGCGCTCGATGCATTGCTGCGGGGGATCACAGCCTATGACAGTGTCAATGCAGATGCGGAGAGATATGAAGTGATGGAAGAGCTTGATGCAGTCAAGGCAGAAATCTTAGATACGCTTTCTCAGAATTACGGTCTTGACGAGACAGAGGCGAGGGCTGTCATAGCCAATGAGGATGCGGTATCTTATACGATCGCACTCAAGGAGGTCATAGCAGGCAATTAGGATGCTGGCGCTGTGGGATTCTTTTGTGAAGTGTGTGGAGAAAGGCTGAGAAAATGATAGCGGTAATTGATTATGATGCCGGGAATATAAAGAGTGTGGAACAGGCATTGACGGCGTTGGGCGAGACAGCAGTGATCACAAGGGATCGGGAAGAGATATTGAGGGCAGATAAGGTGATCCTGCCGGGCGTGGGTGCCTTTGGAGATGCCATGGAAAGGATCAGGGGGTACGGCCTGGAGGAGATCATTGGGGAAGTGGTCGTCCGGAAGACGCCTTTTCTTGGGATCTGCCTGGGACTGCAGCTGTTGTTCGAGTCCAGCGAGGAGACACCGGGCGTGAAAGGTCTCGGGATCCTGCGGGGAAAGATTGTAAAGATACCGGACAATGCAGGGCTGAAAGTGCCCCAGATCGGGTGGAATTCCCTGAAATTTCCAAACAGTGGGAGACTTTTCAGAGGGATCGCAGAGGATTCCTATGTATATTTTGTGCATTCGTATTATCTGCAGGCGGAAGAACCGGGGATCGTGACAGCGACCACTGAGTATGCGGTACATATCCATGCGTCTGTCGAGAAGGGAAATGTGTTTGCATGTCAGTTTCATCCGGAGAAAAGTTCTGATGTCGGGCTGCGGATCTTACAGAATTTTGTGACAGTGACAGTTCTTTGATGCCCGAATGGAGGAAGCAAATGATTACAAAGAGGATTATTCCGTGTCTGGATGTCAACAATGGCAGGGTGGTCAAGGGTGTGAACTTCGTCAACCTGATCGACGCCGGCGATCCGGTCGAGATTGCGGCGGCATATGACAAAGCGGGAGCGGATGAGGTGGTTTTCCTGGATATCACGGCTTCATCAGACGCTCGTGCCACGAAGGTGGATATGGTGCGCAGAGTGGCTGAGAAAGTGTTTATTCCCTTTACGGTCGGCGGCGGCATACGGACTGTGGAGGATTTCAGGGCGATACTTCGCGAGGGAGCGGACAAGGTGGCAGTGAACAGTGCGGCGATCATGAATCCTTCACTGATCAGTGAGGCGGCTGAGAAGTTTGGGAGTCAGTGTGTAGTGGTTGCGATCGATGCGAAGCGGCGTGCGGACGGAAGCGGCTGGAATATCTACAAAAACGGCGGCCGCATTGACATGGGGATTGATGCTGTGGAGTGGGCAGTCAGGGCAGGCAAACTCGGTGCAGGGGAGATACTGCTCACGAGCATGGATCGTGACGGGACAAAGAACGGCTATGATATTGAACTCACCAGAACCGTGTCCGAGAGTGTATCGATACCGGTCATCGCGTCGGGCGGCGCCGGGCGGCTGGAGCATTTTTATGATTCTTTTGCGGAGGGGAAGGCGGACGCGGCACTGGCGGCATCGCTGTTCCACTTCAAGGAACTCGAGATCAGGGAAGTCAAGAAGTATCTGAGGGATCAGGGTATCTCTGTGCGGTTGTGACCGGCAGCACATGGTGAGTTACCGTGAGTGGTTGTTTTTGGTATGGAAAGGAGAAATGATTATGGCAATGTTGACAGGAGAATGGTTGGAAGCAATGCAGGAAGAGTTTCATCAACCCTATTACAGGGAATTGTACCAGTTTGTGAAGGATGAGTACAGCACTACACAGATCTTTCCTCCTGCTGATGACATTTTTAATGCGATGCACTTCACGCCGCTTGACAAGGTGAAGGTGCTGCTGCTGGGACAGGATCCATACCACAATGTGAACCAGGCGCACGGGCTGAGTTTCTCGGTGCTTCCGAGCCAGACGAAGCTGCCGCCCTCCCTGCAGAACATATACAAAGAACTGCGGGAGGATCTCGGATGCTATATTCCCAATAACGGCTATCTGAAAAAGTGGGCGGATCAGGGGGTTTTACTGCTCAATACGGTCCTTACCGTGCGCGCTCATCAGGCAAATTCCCATCAGGGAAAAGGGTGGGAGAAGTTTACGGACGCCATCATCCAGGCAGTTAACGCGCAGGACAGACCGATCGTGTACATGCTGTGGGGAAAACCGGCGCAGCGCAAGATACCGATGCTGACCAATCCAAAACATCTGATCCTGAAAGCGGCACATCCAAGCCCATTGTCCGCGAACAACGGCTTTTTTGGGTGCAGGCATTTCAGCCAGGCGAATGCGTTTCTGGCGGCAAACGGGGTGGAACCTGTCGACTGGCAGATCGAGAATATCGATAAACCCTGAAAAATTGGTTATAATATACAAAAATGCAGTGAAAGAACAGATATAACAGTCTTTTATTGCATTTTTGTAGGTGATATTGCATAAAAAATGACAGAACTGGAAGATAGTGTTGCGATTATTTGAAATCTCATGACAATGTAGGCTATTGACAAACTTTTTCATTGTAAGTATAATTAAATAGTCGTTTGACATAAACTTACTTTAGCGCACTAAAGCGAAAGCTTATGTCGGGAATAGTGAGTAAGTGCAGTGGACAAAGGCGTTCATAGGCACTTTTTTGCTTTTTCTTTTGAAAAATGGCAGAATCAGGCAGGTTTTTACCTTAAAATCAGGTTAAAACACATATTTTGTAAGGAGGTTAACGTATTATGAAAAACAGAAAACAAGTTCTTGCCGTATTGTTGGCAGGAACGGTGATCGCTGGTTCTCTGGCAGGCTGCGGCGGTGGAAATGCGCCGGCTACAGATACACCGGCGGCGGAGAACAACAGTCAGACGGAAACGACAGCCGGGACAGAGACAGCAGGGACGGACGAGACTGTGGCAGAGGGTGAGGAACCGGCAGAATCATCGGCAAAGACGATGGAAGAGCTGGCTGCCATGGATTATGACGAACGCTCTACATATCTGTATGAGCAGAATCTCGGCGAGTTCTATGAGCTTTATATGGAAGCGAAGGCTGAGGTCAGTGATCTCTCGAAGCGCCATGCCATGATGGCGGTAGCGGAGGCGAAGCTTCTGGAGACCGGTGTGCTGAATCCTCAGACATCACAGGGTGGCTCTTATGCGATGTCGAGGGAAGTGCCAGGGACAAGGACGACAGTGCTCTGGGGCAATGACGAGTACAGATATCACAATGCGCTTGTGACGACAGAGCTGATCAAGACAGTGGACAGGACTGAGATGAAGCAGAAGTGGGCGGAGCTCCAGGGCACAGGGACATACCTTGACTGGGTGAAGACTTACCTTGAGGAGAAGGGATATGAGCTCATGGACTCTTATGCGTCCAACGTATATTCCTCTGATCCGACAACGTGGGATATCCTTTCCACGAGCCAGACAGCTGACAGCTATGCTCTGGTGAACACATACGACGGTCTGTTCGAGTATGACAATGAGAATGTGCAGCAGCCTGCGCTGGCGACGAGCTATGATGTGTCTGACGACGGACTGACTTACACGTTCCATATCCGCGAGGGCGTTGACTGGGTTGACTCCCAGGGAAGAAAAGTGGCGGATGTCAAGGCGGATGACTGGGTTGCCGGCTTCCAGCACATGATCGATACGAACGGCGGTCTGGGCGATCTGGTTGACGGAATCGTCCTGAACGTATCCGGTTATATTTCCGGCGAGATCACGGACTTTTCGCAGGTTGGCGTGAAGGCGGTTGACGACTATACACTGGAGTACACACTGGAGGCACCGATCCCATATTTCCCATCTATGCTCGGCTACAACGTGTTTGCTCCGCTCAGCAGGGATTACTACACTTCGCAGGGCGGTAAGTTCGGCGAGGAGTTTGACGCATCCGCAGCGGACTATTCCTACGGAAAGTCTCCTGACAACATCGCGTACTGCGGTCCGTTCCTGATCACAAATTTTACGTCAAAGAACGTGATCGTATTTAAGCAGAACGAGTCATACTGGAACAAGGACAATGTGACGATCAAGTCCATGTCATGGCCGTATGAGGATCAGTCAGATGCCACAAAGATGTACAATGATGTCAAGAGCGGCGTGCTGACAGGATCTGCTCTGAATACTTCTGAGGTTGAGACAGCAAAGGCAGATGGATTGTTTGATGATTATATTTATATAAGCGCTACAACCGGCAGTACATTCTCAATGTACTACAATCTGTTCCGTACCGCTTATGCAAACAGTAACGACGATACAAAGGTTGTGTCCGTTCTGACAGATGAGGAAAAGACATTGGCGAACGCAGCGCTCGGAAATGCCAATTTCCGTCTCGCACTCTCCTTCTCAATGGATAAGGCGGCAAGGCAGGCACAGCGTGTGGGCGAGGATCTGAAACTGGGAAGACTCAGAAATTCCTATGTTCCGGGCAACTTTGTGACGCTTGAGAACGAAGTGACGATCGATATCAATGGCACAGCGACCACATTCCCTGCAGGTACACTGTATGGTGAGATCGTTCAGGCACAGCTTGACGCAGATGGGGTTCCTATCAAAGCGTTCGACAAAGCAGCGGATGACGGTGTCGGAAGCAGTGACGGGTATGACGGATGGTACAGCCCGGAAAATGCAGCTGCTTATCTGGAGAAGGCGATCGAGGAGCTTGCTGCCCAGGGTGTTGTGATCGACGAGGAGCATCCGGTTCGTCTGGAGCTTCCGTACACATCAAGCATCGAGTGGGCAACGAATCAGGCAAACGCTGTGAAGCAGTCTGTTGAGAGCGCTCTTGGCGGCAAAGTTGAGATCGTCCTTGCGGATGGTGCGGACAGCAACGAGTGGTATTATACAGGATACTATACAGACTACGGCTATGAGGCGAACTACAATATCACAGACGTGTCTGGCTGGGGTCCTGACTACGGTGATCCGGCAACATATCTTGACACATTCTTACCTGATTACTCAGGTTATGTAGCAAAGAGTCTTGGTATTTTCTAATCATATGATACAATGTTATCGGGAAGCGGCTTGTGCCGTTTCCCGATAACGGATAAAAAATAAATAAGGTGAAGAGAGTTTCACACAGCAGGTTTGTGTTTGCGCCCAAACTAGCATAGTAAGCAGGAATGGGAGATTTCTATGGCTAAGTATTTATTGAGACGTTTATTGTATGGACTGTTATCTGTGGTTGCAGTCGTTATACTGATCATGATCATGATCTATTCCCTGCTGGATCGCAATCTGATCTTTGCATCAGATCCGACGTACACGAAACAGCAGAACAACCAGAAGGCGACGTACAAGTATCAGAAATGGGAAGATTACGGCTATCTGGATTATGTGACATACTCCGATTATCTGAATGCTCTGACAGCGAGCGGAGAGATCGACGAGGAGACCAGATCCGCAGCAGTCGGTTTTGGCAGGACTCCGGACAAGGATTCGGAGCTTGTAAAAGAATATGTAGAAAAGTTTACGAACTATTACAAATCGCAGGGATATACAGTGGAGCGCCTGGATGCCGTTCTGATGGGCAAGAAGAAGGTTGCCAGCGGCGGACAGCAGCAGCTGTATGCATACAAAAATATTCCGTTGTTCCACCGCGTGTGGGATTATTTCACGGGAATATTAGAGATTGACAATATTAATAAGATTGAAAATGATGTGGGAGATCGCGGGATTTCCTTTACTTTATATGACCCTGTCTACGGCGGGGAGAAATTTTCACCGGCAATCATCGGAAATGGAACGAGGCACAAGTATCTTGTTTACTGTGATTCCACATTTCCGTTCATTCACCAGAATATGCTGACGATCCGGCTGGGAACATCCTACTCTGTCAACACAGGGGTTGATGTGTTCACGACCATGACAAAGACACAGGGATCCTACGTTGCGTCCACAGTTACCTATCCGACCGGTCTGGTGGAGGAGAGTGCGGATGATCTGCACTCGGCGACGTATCTGGCGGATTCCATGCACTCGAGTCTGGTGTATGAGACGCGCTATGTTGATGATTATACCCTGGTGGACACGGTGAAGGGCGGGTTCTCCAAGATGGGTTACTCTTTCCTGATCGGTATCATTGCCACTGTCCTGGCATATCTGCTCGGAGTGCCTATCGGCATCGCCATGGCGCGCAGGAAGGACAAACTGATCGACAAGATCGGAACGCTTTATATTGTGTTTATCATTGCGGTGCCTTCGCTGGCATATATCTTCCTGTTCAAAGCGACGGGGAACAAGCTGGGATTCCCGACAACCTTTGATATGGACACCACCAACAGATTGGTGTATGTGCTGCCGATCGTCTCGCTCGCGCTGCCGCAGGTTGCCAATCTGATGAAGTGGCTGCGCCGCTATATGATCGATCAGATGAACTCGGATTATGTCAAGTTTGCCAGGGCAGGCGGTCTATCCGAGAATGAGATCTTCACAAAGCATATTTTGAAGAATGCGGCGATCCCGATCATCCACGGTATTCCGGGAAGTGTGCTGGGATGTCTGACGGGTGCGATCATCACGGAGCGTGTGTATGTGGTGCCTGGTGCCGGTAATCTGCTGACAGAGGCGATCAATAAGTACGATAACGGTGTTATTGTCGGCGTTTCCTTATTCTATGCAGTGCTCAGTGTCGTGGCGATTATTTTGGGTGATGTGCTGATGTCCATGGTCGATCCTCGGATCTCCTTCTCAAGTAAGGCGAGATAGCACATCGGGCAAAAGGAGAGGAAGATAATATGAATGTAGATTTTAAGATGGGGAAACATGTGACAGTGACAGTGGACAATCTCGAGGAGGAGGATCGGACACAGGGGATGTCTGATGCGGAACTTTTTCAGGTGATCAACCACAGTGATCTGGAGTCGGAGAAGATCACGGCGCCCAGATATTCGTACTGGCATTCTGTTTTTCGTGTATTTTTTAGAAAAAAGATCAATATCATAATGCTGGGGCTGCTGGCTGTCATTATACTGATGGCATATCTGTACCCGGTTTTCGTGGAGTACGATCGATACGGCAATCTGCTGAATTCCGAGGCAAAGCATCTGACACCCTCGGCAGCGTTCAAACAGTTTGGATATAGCATTCATTGGGTTCTGGGTGCCGGCGCTGCCGGACAGTCCACCTTTGATGCGATCTGGTATGGTTCTCAGATCTCTATCTCGCTGGCACTGGTTGTCGCTCTGATCAACATGACGGTCGGTGTCATTGTCGGGGCGGTCTGGGGATTTTCCAAGAAGGTAGACAATGTGATGATGATCGTCTACAACATCATTGCGAACCTTCCGTATATCCTGGTGATCTCGGTCATGGTCATGATCTTTACAGCAGGTTTCTGGACGATGGTATTTGCGATGACGGTCACTGGCTGGCTGTTTATCGCGTATTTTATCCGCACACAGGTTGTCATCATCCGCGACAGGGAGTACAATCTGGCTTCGAAATGTCTGGGGACATCGACGATCCGGATTGCGATGAAGAATATACTGCCTTTTATGACTTCTGTCATCGTGACGCTTGCGGCTACGGAGATCCCGTCGTACATTTCCTATGAGGTGTTCCTTGCCTACATCGGCATGGGACTCAAGGAGATGTCGCTTGGCCGGTTGATCTACGAGGCGGAGAGTGCGATGCTGACACCCGGATGGGGATTTGAGTTCTGGAGTCCGGTTGCGGTTGCTTCGATTATCACGATTGTATTGTATGTGGTCGGTCAGAATCTCGGTGATGCGTCCGATCCTAGAACACATATGTAAGAGGAAGACAGAATGGAAGATAAAAAAGTATTATTATCAATCAAAGATTTGCAGGTGAAGTTCCGCGTGCGCGGAAAACGGCTGACTGCGATTCGGGGAGTATCTCTTGATATTTATGAGAATGAGTCGATCGCGATCGTCGGCGAGTCCGGTTCCGGCAAATCCGTGTTCACGAAAACCTTTGCGGGAATGCTCGACAGCAACGGTTATATTGACAATGGCAGTATTCTGTTCAATGATGAGGAACTGTCGGACACCGTTGTCAGAAAGAATGCAGTCTCCGGTAAGATGGTAGGATATGCGCTGTCAAAATTGAATGCGTACTCCCAGTATGAGCTTGGTGCTGACATCTATCGTGAGATGGAAGCTTTGAAAGCAGAGCGTTCCGAGAGGGAAAAAGTCAGTAAGGAGCAGGGCGAGGCAAGCGACAGGGCGATCGCGGAGCTTGGCGTCAGAAAGACGGAAGCATTCAACTTGAAACAGACGTTGGATCCGAAGACGGACAAGGCAAAGATAAAAGAGCTGTCCAGGTCGATCAAGGATATGGAGCAGGAGATCAAAAAACTCCTGAAAGACAGGGCGGCAATGGAGCTTGAAGCATCCAGAAAAGTCAAAGAGGACACCGCGTACACGAGCAAGTACGATGCGAAGATGTCAGAGCTGAAAGCAAAGTATGACGCGGCAGTTAAGGGAAGTATCTCCGAGGAGACGAGAAAGCGCAATGAGATCCTTGCAAAGGAAGTCTATCTCTCGATCGGAAGGTATAGTTTCCTGAAACGGGCACAGCTTCTGACCATGCTTCTGTCGGCACTAAAGAAGGCTATGATCGCAGGTGTCGATCTGTCTGACGATACACAGCGGAATATTGTTTTTGACAAAGTAGCTTTCCGTGTAAAGTATCTTGATGAGACGGCAGACAGATTTCACGGAACTTGCGTTCTAAATCTGGCGAACGTGAAGTACGCAAAGGACTGGTATCAGATCCGTGGCAAGAAGATCGCGACAGTATTCCAGGATCCGATGACTTCGCTGAATCCGATCATTACGATCGGCAAGCAGATCACCTCGATCATCATGAAGCATCAGGATGTGACGGAGGCACAGGCGAGGGCGCAGGCGCTGGATCTGATGAAGAAAGTGGGGATCCCTAATGCCGAGGCGCGTTTCGACGATTATCCGTTCCAGTATTCCGGCGGTATGCGGCAGAGGATCGTCATCGCGATCGCACTGTCCTGCCAGCCCAAGATCCTGATCTGTGATGAGCCTACGACAGCGCTTGATGTCACGATCCAGGCACAGATCCTGAAGCTTTTGAAGGATCTCCAGAAGGAGTTTGACTATACGATCGTCTTTATCACACATGACCTTGGTGTGGTGGCGAATATCGCGGACCGTGTGGCGGTTGTGTATGCCGGTCAGATCATAGAGCTTGCCTCGGTGGATGAGATCTTCTATGATCCGCGCCATCCGTACACATGGGCGCTGCTATCTTCCATGCCGCAGCTTGCGGAGAAGAATACGAAGCTGTACTCGATCACGGGTACGCCGCCATCCCTGTACAATAAGGTTGTGGGAGACGCGTTTGCCCCGAGAAATCCGTACTGTATGAAGATCGATACGTTGAAGGAGCCGCCGATGTTTAAGGTTACAGATACGCATTACGCAAAGACATGGCTGCTGGATCCGCGCTCGCCGAAGATCGAAAAGCCCGAGGCGATCCAGAATATCCACGAGAAACTATTAAAAGCATTTAATATATAAAATATTGGAATGAAAGATTTTGGAATCAGAGATTCCAGAAATCAGAGACTTTAGATAGGAGATTTAGAACGTGTCAAACCTAAATCAGGAAAAATCAGGACGTGTTACCCATTTGCCGGAGCACGGTCCAATTGATGAAAAAAACGGCAAAGAGATCTTATTATCGGTCAAAAATGTAGATATCACTTTCGGCAAGGGCGACAGTGCGGTGAAGGCTGTCAAGAACGCCAGCTTTGATATATATAAGGGGGAGACTTTCTCGCTTGTAGGGGAGTCCGGTTCGGGAAAGACGACTGTCGGAAGGGCAGTGATCCGTGTAAATCCGTGTGCCAGCGGTGAGATACTGTATAAGGGTGTCCGCATTTCGGGAAAGATCCCGCATTCCCTGGACAGGGAAGTGATCCGAAATATCCAGATGGTATTCCAGGATCCGGCGGCATCTCTCAATGAGCGCGCTACGGTAGACTATATCGTATCTGAGGGATTATACAATTTTCATTTGTTTGAGAATGAGGCGGACCGTGTCCGCAAAGTCGAGGAGATGATCAATGAGGTTGGTCTTCTGCCGGAGCATCTGACGCGTTATCCCCATGAATTTTCAGGCGGACAGCGCCAGAGGATCGGACTTGCGCGCGCTATGGTCATGGAGCCGGAGCTTGTCGTCGCCGATGAGCCGATTTCTGCTCTGGACGTCTCGATCAGGGCACAGGTATTGAACCTGCTCAAGAAGTTCCAGGTCGAGAAGAATGTCACGTATTTGTTCATTGCGCACGACCTTTCCATTGTGCGTTTTATATCTGACCGCATCGGTGTGATCTACAAAGGAAATATCGTGGAGATCGCGGAGGCGGACGAACTGTTTGACTTCCCGCTGCATCCGTATACACATTCCCTGATCTCCGCGATCCCGATCCCGGATCCGAAGCTGGAAAAGAATAAAGTGCTGTACACATATGATCCGTCCATGCATGATTACAGTACAGACCAGCCGGAACTTGTCAATATCGGGCATGAGCACTATGTATACGGAAACAGGAAGGAGATCGAGGAGTACAGGGCGATCCGCGAGAAGGGCGTGCCTTTAAAATCGATCAACATTGTCGATCCGAATGCGTCACAGCAGAACAGTGTTCCGCAGAGAGGCGCGGTTGAACACACGGCATCAGAAGATGAATTTCTGCAGGCGCCGGTTCACGATACAGGCAGCATATGGTACAAGATCTTTTCATTCCTGCTGCCCGTGATCGGATTGATCGCAGCTTTTGTATTCAGGCATTTTCATTATTACCGCAATTACACTGCATGCAAAAAGGGCGCGATCACCGGCCTGATCGTGATCGCAGCGATCATTGTCCTGTTCCTCGTGCTGTTGATCTTAGCGGTGATCTAGCTTGAACCGTACAGTTGGGAACAGAAATGTAAATCACCCTAAGCCGGTGGAACGGATCGAACTGCAGGAAAAATATCCCGTAGGCAGGCTTGTTCTGACGATCGTGCTGATCCTGATCGGTGTGTGTGGACTGGGCTATGCACTGGTATCTTTTTTGACAGTGGAAGCCGGATGGACAACGATCAAGGCAGATACATCGGAGGCAAGCTGTGCAGATGAGTTTGTTCTGCAATATTATCTGGGTGCGGGTGAGCTGTCGGCGACGGCGGAGAATAAGGCGGTAAAAGCTCTGTACACCGAGACAGCCAGGACGGCATACCAGCTTTTCCACACGAGCCAGGGGTTTGACGGTGTGCACAACCTGTACTATATAAATCAGCATCCCAATGAGGAGATCGAAGTCGACGAAGTGCTGTATCAGGCGTTTGCCGCGATCGAGCGATACGGGGACAGGGGGATCTATCTGGCGCCGGTCTATGTCCAGTACAGCAACCTGTTTGGATGCAATGACGATGTGGAGACAGCCAGCTTTGATCCGTGGCAGAATGAGGAGATCGCCGGATATTTTGCCGAGATCACAGCCTTTGCCGGGGATCGGGATGCGATTGATATCAGACTGCTGGGTGATCGCAAGATCATGCTCCATGTGTCTGATGCGTATATGGAGTATGCCGCCGGGATCGGCTTTTCTGAGTATATTGATTTTTACTGGATGAAGAATGCGTTTATCGCGGATCATATTGCAGATACTATGAAAGCGAATGGATTTGTGCTCGGCTCGATCTCCAGTTATGACGGGTTTGTCAGGAATCTGGATGATGCCAGCGGTTCGGAGTATGCGTTCAACTTGTTTGACCGCGACGGGACATCTGTGTATCAGGCAGGTGTTATGCGGTATGATCATGCAGTGAGCATAGTCTATCTCCGCAACTATCCTGCAAATAACAGCCTGGACTGGCAGCATTATTATGAGTTTCAGGATGGCGCGATCCGAACGGCATATATCGATGCGGCGGACGGATATTGCAAGAGCGCCGTCAACAATCTGGTCTCTTATGCGCAAAACAGCAGTTGTGCAGAAATCCTGCTGCAGGTGGCACCGGTATATATATCGGATCATTTTCAGGAGGAACGATTGCGTGCGCTGGCACAGGAGGGGATCTACTCGATCTACTGTGAGGATAGAACGGTTCTCTACAATGAGCCGTCCCTGGTGCTGACGGATCTGTATGATCGGGATGGTGTGAAGTATAGTTCGAGATGTGTAGGAGGACAATAGGAGTTTCTGTGTCATGAAAAAGGTTTTGAAGGGAATTTATGAATGGTCAAAGTTGATCTTGATAGCGGTGGTTGTCGCATTTTGGCTGAAAAATAACGTTGTCGCCAGTGCGCTGGTGCCGACCGGCTCGATGGAACAGACTGTCATGACCGGGAGCAGGATCGTCATAAACCGCCTTGCATATCTGTATGATACGCCGCAGAGGGGCGATATCGTGTCCTTTTACTATCCTGACGACGGAGAGACACTGTATCTGAAACGTGTCATGGGACTTCCGGGGGAAGTGATCGAGGGCATTGACGGCAGGGTGTACATTGACGGGAAAATGATACCGGACTTTACACAGAACAGATTTTATGAGGATTTCGGACCATACAGGATACCGGAGACGTGCTATTTTATGATGGGCGACAACCGCAGCAACTCATGGGATTCAAGATACTGGATCAATAAGTTTGTGGCGATGGATGATATCATAGGAAAAGCGGAGTTTGAGTATTATCCTGAGATAAAGGTTTTGAAATAAAATGCAAAAGCCTGAACAGTACACATATACTGTTTGGGCTTTTGCTATAGATCACCGGCGGACTGACGGGAAGCGCTGTCATCGTGCCAGCCAGCCGCCATCCACCGCTAACGTGAAACCGTGCACATAGGATGCGGCATCGGAGGCGAGGAAGATCGCTGCGCCTGCGATGTCCTCCGGCGTACCCCAGCGGCATGCGGGGATGCGGCTTAGGATCTCATCATTTCTTGACGCGTCACTCCGCAGGTTCTGGGTGTTGTTGGTCGCCATGTAGCCCGGAGCGATCGCATTGACATTGATGCGGTGCGGCGCCCACTCGTTGGCAAGCGCGCGCGTAAGTCCCATGACAGCGCTTTTGCTCGCGGTGTAGGAAGGCACGCGGATGCCGCCCTGGTAACTCAGCATGGATGCGATATTGATGATCTTGCCGCCCTTGTTGTCCCTGATCCAGACCCTGGCAAACGCCTGCGAGAGAAAGAACACCATTTTTTCATTCAGGTCGATGACGGCATCCCAGTCTTCCACAGTGACTTCGACCGCGTCACATCTCTTGATGATCCCGGCATTGTTCACAAGGATGTCGATGCGGTCGTGCGCCCTGTGCGCTTCCTCCACGATCTGCGGGATAGCCTGCAGATCGGAGAGGTCGGCTATGATTTCTGTGAAACAGCCGCCGGCTGCGCTGACTTTTTCGGCAGTCTCCTGACAGCTGCGCCTTGCGACTCCGATCACATTCGCACCGGCGGCAGCGTAAGCTGTGCAGATCCCCTGTCCCAATCCTGTGTTTGCCCCTGTTACGAGGGCAGTCTTTCCTTCCAGTGAAAACATACTTAGATCTTGTGGCATGATGATTCCTTCCTTTCTTGCTTTGTATGCATATGTGCGTCAGTACTTATCAGTTGACGAAAAACTGTTAAAATAGTATCATTATTGTGATGGTGAAACATCTGAACTGTATTTATTATAATGTAAATACGGTGAAAGGACAAACATGATCGACGTCAAAAGTATCATGATCGTAGCGAAATGGATTGGATCGGATACTGATGTCAGGGCGTTGCCCTGAGGGGCTTTTGGGAGAGAGGTGCAGATGTGGAACAGCTGAGGGCGACACAGACGATCGTGGATGGAAACCTGCGCGAGACAAAGGCGCATGGCACGGAGGGGTTTCCGATCGGTGTGTATCTGGATGATTTTGCAGACTTTGAAAATGGATATATCTGTTGGCACTGGCATGAGGAAGTGCAGCTGACAATGATCATTGAGGGAGCGTTTACCTGCCAGGTGGAGACGCAGGAGATCCATATGCGGGAAGGGGACATCGCATTTATCAATTCCGGTCTGATGCATCAGATCAGACCGTGCAGGAGAGCGCAGGGGAAGCTCTATTCTTTCATATGGCGCGGGGAACTGATCGGGGGAAACAGAAACGGTGATATTTATCAGGAATGCATCGCACCTGTCCTCGGTGGCAGTCTGCCCTGCTTCAAGTGGGATGGGGCGGACCCGGATCACGATGAGATGGCGGCAGCACTCCGCGAGATCGTCGGCTTATATGAGAGGAGGGAGCCTGCATACCAGTTGAGGATCGCCTGTCAGATCGCCGGATTGTGGCTGCACATTCTTGGGCGGATGCCGAAGGAGAATACGGCTGTGACGGCGGAGTCCGCGCGGGACAAACAGCGGGTGAAGGCTGCGATCGAGTATATGCAGGAAAAGTATCAGGAACCGCTGAGACTCGACGATATCGCGGGGGCGGCATATATCAGCAGGAGTGAACTCTGCCGCAGTTTTCAGCGCACGATCAACATGACGCCCATGGAATTTCTGATGCAGTACAGAATACGCCAATCGATCGTGCTGCTGAGGAACAGGGATCTGCGCGTGCTGGATGTCGCTGAGATGACAGGGTTTTGCAGCCCGAGTCATTTTGGCAGCTATTTTCACAAATACATGGGCTGTACGCCGCGCGCGTACCGGAAGCAGCAGAAATAGGATAAACGGGGAGCTGATCAGAAATTGATCAGGAAAGGAGGAGCATGAAAAACAGGATCAAAAATATTGTTTTCGACATGGGCAATGTGCTTACGGTGTATGATGCCAGGGATTATATTTATGGCTATGTGGAGAACGAGGAGGACTACCGATGGATCAAAGATCATCTCTGCGCATCGGTGGAGTGGCTGCGGATGGACAGGGGAACGATGTCGGACGATGAGGCGGTCGCATCTGTGTGCAGAAGGATGCCGCCACACCTGCATGAGACTGTGGAGCGTTTTGTGCGCGAGTATCGTATGGTACAGCCGCCCAATCCTCCGATGGAGAAGCTGGTGGATGAGTTGTACCAAAAGGGTTACGATCTGTATCTGATGTCGAACACGTCGCACCGTTTCAGGACATTCAGCCGGTATATCAAATCGATCGCATATATGAAGGGAATCTGGATATCCTGCGAACATGGACTGCTGAAACCCGAACCGGAGGCATATCTTGACTTTTTTCGGACATTTTCACTCAAACCCGAGACGTGTTTCTTTATCGATGATATGCCGGCAAACATCGAGGCAGCCGGGAATCTGGGAATGGACGGGTGTGTGTACTATGGAGATGTGGATGAACTTCGGCGCTGTCTGGACGAAAAGTTGCTCTGAGATAGATTGTTCGGATTATTGTGCGTCTTGACATTTAAGATATTACATAGTATAGTGTTCCTGTTGAGTACTACTATTTTGCTTTGCATAGAAATGGGTGATGCGACATATGGATCATACAATATCAGAGGTATTGGCGGAGAAGCTGGTGCAGTTTGGTCTGACCAGGCAAGAGGCAAACGTCTATCTGTGTCTGCTGCAAAATAAAGACTTGTCGGGCTATGAGGTTTCCAAGATCACCGGAATATCGCGCTCCAATGTGTACAGCGCCCTTGCCAGTCTGGTGGAGAAGGGTGCGGCATACTTGCTGGAGGGGGAGACGAACAAGTACACGGCAGTCCTGATAGAGGAGTTCTGCGAGAACAGGATCCGGCGGCTGGCGGATCTGGAGCGGGAGCTTGCGGCGCAGATACCGCAGATCGGGAACAGTTCGGAGGGCTATATCACGATCAGCAGCCACCGGCATATCATGGATAAGATCTACAACATGCTCGAGCATGTCGAGCATCGGGTGTATCTGTCGATGCCGGCAGCGTATCTTGAGCAGTTCCGCGATCACCTTGAGCGGCTTGCGGCGGACGGGAAAAAGGTGGTGATCCTGGCGGGTGACCTGCCGTCTGCAGAGATAAAAGGCAGCATTCTGTACCGGACGGACAAGAGAGACGGGCAGCTGAGGCTGATCGTCGATTCGAGCTATGTCCTCACGGGTGAGATGACCGGAAGTGTGACGGACAGCTGTCTGTACTGTGGGCAGAAAAATTTTGTGGATGTTTTTAAGGATTCCCTTAGAAATGAGATAAAACTAACACAGTTAACAAAAGGGGACAAAGTGAAAGATAGTTGATTTTCATTTTGCCGGGAAAGGAGAAAAGTTATCAGCGATGAAAAAAAATGCATTTGTAACCAAAGAACAGATCGAGGAGATCGCAAAGATATATCCCACGCCGTTTCACATCTATGACGAGAGGGGGATCCGGGAAAATGCACAGGCATTGAGAGAGGCATTTTCATGGAATAAAGGGTTTAAGGAGTACTTTGCGGTGAAGGCGACACCGAATCCTTTTTTGATCGATATACTCCGCGAGTACGGCTGCGGCTGCGACTGTTCGTCCCTCACGGAACTCATGCTGAGCACCGCGATGGGCATGGAGGGAAAGGATATCATGTTCTCTTCCAACGACACGCCGGCAGAAGAATTTGCATATGCGGCAAAGATCGGTGCCACGATCAATCTGGATGATATCACGCACATTGATTTTCTGGAAAAGACGATCGGCAGACTGCCGGAGACGATCTCCTGCCGCTACAATCCGGGCGGGCTATTTAAGATCACAACGGATATCATGGACAATCCGGGAGACGCGAAATACGGTTTCACGACAGAACAGCTCTTTGAGGGCTTCCGGATCCTGAAGGAGAGAGGTGTCAGGCATTTTGGCATCCACGCGTTTCTCGCGAGCAACACGGTCACAAACGAGTATTATCCAACGCTTGCCAGGACGCTGTTTGAGGTGGCTGTAAAGCTGAGAAACGAGACAGGTGCAGACATCAGATTCATCAATCTGTCAGGCGGTATCGGCATTCCTTACAGACCGGATCAGGAGCCGAATGACATCAGAGCGATCGGCGAGGGTGTGCGAAAGGTGTATGAGGAAGTGCTCGTACCCGCCGGGATGGGAGATGTGGCGATCTACACGGAACTTGGGCGTTTTATGATGGGACCGTACGGACAGCTGGTCGTGAAGGCGATCCATGAAAAGCACACGCACAAGGAGTATGTCGGTGTCGACGCCTGCGCAGTCAATCTCATGAGACCTGCCATGTACGGGGCATACCACCATATCACTGTGCTGGGCAAGGAGGATGCGCCCTGTGACCACCAGTATGACATCACGGGTTCTCTGTGTGAGAACAATGACAAATTTGCGGTGGACCGCATGCTGCCAAAGATCGATATGGGCGACTATCTCGTCATCCACGATACGGGTGCACATGGGTTTTCCATGGGGTACAATTACAATGGCAAGTTAAAGTCCGCAGAGCTCTTGCTGAAGGAGGACGGAAGCGTACAGCTGATCAGGCGCGCGGAGACTCCAAAGGACTATTTTGCGACATTTGACTGCTTTGATATCTATGGCAGGCTTGGCTTATAGTTCATCACCCTTTTGTGCGGCTTTGGCTGTTGAGTCGCGCACGACCAGACGCGGGCGGAGCATCGATCTGGATATGGGGACTTTGGCGATCAGCCAGTAGAGCGCTGCGTAGGAATTTCTGCCGAGGTCTGTGCGGTCCTGATTGATCGTGGTCAGGGCAGGGGTGATCTCTGCTGCGACCGGGAGATTGTCAAAGCCCACAACGCTCAGTTCCTGGGGGATTTTGACATGAAGCCGCCTGCACTCCCGGATCACGCCGACAGCCAGAAGGTCATTGCCGCACAGGATCGCAGTAGCCCCGTTTTCGATCAGTGACGGCAGATGGTACTTTGCACTCTCCTCGACATAGTACCCATGGGCGACCAGATCTTTGTCAACCTTTAGTTTGTGGTTCTGCATACTGCTGACATACGCATCGTATCGGTTGACAGTCACCATGGAGTCAGGAGAGCCGTTCAGAAGGGCGATCTTGGTATGTCCGAGTTCCGTCAGGTGGTCGATCGCAAGATCGATGCCCTCAAAGCTGTCAGTGCCGACATAGGCTATGTTTGGATTTTTCGTGATATAATTGTCGAAGAGTACCGTGGGGATGGTGGTGGTCTGCAGCTGGGCCATCCAGGGATCTTTCAGGGCGAAGCCGACCAGGAAACCGCCGTGGAACCCATTTTGGACCATATACCTGTCGTAGGGATCGCGCATCTGCAGCATGGGCGTGACGGGCGTGACTGTGACCTCCCAGTTGTCGCGCACGGCTGCCTGCTTGAAGCCAAGTATGATGTCAAATCCGAAATCCCCCGGCTTTTCGTACTGCATATTTTCGACAAACACACATAGTCGTTTTCTTGTTTCTTTTTTCATACGCTTGGTGACATAGCCCATTTCGATCGCGGTATCCAGCACCAGCTTTTTCAGCTCCGGACTGATGTCGTTGGCGTCATTCAGCCCTTTGGAGACGGTGCTGGGAGCAATGCCCAGGCGTTTTGCGATATCTTTTATTGTTACCATGATCATATACTCACCTTCAATAATTCACTTATAAAAACAGTTTACACGATACGGAAATCGTTTTCAACCGCTTGCGATAAAAAAGATGATAATAAGGAAAAATTAATCAGGTATGGACAACAAAGCGATTTATGATGTATACTTTTATTGACAGCAAATAACTGTGGGAACAGGGGGATCTTGTCAGAAAAAAGTAAAAGGAGTACAAAGAGATGGATAATGCATTTAATTCTCCGGCGCAGGTGCTGGAAGCAAATATGAAGGCAGGAGAGGGCAAGGTAAAGCTTCCTCTATTGAAGTGTATACTGCTTGGCATCATGGCAGGTGCATTTATCGCATTTGGCGGTGCGTCGAGCAATGCGGCGGTCCACAATATAGCAAACCAGGGATTATCCAAGACGCTCGCGGGCTGCATCTTCCCGGTAGGGCTCATGATGATCGTCTTTGTCGGCGGGGAACTCTTTACAGGGGACTGTCTGATGATCGCCGGGGTGGTCGGCAAACGGTTCAGCGCGATCGCGATGATCAGGACGCTCATCATCGTATTTTTCAGCAATATGGCAGGGGCGGTGCTCATCACGGTGCTGATGTATTTCAGCGGACTTCTGGATTACACAAATGGAGCGCTGGGGGCTTTCACGATCAAGGTAGCCTACGGAAAGGCGACGATCACGCCGTTTAAGGCGGTCTGCTCGGGGATCCTCTGCAACATCCTCGTGTGCGTGGCAGTGTTGATGGCGACTGCCGCAAAAGATATCGCAGGCAAGGTTTGGGCGATCTTCTTCCCGATCGCCGCGTTTGTCATCGGCGGCTGGGAGCACTGTGTGGCGAATATGTTCTATATTCCGGCGGGCATCATCGCGGGCACAAACAGTACATATGTGGCAAAGGCGCAGGAGCTGTATGGCATCACGGCGGAACAGATCGCTGCAGACTTGAATATCGGCGGTTTTGTGTCCAATCTGATACCGGTCACGATCGGCAATATCCTCGGCGGTATGGTGTTTGTCGCACTCCCGCTGTATGCGATCCACAAGAGCAAACTGGTCAATAAGACAAAGTAGCGAGAGCGGCAGCAGGACAAGGGGTTCTGTGTGCGGTGAAAGACTGGGAATCGGAATTTGGAAATCAAGGATCAGGAATAAACAGTAGACTTAAATCGGAAATCAGAGATCGGAAACACGACAGTCGGGCAGGGAGATACCTGCTCGATTTGTTCTGCACAGAGGCAGACCGGCAAAATTATTTGAGGAGTGATGGGAATGAATGACAAACTGACAAGAAATGATATCAGGAAGATGGAGGAGGAGATCGAGCACAGAAAGCTCGTGGTGCGCAAGGAGGCGTTAGAGGCGGTGAAGGAGGCGCGCGCGCAGGGGGATCTGAGTGAGAATTTCGAGTACTATGCGGCAAAGAAATACAAGAACCAGAATGAGAGCCGCATCCGTTATCTGGAGCGTATGATCAGGACAGCGCAGATCATAGAGGATGACGCCAGGGAGGATGAGATTGGGCTGAACAAGATCGTGGAAGTCGAGTTTGTGGAGGACGGTACGATCGAGACGTACCGCATGGTGACTACTGTGCGGAACAATCCGCTGCAGGGACTCATCAGCATTGATTCTCCGATCGGGAAAGCGCTCGCGGGTCATAGGTGCGGTGATACGGTGCACGTGCAGGTGAACAGCGATTTCGGCTATGATGTGGTGGTCAGGTCTGTGGAGAATACGCCGGATGACGATTCGATAGCGCTCAGAAAATTTTAAGGAGTATTATATATGAATCTTATCAATGCTGAAAATATCACCAAATACTATACAGACACACCGCTTTTTGAGGAGGCTTCCTTCACGATCGACGAGATGGAGAAAGTGGGGATCATCGGCATCAACGGCACGGGAAAGACGACCCTGTTGAAGATACTCATCGGTACGGAGACGCCGGACAAAGGTACGGTCACAAGGGCAAACAATATCGTGATCCGGTATCTGCCCCAGACGCCGGACTTTGACAGGGAGGCGACCGTGCTCGAGGCAGTCATGGCGGGAAACCGCACGCATGACAATGAATGGACGCTGGAGAGTGATGCCAGGACGATGCTGCAGAGACTGGGCATCAGTGAATACGGCCAGAAGGTCGACACGATGTCGGGCGGTCAGCGCAAGCGCATCGCGCTCGCCAGCACACTGCTGTCAAAAGCGGATGTGCTGGTGCTTGACGAGCCGACCAACCATCTGGATTCCACCATGGCAGACTGGCTCGAGGAATATCTGAAAAATTTTCGGGGAGCCCTGGTCATGGTGACGCACGACCGGTATTTTCTCGACAGTGTGTCGAATCGGATCGTGGAGATCGACAAGGGGAAGACCTACAGCTACCAGACAAACTACACGGGTTTCCTGGAGTTGAAGGCGCAGCGCGAGGACATGGAACTTGCCGCTGAGCGGAAACGGCAGAGCATCCTGCGCGTGGAGATCGAGTGGATGAAGAGAGGCGCGCGCGCCAGGAGCACCAAGCAGAAGGCACATATACAGCGCTATGAGAGTCTCGCGGCGCAGAGCGGACCGCAGCAGGATGCGCAGCTCGAGCTGAGCAGCGTTTCCACCCGCATGGGCAGGACGACGGTGGAGCTTAGAAATATCACAAAAGGCTATGACGGAAAGACCTTGATCAACGATTTCAGTTATATTTTCCTGAAAAATGACAGGATCGGTTTTATCGGGGAAAACGGCTGCGGAAAATCGACGCTCATGAGAGTGCTCTGCGGCATGGAACAGCCGGATGCGGGCGAGGTGGTCACAGGGCAGACGATCAGGATCGGGTATTACGCGCAGGAGATCAAAAACGACGAGAGTGCAGGTCTGGCGTACATGAGACCGGACATGCGCGTCATAGATTATATTCGGAACACCGCAGAGTATGTGCAGACAGTGGACGGTTCTGTCTCGGCGTCCGTCATGCTCGAGAGATTTCTGTTTCCGCCGGAGAAGCAGTACGGGCTGCTTGGCAAGCTTTCGGGCGGGGAGAGACGCAGGCTGAACCTGCTGCGCGTGCTGATGGAGGCGCCCAATGTGCTGATCCTCGATGAGCCCACCAATGATCTGGATATACAGACACTCACGATCCTGGAAGACTATCTTGACCATTTCGACGGCATTGTGATCGCCGTTTCCCATGACCGCTATTTTCTGGATCGGGTAGTGAGACGGATCTTTGCATTTCAGGACGGCGCGATCAGGCAGTACGAGGGCGGCTTCACGGATTATCAGGTGAGGCTGCAGGAGGAAGACGCCAGCAGTGCGAGAGCTTCCGGCGAAAAAAATACGGTGCGGGCAGAAGGAAAGCCCGGTGTAAACCTCAAAAATGTGAAAAACCGTCAGTACAAACTCAAATTCTCCTATAAGGAGCAAAAAGAGTACGAGTCGATCGAGGATGAGATCACAGCATTGGAGGAAAAAATAGAAAAACTGGAAACGGATATGGCAGAGCATGCCAGTGATTTTGTGAAACTGAACGCACTTGCAAAGGACAAGGAAGCGGCGGAACAGCTCCTCGAGGAGAAGATGGATCGCTGGATGTACCTGCAGGAGCTGGCGGAAAAAATCGCCGGGCAGGACAAATAACAGGAGGCGGAAGCCTCCTGTCTGCTTTCCGGGATCCGCCGAGGGATCCTGCGGGAACCGAACAGAATGTGAAAAAAATGTGAAGTGCAAAAATAGTATTGACTTATTAATTTATATGGCATAAACTATGTTAGCGTACGAACAGTTCAGTACCGAACAAACTGGACTGCCAAAACAGCGGTCACAATAGCGCAGTAAAACAGGACGCGGTTGTGATGCAGATGATTATAGATATAATATAGAAATGAAAAGAAAAAAGAAGAAAAAAAGAAGAAAAGAGGTGCGTGCGGTATGGACGAGGACAACAGCTGTTGCGGTAATGTACCGGAACCGAACGAGATCGTGAAACTGATCCGGGAGCTGAACAGTGCGTTCAAAAAGAATTTTATAACCTGCGGGACAGCGGCAGGGCTTGATGAAGTGACACTCATGCATGGCTGGATCATGGGATATCTTTACCACAATCAGGACAAAGCGGTCTATCAGAAAACGATCGAGTCGGATTTTGGCATCAAGAGATCTACCGTGACAACGATATTGCAGCTCATGGAAAAAAAGGGGTATATCAGGCGGGAGGCAGTGGAAGGCGATGCCAGGCTCAAGCGGATCTTTTTGACAGAGCAGGGCAGGGAGACTGCGATCAGGACAAAGATGATGATCGAGCGCATGGAGAAGAATGTGGTCGAGGGGATCGGGGAAGACGAGCGCGAAGTCTTCTGCAGGGTCGCCCGAAAGCTTTTGTCCAACATAAATCAATAGCCGGATAGAACCAGGGCTTTTATTGATAGACAGATAATAATAACATGAGAATGGAGGTTTATTTATGCTGAAGGTATTGGGCGCACAAATCAGGGAATTTAAAAAAGATTCCATACTTACGCCTGTTTTCATGATCTTGGAGGTTATCATGGAAATGATCATCCCGCTGCTGATGGCATCGATCATCGATGACGGAGTGAATGCAGGAAACCTGAACCATATTTATAAAATCGGCGGTCTGATGATCGTGATGGCGCTGATCGGCTTGTGGGCAGGTCTCATGGGGGCAAAGTACGGTGCCAGGGCATCGACAGGCTTTGCGAGGAATCTCAGAAAGGCAATGTTTGAGAACATCCAGACATACTCGTTCTCAAATATTGACAAGTACTCTACATCAAGCCTGATCACGAGGCTGACGACGGACGTGACCAACATACAGAATGCATATCAGATGATACTGCGCATGGCGATGCGCGCACCGGCGTCCATGATCATAGCCATGGTCATGGCATTTTCCATCAATGCGCGGCTTGCCAGCATTTATCTGGTGGCAGTACTGTTCCTCGCAGTCTGTCTCGCCTTTATCATTCCAAAGGCAAACAAGTATTTTCGTCAGGTGTTTGAGAAGTATGATGATCTGAACGCGAGTGTCCAGGAAAATGTGTCTGCGATCCGCGTCGTAAAGGCATATGTGCGTGAGGATTATGAGAAGGATAAGTTTGCAAAGGCAAACCAGAACATCTACAATATGTTCTTAAAGGCGGAGAAGCTGGTCGTCATCAATATGCCTCTGATGATGGTGACAGTGTACGGATGCATCCTGCTGATCTCATGGTTCGGGGCAAAGACGATCGTTGCGGGGGGACTCACGACAGGTGAGATGATGAGTCTGCTGGCATACTGCATGAATATCCTGATGAGCCTCATGATGGTATCGATGATCTTCGTCATGCTGTCGATGAGCTATGCGAGCGCAAAGCGTATCTCGGAGGTACTGACAGAACAGACAGATCTCAGGAATCCGGAGGATCCGGTCACAGAGGTGAAGGACGGGAGCATCCTGTTCAGGAATGTATCCTTTGCCTACAACAAGGACAGCAAACCAGTCCTGAACGATATCAGCCTGGACATTCATTCGGGTGAGACGATCGGCATCATCGGCGGCACAGGCAGTGCGAAATCCAGTCTTGTCAACCTGATCAGCCGTCTGTATGATGTCACATCCGGCGAGCTTCTGGTAGGCGGGATCGACGTGCGCAAATATGATATGGAGTCGCTGCGCAATCAGGTTGCGGTCGTGCTGCAGAAAAATGTCCTTTTCAGCGGTACGATACTGGAGAACCTCCGCTGGGGCGACAAGCAGGCAACAGAGGAGCAGTGCATCAGGGCGTGCCAGCTTGCCTGCGCGGATGAGTTCATACAGAAAATGCCTGACAAATACAATACGTTTATCGAACAGGGTGGAACAAATGTTTCTGGCGGACAGAAACAGAGACTCTGCATCGCAAGGGCGCTGCTCAAAAAGCCGAGGATACTGATCCTTGACGACAGCACCAGTGCGGTGGACACCGCCACAGATGCCAGGATCAGAAAAGCGTTTGCGGAGGAGATACCGGACACGACCAAACTGATCATCGCACAGAGGGTGAGCAGCGTGCAGAATGCGGACCGCATCATCGTCATGGACAATGGTATGGTGACTGCGTTTGGCACACACGATGCGTTGTTGGAGACCAGTCCGATCTACCGTGAGGTTTACGAATCCCAGACAGGTGGAAATGCGGACTTTGACCAGAATGGAGGTGACGACTGATGCCGGGACCAGGACATCATATGAGAGGACCAAAACCAAAGATTGAAAATCCGGGTAAGCTCTTTAAGCGGCTTATGGGGTATGTGCTCAAAAACTATGCGCCACATGTGATCATCGTTGTCGTATGCATATTTGTGGGGGTGTTGGCAAACATACAGGGAACTTTGTTTACACAGACACTGATCGACGAGTATATCATGCCGCTGCTGGGAACGCCGGATCCGGATTTCTCGGGGCTGGCGCGGGCGATCTTCCGGGTGGCATGTTTCTATGCCGTGGGCGTGCTGGCTTCCTATCTGTACAACAGGATCATGATCAATGTCAGCCAGGGTACGATGCGCAATATCAGGAATGATATGTTCAACAAGATGGAGGCACTGCCGATCAAGTATTTTGACACGCACCCGCACGGTGATATCATGTCGAGATACACAAATGACATCGATACGCTGAGGCAGATGATCAGCCAGAGCATGCCGCAGTTCTTGAACAGTGCGATCACGATCGTCAGTGTTCTTGTCAGCATGATCATTTTGAGCGTGCCGCTGACGGTCACGACCCTGATCATGGTCGCCATCATGCTTTTCGTCACGAAGAAGGCAACCGGGCTTTCGGGAAGATATTTCGTGTCACAGCAGAAATCTATCGGCGCAGTGAACGGATTCGTCGAGGAGATGATGGAGGGGCAGAAAGTTGTCAAAGTGTTCTGCCACGAGGAGGAGAGCATGGAGCGCTTCAATGCGCTGAACGAGGAACTGTTTGAGAGCGCATACAATGCGAACCAGTTCGGCAACATGCTCGGACCGATCAATGCACAGCTTGGAAACCTGAGTTATGTCGTGTGCGCCATCGTGGGCGGTATACTGGCGCTTGGAAACATTGGCGGGCTCACACTGGGCGGTCTTGCGAGTTTCCTGAGTTTCAACAAAAGTTTTAACATGCCGATCAACCAGGTGAGCCAGCAGTTCAATTCCGTTATCATGGCGCTTGCCGGGGCGGACCGTATCTTTAAGATGCTCGACGAGGAGCCGGAGACGGACGACGGATATGTGTCGCTCGTCAACGCGGAGGAGATCAACGGACAGCTGACGGAGACGCAGAAGCACACCGGGATGTGGGCGTGGAAGCATTACCACAAGGACAGCGACACGACGACGTACCAGCGGCTTGAGGGCAGTGTCGTGTTCGATGACGTGGATTTTGGATATACGGACGAGAAGATCGTGCTCCACAATGTCAAGCTGTTTGCGGAGCCGGGGCAGAAGATCGCGTTCGTCGGCTCCACAGGCGCGGGAAAGACGACGATCACCAATCTGATCAACCGTTTTTACGATATCCAGGACGGAAAGATACGATATGACAACATCAATGTCAACAAGATCAAGAAAGCCGATCTGCGCCGTTCGCTCGGCATCGTGCTGCAGGATACACATTTGTTTACAGCCACGGTGATGGAGAACATCCGGTACGGAAAACTTGACGCCACGGATGCGGAGGTCATCGCAGCGGCAAAGCTTGCCAATGCGCATGAATTTATCGAAAAGCTTCCGGACGGCTACAATACGCTGCTGACGGGTGACGGCGCGAACCTGAGCCAGGGGCAGCGCCAGCTGCTCGCCATAGCGAGGGCGGCGATCGCCGACCCGCCCGCACTGATCCTCGATGAGGCGACGAGCTCGATCGACACGCGCACCGAGAAGATCGTGCAGGACGGCATGGATAAGCTGATGAAGGGCAGGACGACATTTGTGATCGCCCACAGGCTGTCAACAGTCAAGAACAGCGACTGCATCATGGTACTCGAGCAGGGTAGGATCATCGAGCGCGGCACGCACGATGAGCTGATCGAGGCGCAGGGTAAATACTATCAGCTCTACACAGGAAATGCGATCGCGGCGAACTAGGATTGACCTTTTCCCTGCATGCATGCTAAGACTGCTGCCGGATATAGGATTCTATATCCGGCAGAAAATTTTGTGCGGATTTCTTGCTATCTCTGATCAAAACTGATAAGATGAAAGTATATACTTTATAAGGGAGACACGGGTTCCCGGAAGGAAATGGTTCCAAATGTAGTCGCACTTTAGCATGAATGGGGTGAGGGATATGGCATTCTCAAAAGGAAAGCGAATTGAAGATGAAACCAGTAAAAGGATTATTGACCTTGCAGTGAACATTGGCTGCCGGGAGGGGGTGGACGCCCTGACTGTCACAAGGCTGTGCAGGGAGCTTAGCTGCGACCGGAGGGTGATCTACAATCGGTTTCGCGATATCGATGAGATCAATCTGATCGTGGCGGACCGATGCAATGAGGAACTTATGGATAAAGCGGGAACGGTCATGGATCCGCACACGTCCTTTGATGAGAACGTCATTGCTTTTATGAAAGCTGCTTTCACATACATATATGAAAAAAATGCTTTTTTTCAGTACTATGCCGCACTGTACAAAATTACGGACAAGGGGGTCAGAAATAAGATGCTCCAGGGTTTGACGGATCTGATCGAGGCTGGAAAGTCCAAGGGGGACGTGCACGCGGAGACAGACAGCTGCAGGGCGGCATTGAACATTTGGACAGTCATGACAGGGATCAGCAGTATGCTGGCATCCAATGTGAATTATAAGTATCAGGAGGGACTCGATACCATGCTGTATGGCGTCGAGGCGGTATTGTTGTACATGCGGCGCTGATCTCTGACAGAGGGCTGGTCAGATCCTTTTACAGGGCGAGCGCGACGAAGTATGGGGAAAACAAGGAGGAGAGGACTATGGTGTCTGTGAAACTCGGAAATACAGGGATCATCGCGAACAAAAACGGATTTGGGGCGCTTCCGATCCAGAGGATCGATGTGGACAGCGCGGTGCGGCTGATCCGTATGGCGCTGGATGGGGGCGTGAATTTCTTTGACACGGCGAGGGCGTACAGCGACAGTGAGAAGAAGCTGGGCATCGCGCTGGAGGGTGTTGACAGAAACAGGTATTATATCGCGACAAAGACTGCGGCAAAAACGGGTGAGAAAGTGCTTGAGGATCTGGAGACTTCGCTCAGCCTGCTGAAAACAGATCACATCGATGTCTATCAGCTGCACTGCGCGCCGAAATGTTTCCGCCCCGGCGACGAGGACGGCGTTTATGACGCCGTGTTGAAAGCGAAAGCGGAAGGAAAGATCAGACATATCGGGATCACCGCCCATCTGCTGAATGTGGCTGAGGAGGCGATCGAGAGCGGATTGTATGAGACGCTGCAGTTTCCGTTTGCGTATATCTCCTCCGAGAGGGAGATCGCGCTCGTGCGGAAGTGCGAGGAGGCGGGAATGGGCTTTCTTGGCATGAAGGGACTTGCGGGCGGACTGCTCACGAACGCCAGGCTCTGCTACTGGTTTGCCTGCCAGCATGAGGCGGTGCTGCCGCTGTGGGGTGTGCAGCGGGAGTCCGAGCTGGCGGAATTTTTGTCCTGCCAGGAGAAGATGCCGGAGATGGACGAGGAGATGCGGGAAGTGTATGAGCGGGATCTAAAGGAGCTTGCAGGGGATTTCTGCCGTGGCTGCGGCTACTGCATGCCGTGTCCGAAGGGGATCCAGATCAACAACTGTGCGCGGATGTCGCAGCTTCTGCGCCGTTCCCCGTCGGCGAACTGGCTGGGTGAGGAATGGCAGGCGCAGATGGCAAAGATCAAGGAGTGCATCCGGTGCGGACAGTGTGCTTCGAGGTGTCCTTACGGTCTTGACACGCCGAAGCTGTTGGAGAAAAACCTGGAGGATTACGAGAACGTGCTGGCGGGGACAGTGACGGTCGATCAGTGAGGGTGCTGACAGCAGCTGCACGCGGCGCTCGATCGATCATATGATCATATGGCACGGCGGACGATGCAGGGCGTTTGAGAGGGATTTAAGATATATTAGATGGAAATGTATGCTATGATACGATCATAGACAGATGTAAAGAGGAGGAACCGGATATGGCAGTTTTCAGTGGTTTGGAGGACATGGACGAACTTGAGGCGAAGAAAAGGGACAGGCAGGAGCAGGAGATCGAGGATATCATCAATATGCTTGACGACAAGACAGTGAGTGGCGTGAGCCGCATCAAAGTCAATGTGTCAGAGGAGCAGCAGGAGGGCACAGTCGATACACAGTATCATCATGGCAGATGCGATGTGGGCAGCCCGTGGGCAAAGGGGACCACCAGGAACTTCGGGTGTGACTGATTGTGATTGATTTGATTAGAAATGCTGGATATAGCTAGGGAACTGATTATATAAGGAAACGAGGTACGATTATGGCACTGAATAAGAAGCCAGTGAACGGCATGAAAGATATCATGCCGGAGGAAATGCAGATCCGTGACTACGTGATGGGCGTGATCAGGGAGACTTACGGGAAGTTTGGATTTACGCCGATGGAGACGCCCTGTATGGAGAATATAGAGAATCTGAGCAGCAGGCAGGGCGGCGAGAATGAGAAGCTGCTGTTTAAAGTGTTGAAGCGTGGCGCGCAGCTGAACCTTGAGACGGCAAAGACGGATGCGGATGTCGTTGATTTTGGTATGCGCTATGACCTGACAGTCCCTCTCGTGAGATATTACGCGAACCATGCAAACGAGCTGCCGACACCCTTCAAGGCGCTGCAGATGGGCAATGTGTGGAGGGCAGACAGACCGCAGAAGGGCAGATACCGCCAGTTCATGCAGTGTGATATCGACATTCTCGGCGAGGAGTCCAATCTTGCGGAGATCGAGCTGATCCTTGCGACGACGACGACACTCGGCAAGATCGGATTTAAGAATTTTGAGATCCGCATCAATGACAGAAGGATCCTGAAGGCAATGGCGGCGTACAGCGGGTTTGGCGAGGAGGATTACGACAACATATTCATCACGCTCGACAAGATGGACAAGATCGGGATCGAGGGTGTGGAGCGCGAGCTGACCGAGGCGGGGTATGACAGCGGCAATATTGACAGATATCTCACACTCTTTAAAGATATGGAAGCCTCCGGCGATACGCTTGCGTTCATCGAGGAGCGCGTGACAGGGTTTCTCGATGAGGACGTCAGGACAAGTTTCCGGGAGATCATCGAGAGTGTCAATGCCACAAAAGGCGATCACTTCAAGCTTGTGTTTGATCCGACATTGGTCCGCGGGATGTCCTATTATACAGGCACGATCTTTGAGATCGCGATGCCCGAGTTGGGTGCACGATGCGGCGGCGGCGGGCGCTACGACAAAATGGTGGGCAGGTTTACGGGAAAGGATGTGCCGGCGTGCGGGTTTTCCATCGGCTTTGAGCGCATCATACTGATCCTGATGGAGAGCGGTTTCAAGGTGCCGGATCAGAGTAAGAAAGTGGCATATCTGATCGAGAAAGGTGTGTCGGGGGAATCGCTGTGCAGGATCATTGCACAGGCTCAGGAAGAGAGACAGAGCGGTGCACAGGTACTTGTGGCGCGCATGAACAAGAACAAAAAGTTCCAGAAAGAACAGCTTACGGCAGAAGGGTATGAGGAGTTCAGGCAGTTCTACAAGGAAGGTCTGAAGAATTAGCGGCAGGCAGCAGGAAGAGAGAGATGAGAGCAAAGAGTAAAAAACAAAAGAAAGCACTTGCGCTTGAGATCATAGAGCGTCTCAAGAGAGAATATCCTGATTCGGACTGTACGCTGGATTACAACGAGGCGTGGAAGCTCTTGGTGAGCGTGCGCCTCGCGGCACAGTGTACGGATGCGAGGGTCAATGTGGTGGTGAAGGGACTGTACGAGAAATACCCGACGATCGAGGCACTCGCGGATGCGGATGTCGAGGATATAGAACGCATCGTGAAGCCGTGCGGATTGGGACACAGCAAGGCGCGGGATATCAGTGCCTGCATGAAGATGCTCCGCGACGATTTTGGCTGTAAAGTGCCGGATGATTTTGATATGCTGTTGAAACTTCCGGGAGTGGGCAGAAAGAGTGCGAACCTCATTGTGGGAGATGTGTTCGGCAAACCTGCGATCGTGACGGACACGCACTGTATCAGGCTCACAAACCGTATGGGATTAGTCGACAATATCAAGGAACCCAAAAAGGTGGAGATGGCATTGTGGGAACTGATCCCGCCCGAGGAGGGCAACCAGTTCTGCCACAGGCTCGTCAATCACGGACGGGAGATCTGCACTGCGCGCACGAAACCGTACTGCGATCGATGCTGCCTGAATGATATCTGTGGAAAAAATATAGAATGATTTCAGCATTGTCAGATATTCAATAGAAAGTATTGCAATAGAAAATATTACATAAGAAAGAGGAAAAAAAGTATGTCAATATTTCACAGGATTTCGGATATACTAAAAGCAAATATCAATGATCTGCTGGACCGGGCGGAAGACCCTGAGAAAATGGTCAAACAGATCATTGCGGATATGGAGGAGCAGGTCAGGGATGCAACAGAAGCGCTCGGACAGGCTATGGCAAGCGAGAAACAGGCATACGCACAGCTCGAGAAGGCGCGGTCAAACTCCAGGGAATGGGAGAATAAGGCAAAGATGGCGCTGCAGGCAGGAAACCAGGAGCTGGCGAAAAAGGCGCTCACGTCCAAAGTGGAGATTGACAAAAATGTGCAGTCACTCCAGGCTTCATATGATCAGATCGCCGCGCAGACAAGCGAACTTCACGCAAGGGTTGAGGTGCTCAGGCAAAAGCTTGAGGAGGCAAGGCAGAGACAGAATATGCTCATAGCGAGGGCAAAGATGGCGGAGGCCACAGAGAGTGTGGCTACGGCAGTTACGAACACGGATCCCAACAGTGCGCTTGCAAAACTTGAGCGGATGGAGCAGAAAGTGGAGAGCAGGGAAGCGAGAGCGGAGGCATTTGCAGCCATGTCTGGTGAGACTGTATTTGCGAAGGACGAGTTTGCGGAGCTTGAGACAAACCAGGCTGTCGACGCTGAGCTGCAGAGACTTATGAAGGAATTGAATGGCTGAAATGATTATTGAGTTCCATCCGATCACACTGGCTGACAGAGATTGGATGAATGAAAAGTTGAGAGAAGAGCATCCGGATGCCTGTGAATACACGTTTGCCAACAATTTTATCTGGGCAGAGGTATATCATGTGCAGGTCGGCTGCGCATATGGCTGCGGCGTGATCAGATCCGGGGCAGAGGGGCATTTCCAGTACTCGTTTCCCTTTGGAAATGGCGACAAGAGGGCGGTGATAGAGCACCTCAGAGAGATATGTGCGGTGCACGGCTGCAGTCTGAATATCTATCCTGTCAATGAGGAGCACAGGTCAAAACTGATCGAGTGGTTTCCTGGCGAATTTGAGATCTGCCCGGACAGGGATAGCTTTGACTATGTGTACTCCGTGGAGAAACTTTCCACGCTGAGAGGAAAGAAACTGCACGGCAAACGAAATCATATATCCCGCTTTATGGATGACGGGGACTGGCACTATGAGCGGATGACAGAGGAGACTATCGCCGCGTGCCGAGCTATGGCAAGAGAGTGGATCGCACTGCGCGCTGAGAAGTGGAATGACGAGATGGAGCAGGAGATGGCAGTGCTCGAAGTGGCATTTTGCAATTTCAGAGAGCTGGGACTCTGCGGTGGTGTTTTGTACAAAGGCGGCAGGATCGTGGCATTTGCGATCGGGGAACCGCTAAACGAGGATACCTTCGTGGTTCACTTTGAGAAGGCGTTTCCGGATCTGCAGGGTGCCTATCCTATGATCAACCAGCAGTTTGTCCTGCACGAGGCGCAGGATCACAGCTACGTGAACCGCGAGGAGGACACAGGGGATCAGGGGCTTAGAAAGGCGAAACTGTCCTATTATCCGGATATCCTGCTAAAAAAATACAAGGCAGTGGAGAGTCGTGTCGTCTTTGCGAATGCGTCGGATCGGGAGTATATCGCAGAGATATGGAACCGGTGTTTCGGTGATACCAGGGAATATATAGCGCTCTATCAGGAAAACCGCTTTGAAAATGAAAACATGTATGTGATCTATCAGGATGGGCGCCCGGTGTCAATGGCAAGCCTGCTGCCGGTCCAGGTGACTATCAATGGCAGGAAGGAAAATGCCAGATATGTCTATGCGGTGGCTACATTGCCGGAATACAGAAAACAAGGTTATGCATCACAGATCATAAAGCATGCCGCAGAGCGCTGTGCGGAGCCGCTGCTTTTGCAGCCGGCAGACAGGGATCTGCAGCGATATTATGAGCGACAGGGATTCGCAGATGCCTTTGGTGAGAGTCCCTGCTGGATCTATGCCGGTAGATGTGTCGGAAAGGCAGATATTCATGTGTCATCGTCCGCAGACGGCGAACTGAGAGCCGCGGAAGAGACGGTTCGCGATGAAGAGCCGGACATTCTTGGCAGTTGGCTGGTTTCCGATGTGGACGCGAAGGTGTACAAGGCTGTGCGGGATCAGTTTTTTGACAGGGAAGGGTATGTGGAATGGGATGAGAAAGCGATCGTTTACGCCATAAAAGAAAATCAGTTCTGTGGCGGAAGAACGCTTTTGCTGACAGAGGACAGAGAGGACCAGGAATCCACAAAGGCAGTGCTGATGTACCGGATCGAAAAGGACAGTCTTCATATCATGGAGACGACGCTTGACGATAATGCGCTTCACGCTATCCTGCCTGAGCTTCTCGAATATACGGGTGCGTCGTGGGCATATGAGCGCAATATGGGCGGGATGGTGCTGCTGCCGGACCGGTTGAAGGACTGGAACTGCAAGACAGGCTATCTTGGATTGACATTGGGATAGTGATAGATAAAAAAACATCAACAATAATGATTAATTTTAATCATTCCATATCGGATCGATTTGTGCTATGATAAATATATCAGTTGATCATAATGAAAAAGCGATGAAGAGAATCAGTAATCATTTCAGAACATTTCAGAGAGCTGTCGTTCGCTGTGAGACAGTATGGGGCGTATGGTGAACTCATCTCGGAGCTGTGTGTCTGAACCGGCATTAGTAGGACACGACGGAACGCCCACCGTTATAAGGGCAAGGCATGATAGTGCTGACGAGGGCATGTTTTTGTACGGAATCGTTACGAAGACATGAAGTAGAGTGGTACCGCGAAAGAGTGTTGGAAGTCTTTCGTCTCTACAGCAGGGGTGTTGTGGAGGCGGAGGGCTTTTTTGTGCATGTCATTCCGAAAGCGCACGAGAAAGACGGCGCCGATACAGCATATACTTGATCGATATCATATAGGAGTGGAGGATGTAAGACATGAAAAATGCAGGTAAGTATGAAAAATCATATTTTTTACCCCCGGTCTGTACATATGACTGGGTGAAAAAGGATGCGATCGCAGCGCCGCCGATCTGGTGTTCTGTCGATCTGAGAGACGGGAATCAGGCATTGATCGAGCCGATGAGCCTCGAAGAGAAGCTGCAGTTTTTTGAGATGCTTGTGGAGATTGGGTTCAAGGAGATCGAGGTAGGTTTTCCGGCGGCATCGGAGACGGAGTATGAGTTTATGCGCGCTCTGATCGAGAGGGAGATGATACCCGACGATGTGACGGTACAGGTACTGACACAGGCAAGAGAGCACATCATCAAGAAAACCTTTGAGGCTGTCAAAGGAGCGCCGCATGCGGTGATCCATCTCTACAACTCGACTTCGGTGGCACAGCGCGAGCAGGTCTTTAGGAAAAGCAGGGAGGAGATCAAAAAGATCGCGACAGATGGCGCGGAACTGTTGAAAAAACTGGCATCGGAGACAGACGGAAACTTCTCGTTCGAGTACAGTCCTGAGAGCTTCCATGGCACGGAAGTCGACTATGCGGTTGAGGTGTGCAACGCAGTGCTCGATATCTGGCAGCCGACAGCGGACAAAAAGGCGATCATCAACATTCCGACGACAGTTGAGAATGCCATGCCGCATGTGTTTGCCACGCAGGTAGAGTATATCCATAAAAATCTGAAATACAGGGATGCGGTGGTGCTTTCCGTGCACCCGCACAATGACCGCGGCTGCGGTGTATGTGACGCGGAGCTCAGTGTTCTTGCCGGTGCAGACCGCGTGGAGGGTACGCTTTTTGGAAACGGTGAGCGGACAGGAAATGTGGATCTGATCACGGTGGCGATGAACATGTTCTCCCATGGTGTCGATCCGAAGCTTGACTTTTCGAATATGCCCGAGATCAGAGAGAAGTATGAAGAGTTCACGCGCATGAGAGTGCACGAGCGGCAGCCATACTCCGGAGATCTCGTATTTACCGCCTTTTCAGGTTCGCATCAGGATGCGATCGCAAAAGGGATGCAGTGGCGTGAGGAGAAAAGATCCGACAAGTGGACGGTTCCGTATCTGCCGGTCGATCCCAAAGATGTGGGCAGGAATTACGATGCCGATGTGATCCGCATCAACAGCCAGTCGGGAAAAGGCGGTGTGAACTATATCCTGAAACAGAACTATGGCATTTCCCTGCCCTACGCTATGCGCGAGGAGGTGGGATATCTTGTGAAAGATGTGTCTGATCAGGAGCATAAGGTGCTCTCGCCACAGTGGGTTTACGATATTTTCTGCGAAAATTATGTGGATAATACGCCGTTGTTCCAGATCAGTGAGTGTCATTTCAAGCAGGTGGACGGCATTATGGCGGAGGCAGTGATCGCCTGCGGGGACAGAAAGACAACCGTGGACGCGAACGGAAACGGGCGCCTGGATGCCGTGAGCAACACGATCAAGCAGTATTTCGGGATCAGCTATCAGCTGTCGGACTACGAGGAGCACGCGCTCACAAAAGGTTCTTCGTCAAAGGCGATCGCCTATGTGAGTGTCACCTGCAACGGTGAGAAATTCTGGGGCGTGGGTATGGACGATGACATTATCAAGGCATCGATCCACGCACTCTGTGTCAGTGTCAATAAACTGCCGCAGATCCAGGAAAATGAGGTGTGTCAGGATGAGCGCATGATGGAGATCATGAACTATATCCAGGCAAACTATCAGGCGACGGCACTCAGCGATGTGGCAGCACATTTTCACTTGTCAGAGCCCTACCTGAGCAAGTATATCCACGAAAAATCAGGAAAGACCTTTGGCGATATTCTGATCAACATACGTCTCAAGAAGGCAAAGACATTGCTTCGAAACGGAAATATGACTGTCGAGAACGTGGCGATGGCAGTCGGATATCCCAATGTGGAGCATTTTAACCGCATTTTCAAAAAGAAAATGGGGATGACACCCGTGCAGTACAGAAAAGGCGGCGGGAATAATCAATAGGAGAACAAAGTAACACGCTCTGGGCGCGGCAGATCTCGCAGACAGTTTTCCCGATCGGGAGCTGTCTGTGTGTGCCAGAGCACGATATTCTTATCTTGAGAAGATATTTGCCGCGTCGGACAGGGAGTTTCGCCAGGGGTACTATACACAGATGGTGGCGGCGTGGCTCATGGCGGAAACCTTTGTCTGTTTTCCGCATGAAAGCGCGCAAATGCTGACAGGCGGGTATCAGATGGATCCGTGGACATACAATAAGGCATTGCAGAAAATACGGGAATTCCTGAATTCGGATCAGGCAGTTAAAGACTATGTGAAAAGCTTGAAAAAGGGATGACAAATGAAGATTTTCGTGATAAACTCTTATTGTAAGATAAAATTTGGAGGGGCTGCATGAGTGATTTTAAAGAAAGTTTATATAAAAAGAAAAGCTTTATCTATCAGATCGGGGCGGAATACTATGCGATCGGGGCAAACACGTTTGCGAAAGTGACGGATTCTCCCGAGGTGGACAACATAGAACTTTTGCAAAATGCCCTGAAAAAGGGAAACGACAGACAGATTGAAAAATACCTCGAAAAAATCACGCGCAATGCCAACTTTTACCGCGTAGATGCAAGAGAACACTACAGGCTCCAGGATAAGCTTTTTAAGTTTCTCGATCAGCTTGAAGCCAGTGACGAAGCGGCTTTCAAGTCGCTTCAGGATCAGGTGTTTCGGTTCGATGAGCTGTGCGAAAAATATCAGCAGCAGGTATGAGGAGCGTGATATATTCCAATCAATTTTATTTCTCTTGTAGACAAATGCAAAGATTTGTGTTATGATTACAGACGTGATGAAGATCATATCCAGCACCCGTAGTCTAATGGATAGAACGGAGGCCTCCGACGCCTTTAATGCAGGTTCGATTCCTGCCGGGTGCATTTCCATAAATGGTTTGGCAGTGATGGATAGGAGCAGAGATGGATAACAAGAAAAAGAAGAGAAACAGGACGAGAAAAGATCAAAATCCGAATACATATACTGAAGTGCTGAATACAAAAGAGGAAAAGAAAGAGAACAATACAGAAAACGGTCAATCGGAACAAACGGAGAAGAGAGAGGAAGTTAACCAAAAGCGCAATGATCAACCGACCCAGAGGGAAACGGAGGAGAGCGCAGCAGGAAAAAATACGAAAGTGCAGCAGGAGAAAAGGTCGGACGCTTCGAAACCGGCTGCATCCCGGAAAAATGAGAAAGCAGATGACAGCAGCGTGAAGTCCGACGATCCCAAGGACGGAAACAACAAGGGAAATAGCGACAGCAATACTGTTAAAAATATAGAGAGCAATAAAGCGACACTTCAGAAGGAAGATCCCCCAAAAAGGAATACAACAAAAGAGAATACAATTAAGCAGAATGTGGTAAAAGACGATTTATCTAAAGAAAATTCGTCTAAAGGCAGTTCGGCAAAAGAAAGTCTGCCCAAGGAGACTCCGCTCAAAGAGAGCGCGCCGAAAGGAAGCACGGCAAAGGAAAACGCATCGAAAGGGAATCCGCCCAAGGAGACTGCACCGAAAAAGAATACATCCAAAGAGGATTCGCATAATCTGCATAGAGAGCATGTCAAGGGAGAAAGACGATCCGGATCTGGCGGCAGAAGGACTGTGACGGAGACTTCGTCGGAACAGATCAAGGGACTCGCTGTGAACGCTGCGAAGATCCTGCTGCCTGTTGCGGCGTGTGCGATCATCATTGCTGTGGTGATTTCGTACATTGGTTCCCGGAAGACTCAGACAGTAGACACATCCCTGAATGCGGAGGGGCAATTGGACACAACTGCAGCGGTCACGCTGAGCGATGAGCCGTTGGCAGAGAATGCGCACACCAATGTCAACGAACTGATGCAGACGTTCTGCACTGCGCTGGCAGACGGCGATATGGATACGGTCAGAACGATCAAGGATTACAATACAGAGCGCGAGATCATCACTTATGAGAAGAAGAGCGAGTTCATTGAAAGGTATGATAACATCAAATGTTACACAAAGCCTGGAATGGAAGAAGATTCTTATTTTGTGTATGTGACATATGAAGTTAAGTTCAAGGATATTGAGACTAAGGCTCCCGGATTGAACGCATTTTATGTTTATACGGCAGAGGACGGAAGTCTCAAGATCGATGGTGATACAGAGGAAAATATCAAGGCGGCGTTTAAGCTGGTCACAAACCAGGACGATGTGGTGGATCTGTACAATGAGATCAACGTCAATTATACGGAGGCAACTGCGTCGGACGAGACATTGGATCAGTTTATGGCGGAGCTTCCGGTTGTGATCAAGGAATCCGTCGGAGTGGCGCTGGCACAGCTTGAGACACAGACTGAGACTGCTGATTCGCCACAGACAGTGGCAGAGGAGACACAGCCGGCGGAGACGGAAACACCGGTCGAAAGTGAGGAGACACCGCAGAACCAGGCAGTGAATCAGATTGTGAGGACAACAGATACCGTCAATGTGCGTTCTTCTGACAGCGAGGAGGCCGATAAGATCGGAAAGGTGCAGGCGGGAATTGAGCTGAGACGGGTTGAGGAGAGAGTAAACGGATGGAGTAAGGTCATTTTCGAGGATAGGGAAGCCTATATCAAGAGTGATTACCTCGAAGTCGTGACATCCGAAGAGACAGTGGAGTCAGCCGGAACGGTCACGGCGACAACGAATGTCAATGTCAGGAGTGAGGCGAGCCAGGATTCGGACAGGATCGGTTCAGCACAGTCGGGAACCTCATATAATCTGCTCGAGGATCAGGGCGAATGGTACAAGATTGATTTCAACGGCACGACGGGTTATGTCAAGGCAGAATTTTTTACGAGATAATCATCTGTTCGGCTTGAAAATGTATACATATATCGTCTATAATAGAATCGTGTAATAAATGTAAACCCATGCAGCATCATGCTGCATGGGCTTTCATTATAGTTGATATGATGGGAGAGAACACGGACTATGCCGATGTTTTGGAGGTGGGTTCAGCTGGTATCGGGGGACGTTGGTCAGAGGTTTTCACACGATAGGATTTCTGAAAATGAAAGAGTGAAATACGAAAGGTATGGGATGAGGTATGTTTAAACAAAAGCGTGTCGGTATCATGGGAACCGGAAACATAGCAGGAGTTATGGCGGGCACGATCAAAAAAATGAAAAATGTGAAGTGTCACGGTGTGGCGTCTAGGAGTGAGGAAAGGGCACAGGAATTTGCAAACGAATACGGTATCAAGGTAGCCTATACGTCCTACGAGGAAATGCTGCTCGATGACAAGATCGATCTGATCTATATTGCGACACCGCACTCGGAGCACTATGCCAATATGAAGCTCTGTATAGAGAATGGCAAAAATGTGCTGTGTGAAAAGGCTTTTACGGCAAATGCAAAGCAGGCTGAGGAGATACTGGCGCTGGCAAAAGAGAAAGGTGTGTTCGTGGCAGAGGCGATGTGGGTGCGGTATATGCCGATGCTGACCACGATCAAGGGAATCCTGAACTCGGGGATCATCGGAGAACCAGCAATGCTCACGGCAAATCTCAGCTACCCGATATCCGGTAAGAGGAGATTGACAGACCCGGCGCTTGCCGGGGGTACATTGCTTGACCTTGGTGTGTATACCCTGAATTTTGCGGCTATGATGTTCGGCAAGGATATCGAGAAAATGGAGTCCACCTGCACATACACGGAAACCGGGGTGGACGCATCGGAGAGCATTACGATCACATACAAGGATGGTAGAATGGCAGTGCTGAACGGTACAATGAACGGCGTGAGTGACAGGAGAGGCGTGATATATGGCTCGAAAGGATATATCGCAATAGAAAATATCAACAATTTTGAATCGGTCACAGTGTATGATGCCGGTTATAAGGCAGTGAAAACAGTGAAGGCGCCGAAACAGATAACGGGTTATGAATACGAAGTGTACGCCTGCATGGAAGCGATTGAGAAGGGGGAGAAGGAGTGCTGGGAGATGCCGCACAATGAGATCCTGCGCATCATGCAGCAGATGGACGGGCTGCGTGCGCAGTGGGGAGTCGTTTTTCCTTTTGAGAAGGAGGGCGCAGAGCCGAAAGAGAAGATAGAGATCTTGACAGGAGAGGTAGAAGATACGATCTTAGAGGACACGGATATACAGGCATAGACTGCTAAAATATGGGAATACTATAGCTATCGATCATTACATTGATCAGAGTCAGAAGATCATATTGGAGGAGATAGCTATGAAAAAAGACGATCGGGAAATTTTGAAGGAGATCCAGAAAAACACCGACATGGCGATCCGTGCGATCGACACCATCTCAGAAAAGGTCCATGATGACGAATTGCGGCAGGAACTTTCCAGGGAGAAGCTCTTGTATTCTGTGATACAGAACAAGGCGACCGACAGACTGCAGAGTGAGCGGGCGGAGGGATATCATGGCAGTACCGTACAGGAGCTGCTGCTGAAAGGCGGCATTCAGATGAATACACTCACGAACTGCAGTACCAGCAAGATCGCAGAGCTCATGATCCAGGGCAGCAACAGAGGGATCACAAGTATGTGGAAATCCATCAATCATCACCAGAATTCTGGGAGCACCTCGATGGAGATAGCGAGGGAACTGGTAGATTTTGAGGAAAAATCGATCGGAAGACTGAAAAAATTTCTGTGAGGCGGTTTTGTGGAGAAAGAGGAAACAGTGATATGACCAGATTAAACAAGTACCTGGCAGAATGTGGTGTATGCTCGAGACGCGAAGCGGATAAACTGATCGATCAGGGCAGGGTGAGCGTGAATGGTCAGAAGGCTGTAAGCGGCGGGCAGGTAAACAGTGGGGATCGCGTCGAAGTGAATGGCAGACTGGTGAAACCAGTTTCTGCCACTGTTGTTCTGGCATACAATAAACCGATCGGGGTCACCTGCACAGAAAAGGACCGGTTTGCTGAAAAAACGATTGTGGAGGCGGTAAGATACCCCGTAAGGCTGACCTATGCGGGGCGCCTTGACAAGGACTCAGACGGGCTGATCATACTGACAAATGACGGGGAACTGATACAGCGCATGATGCGGGGGGCAAACCGACATGAAAAGGAATATGTTGTCAAGGTGGACAGGGAATGCACAGAGGATTTTCTGGTGAAAATGTCTCAGGGCGTTTATTTGAAAGAGCTCAATGAGACGACGCGCCCTTGTGCTGTGGAGTATATCGGCAAATACACGTTCCGGATCACATTGACGCAGGGGCTCAACAGACAGATCAGACGGATGTGCGGACATTTTGGCTACAGGGTAAAATCCCTGACACGGGTTCGGGTGATGAACATTGAACTAGCCGGACTGAAAAGCGGGACATATCGGGAAGTGAGAGGGGAAGAGCTCGCAGAGCTCTATCGTATGTGCGGTATGTCAGAGAAAAAGTAAGGAACTGAGGGCATATGGAGGAGACTATGGCAGCAAACAGCGAAAAATTACATAGAATGAGGGCGCTCGTGGAGAGGCTGAGGGAGGCTTCCAAGGCGTATTACGCGCAGGACAAGGAGATCATGAGCAATTTTGAGTATGACAAATTGTACGATGAATTGGTAGAACTCGAGCGTGAAACGGGAATGGTGCTGACAGGAAGTCCTACGATCAATGTCGGCTACGAGGCGGTCGATGAGTTGCCGAAAGAGGCGCATGAAAGTCCGATGCTGTCACTTGACAAGACCAAGGAGCGCGAGGAGCTTGCGGACTGGCTCGGAGACAAAGAGGGGCTGCTGAGCTGGAAGCTTGACGGACTGACGATCGTGCTGACCTATCAGAACGGAGAGCTCTTGAAGGCGGTCACGCGCGGAAACGGAACAGTGGGCGAGGTGATCACGAACAATGCAAAGGTATTCAGAAATATTCCACTGCGCATCAAATATCAGGGCGAAATGATACTCAGGGGTGAGGCGGTCATCACGTATCAGGATTTTGAGGAGATCAACAGTCATATTGAGGATGCGGATGCGAAGTACAAAAACCCGCGGAATCTCTGTTCCGGTTCTGTCAGACAGCTCAACAATCAGATCACGGCGGAGCGAAACGTGCGGTTTTATGCCTTTGCCCTGGTGAAAGCCGACGGCATTGACTTTGAGAATTCAAGGGAGAGACAGAATGAATTTCTGCAGGATCAGGGATTTGATGTGGTGCAATACAGGAGAGTAGATGCCGGGAGCATCGTAGACGCAGTGGCAGAGTATGAGACGCGTGTACAGACTTATGAAGTGCCGTCGGACGGACTTGTGCTGACCTACGATGATATCGCGTACGGTCGTTCTCTGGGACGAACGGCAAAGTTTCCGCGGGATTCCATTGCATTTAAGTGGGCGGACGAGATGCGGGAGACAACACTGCGGGAGATCGAGTGGAGTGCGAGCCGCACCGGACTGATCAATCCTGTCGCGATCTTTGAGCCTGTGGAGCTGGAAGGAACGACAGTGAGCAGGGCATCTGTCCATAACATCAGTATACTGAAAGGCTTGAAGCTGGGGATCGGCGACAAGATCACTGTGTACAAGGCGAATATGATCATTCCGCAGATCGCAGAAAACCTTACGTGTAGTGACAACCTTGAGATACCGGAGACCTGCCCGGTCTGCGGCGGGAAGACAGAACTGCGCGCAGTCAATGAAGTGCAGTCGCTATATTGTACCAATCCGGACTGTGATGCCAAGAAAATCAAATCGTTTACATTGTTTGTCAGCCGTGATGCCATGAATATTGACGGATTGTCGGAGGCTACACTGGAGAAGTTTATCGGGAAAGGCTTTCTACACCAGTATCAGGACATATTCCACCTTGACCGATACAAGGCAGAGATCGTGGAGATGGAAGGTTTTGGGGAGAGATCGTACAAAAAGCTCACGGACGGAATCGAGAAGGCAAGGGATGTGGAGCTGCCAAACCTGATATACAGTCTCGGCATTGCCAATATAGGACTTGCAAATGCGAAAGTCATCTGCAGATATTATCAATACGACATCGATGCCATGCGCCATGCAACAGTCGAAGAGCTCAGCGAGATCGACGGGATCGGGGAAGTGATCGCAAAAGCTTTTGTAGATTATTTCTCCGATAAGAAGAACAATGATGAGTTCGATAATCTCTTAAAAGAAGTCCGGATCATCAGGGAGGAGATCGATGCAGAGGGACAGACACTCGAGGGAAAGACTTTTGTGGTGACAGGCAGTCTGAACCATTTCGAGAGCAGAAACGCCTTGAAGGATCTGATCGAGAAAAAGGGCGGAAAGGTAGCCGGAAGCGTGTCCGCCAAGACGGTCTGCCTGATCAACAATGACGCCGCATCAAATTCTTCCAAGAATAAGAAGGCAAAAGAACTGGATGTCCCGATCCTCACAGAAGAGCAGTTCATGACAGAATATCTGGGGATGGAGCTATAAAAAATAAACAGACAGGAGTGTGGAAACATGCCTATTAAAGTACAAAGCGACTTGCCGGCGAAGGAGATACTGGAAAACGAGAATATATTTGTGATGGATGAGAACCGTGCGCTGCATCAGGATATCAGGCCATTGCAGGTCTGCATCCTCAATCTGATGCCAGTGAAGCAGGACACGGAGCTGCAGCTTCTGCGCGCATTGTCCAACACGCCGCTGCAGGTCGATGTCACTTTTCTGATGGTGGCGAGCCATGTGTCGCTCAACACATCGGCAAATCATCTGAACCGCTTTTATTCAACATTTGAACAGATCAAGGATAAACGTTTTGACGGATTGATCATCACCGGTGCGCCTGTGGAGGATATCGCCTTTGAGGAGGTTGATTACTGGCAGGAGGTGTGTGCTATCATGGACTGGGCGGAGGAACATGCGACCTCCACACTGCATATATGCTGGGGAGCGCAGGCTGGATTTTATCATTATTATGGCATTCAGAAGCGTATGCTCTCTGAGAAGCTTTTTGGGATTTATTCCCACAAGGTACAGAACAGAAAGGTTCCGTTGGTACGCGGCTTTGACGATCATTTTCTGGCTCCGCACAGCCGTCATACTGAGACATCAGCAGCCGACATCCATCACTGTGACAAGATCACTGTACTCGCGGAGTCCAGCGAGGCGGGTGTCTTTCTCGCATACGCGGAAAATGGCAGGAAAGTGTTCGTGAACGGTCATCCGGAGTATGACAGATATACACTTGACGCAGAGTACAAAAGGGATCTGGGAAAAGGATTGCCGATACATATTCCGAGAAACTATTATCCGGATGACGATCCGTCACAGAAGCCAAACCTGCAATGGCGCGCGCACTGCAATAACCTTTATACGAACTGGCTCAATTACTACGTGTACCAGGCGACGCCGTACGAGTGGTAGTAAATCCGCATAATTGCTAGGTTTTATGCATGTTTGAGGGATTGTTGAAACTCACGTATTTTCACATAAATTCACGTATTTTCACGGCTAAATGGTGTAGTAGATGGTGTAGTAACACAAGGTAAATGGTGTAGTAAAAATACAGAAAAGAGCCTTGATAATAATTGAATATAGTACATAAAAAATCCCTTTTGACCGAGGGATTTTTGCGTAATTATAATATTTATATTAAAAAGAGCGGCATCACTGCCGCCCATCTGGATTGATATTTTCTGGTGTTAATAAATTCAGATTTGATAAAATTTCTGTAATTTTCCTTGTGTCACACAATTCATTTTTACAATTCAAACAACGAATCACATTTACTTTTTCACATTTTTCAATTCTTTCGTTATTCTTTTTCATCACTGCCGCCCTTTCCGTGGGAGATTTTTTCACTTACGCACTGTTTGATAAATTCACTTAACTTCATTTTTTCTTTATCAGCCGCCGCTTGCCATATATCTTTCATTCCCAGCTCTCCCTCTTTTCCCTTTGGAAGGTATAATCCTATCCTATCATAACTATCCTCATTGAATTTCCGCTTATAGTCCGTCTTTTCTTGTTGGCTCATTGCCATGATACCACCTCCAACATAAGCATACCACATAATCCATTTTGTATCTATTGTTAGATATGCATAATAAATCTAACGTTAGTTTGTTAATTCTGTCAATTGATATATCTAACGTTAGATATTAATATAGACTTATTAAAAGAACGGAGGATATGGGAAATGCCTAAATTATTATCTATAAATGTTAATAGCTTACGCAAGGCTAAAAAGATTGCAAGGGCGAGAAAAGGATTTTATGAAATATTTTATGGTATTGGAGCAAGGAAAATTTATAAGGTGTTTTATAAAACACTTTAACCACACCACCCACCCGGCGGGGTTGCGCCGGGAGAAAGAAGGGAAGATATGAGATATAAAGTTGAATTTGAGTTTCTGAATGATTTGGGAGAATGGAAGAAGAGTGACGTATCTTTTGATGGAACAATGACGAAAGATGAGGCGGAATATTGGTGTTGGGATTTTCGACGCAGAGAAGACCTCAGAAACGTCAGGATTATAGAGTATTAATACATCCCGCCCCTGCCGGGTAATGCAGGGAGAAAGAAGGAAAGATATGAAATATTCGATTTATGGGAAAGCATATGAGCATCTACAAACTGTTGGGAATTGGATTAAAAATGAGCAAACAGGCAGGAGCGTTGAAAGGGTGGATATGATCGGGGGAGAATATCTTGCTTTTGACGAAACTGGTGACGTTGCAGGTTTTAAAAATTTTAGCGGATGCATGGAGTATCTGGGAATAAAGTGGGCGGCAAGATAATCCCCGCCGCAATGAAGCGATAGTTTTATGACAGTTTTTAGGGAGATATCAGAAATGGTATCTTCCTTATTTTTGTGCAAGAATTAATCCATGAGGAGGTAATCCCATGAACAATTTTGAAAGACGATTTTATTCAGAACCCGAAACGGCAAATATTCCCGTAGGGTATCTGTCTGCAGCAAAAGGCATATTTGAAAAAATTTTGATTGACATACAGCAAGTAAACCCCTACGCAACGATAGAAGATATTTTATCTGAACCAACGGACGGAGAAATGCAGAATGTTGATGAATTTTAGCCCTATAACAATATCAATGCCGCAATCCTATATTTCGCAAGATGAAACAGACATTTTGCTTGAAATCGACAGGGTAGACGGCATCAAGCATAGATTTACAGAGCACGAAAGGAGATATCTTGATGGTGCAGCCTTATCAGAACTATTCGGTTCCGCAGATTAATCCATATCAAAACAATTTCAGCCAGCTTATGCCCGTGCAAAATCCATATATGGACAGGTTGGCACAGTTGCAACAGTACCAGCAGGGATTGCAACAGCAGCAAATGCCGCAGATTCCGCAACAGGCACAAGGGTTAGTCGGAAAAGTCGTAAATGATGTTTCTATGGTATCGCCTAATGATGTTCCAATGGACGGTAGTATTGCAATATTTCCAAAAGGCGACATGACGGAAATCTACTGCAAGCAGTGGAAGCAGGACGGAACCATTCAGACGGTCGTTTATAAGCCGATTTTAGACCAGAACCAGTCGGAAACTACAAATATACCGCAGATGGATTTTAACGCCTTAAATGAGGACGTGAGGGCACTTAGAGAGGATATAAAAGGTGTCCGGGATATGATTGAGAAATCTATGTCAGTTCCAGCACCTAAAACAAGTCAGAGAGGGAAGAAAGCAGAGGTAAGTGCTGATGAATAGGCAAATGCAGATACAGCAGATGATGGGAAATCCGCAGTTTCAACAGCAGTATCAACAGAGATTAAGGGGCATGAACCCGTCGCAGATTTTAGACCAGGTAGCGAGCAATCCGCAGATGATGAATAATCCAATCGTGCAGAATGTGATGAAAATGCGGAAAGCAAATGATACAGAGGGCTTGACAGGACTTGCAGAAAACATATTTGGAGAAAAAGGACAGAATTATTCGGATTTTGAGAAACAGGCGAAGCAGTTTTTGGGGTTTAATTAACCGGACCAGAAAACGGTCATTTTTGACGGTCAATCCATGAAAAACCTTGATTTTATACGTTTTTTTTGACCGGACCATAACTTTGAACATATTGGGGTTGTGCGCACATTAAAAACCGGTTCCTCTTTATGAAATAAATTTTAATATGGAGGACAAATTATGTTCAACAGTGGAAATTCTACACCTTTTACCATGCCAGTGACTCCTGCTTATGGAAATGGCGGCGGCATGGGCGGCTGGGGGAATGATTGGATTGCACTCGCAATCTTAGCTCTCATCTTCGGCGATGGCTGGGGCATGGGTGGCATGGGCGGTATGGGTATGTTCTTACCGTTTATGTTCATGAATGGCGGATTTGGTGGCTTTGGAGGAAATGGTTGCGGTTGCGGAAACAACAACGCCAATGCTATCGAGGCATCTATCCAGCGCGGATTTGACAATCAGGGCGTGATGAACAAACTGAATGGCATTGAGCAGGGACAATGTAACTTAGGCTATGAAAACCTTGCGCAGTTTAACAATCTTGGCATGGCGGTTTCTAACGGCTTCCACGGCGTGGATAATGCCATCTGCAATCTGGGCTACCAGACACAGCAGGGATTCAACCAGGCTACCATTGCCAACTTGCAGGGTCAGAACGCTTTGCAGGCACAGCTTTTCAATATGTCTGCACAGAATCAGGCTTGCTGCTGCGAAACTCAGCGGCTGCTTGAAAGAGGTTTTGCCGACACCAACTACAACATGGCAACCAACACCTGTGCCATCACTAACCAGATGAACAACAACACAAGAGATATTATCGAGAGCAACAACGCAGGTACAAGGGCTATCCTTGACTATCTGTGCCAGAAAGAAAATGCAGACCTTCGGGCAGAAAACCAGTCCCTTAAACTGGCAGCTTCTCAGGCAGACCAGAATAACTTCATTGCAGCTACGCAGAACGCACAAACAGCGGAACTTATCCGCAGACTTGGTGCAGACTGCCCTCAGCCTGCATATGTGGTTCAGCCTCCGCAGCCTGTTACATTCCCGACAAACTGCTGTGGCAGTGTAAACTATGCCGGATATAACAACGGTTGTGGTTGCGGAAACAACAACGTCTGTGGCTGCTGCTAATGAACGGCAGATGGAATAGCCTCTCATTCCTTGACTTTCTGACAGTATTTTCTGTCGGCTTGCAGGTTTCGGGATACGAGCAAAACCTAAAGCAAGCCTCGACAGATGATTTAATGCAGGAGTTGCAACATCAGAACAAGGATTATCTTGAGAGAGTTATTGAAAACCAGAAAGAAATCATGAAAATTCTGTCTGATTTAAAGTCGGACGCTCGCCTATAAGGCTGATTATCCCCCACATAGTTTGGGTTGATTATACGCAAAAGGGGCGAGATGTAACAGTCTTGCCCTTTTGCTTTGCACATTGAAAACTGAATATAGCTGATAGTTTGTGAGTTTTTATAAAATGGTATACACACGCCCTATTTTGTGATAAAATAAAGTAAAGAAATCAAAGAATGGGGATAGGAAAATGGGTGTAGGAATTTCAATTTTATTTTGGTTGCTTGTTATCGCTCTCGGAGGATTAGGAGCGTATTTATTGCGTGATTTTATAGACTGCCTTACTTATTGCGTGAAGCACAAGAAAGATAGGAGGAAATTAGGAAATGAAAGAAATGTATAAAAGTAACGGAAATAAGACCGTTTCAATCATGGAATTTGACAAAGAAAATTCACAGGAAGAATATTTACATATAGCAAAAGGTCTTGACAGTAAAGAGTATGAAGTGGGGTATGTAGTAATTCACAAACCTTGGTATTCTCCCGAAAGCTGTTGGGTTTATTATATTCTGCGTGATGAATATGGCGGCGGAGGTCTTAACGGCGGTGCGGTAGACTTGGGATTGAAGAAAATAGAGGTTGACAAAAATACAATCGAGCCATACAGACAGACAGCAGCAGTTAAAATAGAACAATCCAGAGGGCATGAGGTTTTAATTGTCAAGAATATAAGTAATCAAGATGATGAAAACAACATCATTTTCCGAATAGGAGTTAATGATAATATACCATTTGATTTATGGAACAAATAAAAATAGAAGTTTAGAAACTATCAGCTATATCAGTTGATAGTTTTTTATTTGTAGAAATGGAGGTTGAAATATATGGCTTGTAAAAATGTATGCCGTCTTTGTGATAGGCTGATTATCAGTCAGTCAATTACCTTTACTGGCGGTAACCTTGTTATCAATCTTCCAGCAGGAAGTTATAGCAACAACTGTAAATACTGCATTGTATTAGCACAGACAATCCCGACAACAACGACAATCGGCGCACCTGTGGTATTCACAATCGGCACAGGCACACAGCTTTATCCGCTTGTGAACAGATGTTGCAGACCTGTAACGGCGTGTGGCGTGCGTACCCGCACAAAATATTCTGTATGCGTGGAAACGACAGCGACAGGGGCGACGTTCAAAATGCTTGGAAATCCGGCGTGTCAGCCGAACAACAACCTGCGTGCGGTTAATGGTACTGCGCCAGTGACAGAACCGGCAGAAACACCAGGAGCGTAAGGAAAGGAGGATTGAAAATTTATGGATACAAAACACATTCATTGTATGCTTGAGAAAATGGCTGAATATGGCAAGTGCATGGTTGAAGAAGGTGCAGGTTCAGGAAATGTTAACCTCGAGGACGCAAAAAAGATTGTTGAAATGGTTGGCGAGCTTGCCGAGGCTGAATATCATGCCTTAATCGCAAAGGGAATGCGTAAAGCAAACGAAGAAGACGAGGCAGAGGAAAAATACATCTGTAAAATGCTGAAAGAGGAAAACAAGGACGAGTACAAGCGTATGCGCGAGGAATACGGCGAGGATGAGGGAGAAAGACGGTTCTATGAAAATTACCGCTATAAATCCTCTGGACGTTTCGCTCCAAAAGGAAAAGGCTCTTATATGCCGAGAGGTGGCAGGAGAGGATATGAAGAACCGCCTTATTACCATACGAACCCTGAAATGTATAAGGAACATGACCCTGAATGGTACAGGGACATGGATAGGGTGTCAGGAAAAATGTACTACACAGATGGTGGTAACAGCGGCGGTCAGTCCGGCAATTCCATGAGCGGCGGTAATATGGGTGGCAATGCTGGTGGTTCAACCCGTGGTTATGAGGACGGCTTTGACGAAGGACAGCGCAGGGGCTACAGTGAGGGCTACGAGCAGGGTAGTCGTGACGGAGAATCTAGAGGAAGAAGTCAGGGCGGCAGGCGTGACGGCAGAGAGGGCAGAAGCGGGCAGAGCAGACGTTCCTACATGGAAACAAAAGAGATGAACAAGGGCAATACACCACAGGAAAAACAGGAAAAGATGAAAGAACTTGAGAAGTACATGAAAGAGCTTGCGGAAGATGTAACAGAAATGATTGAGGATGCTACGCCGGAGGAACGCTCTCTTGCAAAACAGAAAATGCAGGTGCTTTTGCAAAAAATGTAAAATAACCAAAAAGAAAATAAAACGGATTAGGGGCAGAGATGCCCCTTTTCTCGAATGTTCCTTGACAACCGAATATGGCTGATAGTTTGTGGGATTTATAAAAATTTCCTCTTGCGTAATACATTGGGTTATGATACAATGGGTTATGAAGGGAGAGAAGAAAATGTATCGAATGATGACAAAAAGAAATGAGATAGAAGAATTTGAAACAATTCAATCTTGCATATCCGCAATGGTTGATAACGGATATAAATGCAGGATTATTTCTTTTGTTGAAGGAGAAACAATATTCACCAAGAAAATATTGATAGACCAAAATGGAAATGTGAAGATTGGAAGAAAGAAGGCAGAAAAAGCATTATGACAATTCAAGAAATCAGAGCATTAGCAGGATTATCCCAAATGAAATTCTGCGAAAAGTATCATATTCCGTTACCGACATTAAGAAAGTGGGAACAGAGCAAGCGTGAGCCGTCGGATTATTTGGTGGAACTGTTGGAATTTAAGGTTAAAAAAGATATGGAGGAAAGCTAATGGGAATGGATATTGAAGTTGTCGGAAGGACATGGTACACAGTTCATTTGACTGATGAAGATGTTGAAAAGGCAAAGAGATATATCAAAGAACACGAAGAAAACTTGCCAAGTTTTGATATGAGGAAAAATATCTGTTGGGCAGTTCTGCAATTATCCAATGAATGCGAAATCGAGTTGTATTCAGACGGAAAAGCGACCGAAAGCGATTTTAGCACAGAGGATATAGACTGGTCGGAATTCGAAGATCGTACACCGGAGGAAATTTTGGGAATTTAAGGTTAGGGAGGATTTGAACATGAATATGCACGATTTAATAAACAGAGAAGTAAAGATTGGCGATAAAGAGGGAGAAATCACAAATATTTTAGGATGCGCCCTTGGAGTTACGTTTTCAATGCGAATGACGGAAAAACTATAATTTATCCAGAAGATGTTGACAAATATCTGGTTGAGAGTAAAGAGAAAACAGTTTCTATGTCCGTAATTGACGAAATGAAAGATTTGAAAGATGCGTTAAAATCTGTTTCTGCTGAAAATGCAAAGGATATGATAAAGCATTTGACGACAGAAGAAAGGGATTGCTTGTTGAGGTTGTATGTGTATGAGAATAAATGAGTGGCAGTTAGGGAGGATTTGAAGAATGATTAATCTCTTAGAAGAAACAATTCAATGCTTAAATGAAAATGGAAAATCAGAAAATGATGTGCTTTGGATTGGGTTTGGATATGATAAAGGCGAAAACCCATTATACAAGACAACATGGGAAAATTTCTCAGAAAGTGCAAATTTTGAATACGATAATGGATATGGTGGAGCAAAAATTTCAGATGATTTAATCATTGTTGGAAAGGATTTCTGGCTTGAAAGGCATGAGTATGACGGTGCGGAATGGTGGGAATTTAAGACAATGCCGAAAGAACCAAAAGAGCAGAAGAAAATTATTATTAAAATAGACTAAATCTTAGAAACTATCAGCCATGCGGTTGGTAGTTTTTATTTTTTTAGGAAAGTTGGTGAGGGTATGTTTGAAATAAATGGCGTGCGGTGGGATATTGTCTTTTCGCCTCCTGACAGTCCGAATTTAAGGCGGTCAGACGGGTCAATCACATTTGGGGTTACTGATTGGAATGATAAGTGCGTGTACTTATCAAGAGCCATTCATGGAGCCTTTTTAGAGCGTGTATTGTGCCATGAATTGACACATTGTGTCTGCTTTTCGTGGAATATATCAATCCCGATAGAAACCGAGGAATGGCTTTGTAATTTTATGGCGGACCACGGAAAAGAAGTAATTTATCTGCTGGATGATTTACTTAGGGGAATGGCAAGGAGGATGGCATAATGATTGATGTTGACAAATGCGTAAAAGAATACACGGACGGATTAACAGACTTGAACAAGGAACAGAAAGAGAAGTTTTCCGAAATGGCTACGGCTATGGGTAATTTCTTGAACTGCATATGGAAACAAAAGGAGGTCGCAAATGGTGAGTGTAGAAACGATTCTGAAAGCTGTACAGAAAACCAACCCACAGATGACAAAGGAAAAACTGATTGATGAATTTTCAAAGTGCCGATATTCAGCGGTTGCGCTGGTTATGGTGTGTGAGAATGATAAAAACATATTGCAAACCGAAAAATCTATGGTATACTAAACTTGTTAAGGGTTTTAGTGAGCGATTTAGATTTCGCTATTCCAAGTAAAGGCTTGCGGTTTTCGCAGGCTTTTTATTATGCCCTGTGGCAACGTTGAACGGCTCAAATTTGCCCTGAAATTGATTTGATGATTTTATAGGCCGATAGGCTAAAACGTCTTAAATCCAAAAATACAGCGTTTGAAATTCTGTGTTAAATGTTGTATAATTATTATAACGGAATCGAGGTAGCAAAATGTCATATGAACACATATCGACAGAACGAGACATAATGAAAGAGACTCTTATATACGGAGCGGAGCTTGACGGAAAATATGGGTTTCCTGTATTATCTGAATGCAATACAATTCCGACAAAGACAGTAGATATACACCGATCAAAGAAATTGATACAGGTTAAAGACCTTAATCTGAATTTCTTTGTGCATGATTATATGCTGAATCCAATATGGAATAACCCAGATAAATACCTTGAGCATTTTCACTGTTTTGGAAGTGTTTGCGGGTTTGATTTTACGATTGACGTAAATTCTCCGCTTGCTTTGCAGATTTACAATAAATACCGGAACCATGTGCTTTCATGGTATTTTGCAAATAACGGTGTTAAGATCATCCCGAAGGTTGATATACTACCGGATTGCTCCGATTGGATTTATGACGGATTGCCGCATAATTCTACACTTTGTTGCAGTACGCAGGGCAGGGCATATATCAAGGCGGCGAAACAGGAATTTTCAGAGTGTTTTCAAGAAATGGAAAGTGTTTTGAATCCACACAGAGTTATTATTGTTGGGACAAGGATTGAATTTAAACATAAATGTGATATAATATGGTTGGATAACTTTTTGTTGCGTCATTACTTTGGTTGTGCATAATTATTTTAGAAAGCAAACTTCTCACCATGTCGATTAGTTATTTTGCACAATTCATATTTTGAGGTGGTTTTATGGGTGGAAAAGGATATGAGGCGAAGCACAAATATAATGTGACGCCAAAGCAGCGTCAGAGGCTTGGAATACCAAAAGACGCAAAGAATATCACCAGGACGGTCGTTGGTGGCATGTATAGAATCACGTATGAGGAAGAAGTGAACGGCGTTACGATTATACGTACAAGATGGGTTCAAAAGAAAGAGAAGGAACGAAGGAGACGCTCCTAATTGCACAAGAAAATAGCCTGCGGTTGCAGGCTTAATCTTTTATTTTGAAAATCCTCTTTTTGCAATTGCAGCAATAAGCAAATTTTCCTACTGTAGTATCTTTTAGACAATCGTACATATCTCCATTTTCTGCATCTTCTCCATCGAATCGGTATCTATATGCGCCTATTCCTGAATATCTATAATTCGCATAATATTCATCATGCCCGCAATAAGGACATTCGGTTATATTTGGTTCCGTTACATCTTGCACTGTAGTTAAATCTATTTTATTCATCCAAAATCCCTCCATTTCAAAAATTATAATTCCGCTGCGGGTGCGTGTCAAGGTGGAAAGGGCGAGTTTTCTGCGACTATTCCGCAAAACTCATACATAGAAGACAATCTTTCACACTCCACATTTTCGGATCATAATCGGAAAACTCTCCCTCGAGCCATTCTCTCATGGATGCTTTGCGCTGATTGTCAGAATTTTCAAATTCTTGAACAGCATTGAGGAAAAATTCATTGCCTCCGTCTGCAAGCTCCTTCATAACAGAAAAAATTTCTTCAAACTTCATATCCTTTCCTTTCTCCCCTTATCCCTGGGGGCTGGGAATTTTATTCTAATCAGCAACAACAATTCTCCAGTATCCGTTTTTCTTAGTGCATTTGATGACTTCCATATCATCTAACCCACTTTCCTTTAATTCTCCGTAATCGTGGCACAATATCCGATGCGAATGGTTTCCGTATATTCTCCAAGGAATCCTTGTGGCTTCAAAATATGCGCTTTCAAACGTTTCCCATAATGTACCACTCATTTTCACATCCTCCTTTTTTATTTTTTCCAACCCCGGCATTTCTGCCGGACGCTTGCGGCTTAATGGGCTTTTTAGAGCCGATGTGACGGCTTTATATATTTTCGATTTCGTCAAGTTGTTCGTCAAGTTCTTTCAACTGGTTTTTCAATTCTTCGTGCAATTTATCCCATTTTGTAGCACCGTTACTCAATTCTTTTGCCGCCATGCAAGCTAACATTAAGTCGCATATATCAATTCTTCTTACCTGCAATGTTGTTTTAAAACTATTTCTCATTTCCGTTCCCTCCTGTTTGGTTTGTTGTTTTCTTGCTGATATTATCATATCACATTTAAACGTGCATGCCAATACAAAAACAGATATTTTTAAATTAATTTTATGTTGATTTTTTGTGTGCATATATGATATAATTTGAAAAGAAAGGAGATGAAGAAATGTATAAGTATGACGGAGAAGATATAATGAATAAATTATCCGCAAGAGGATATACAACATATAAGATACGAAAAGAAAACATATTGCCACAAGGAACTCTGACCAAAATAAGAAACGAGGGAAACATAACACTTGAAACTCTGAATGTCATATGCTGTTTGCTGAAATGTGAAATATCAGATATTGTAAAAATCGAAATAACAGATGATGAAAAAATCAAATATTTTTAGGAGGCTTATTTTGAGAAAAGACAACTTTGTTATTCCAGAAATTGAATTACCGGGGATATACGGGATATTAAATACAGTAAATGGCAAAATGTATGTTGGTTCTGCTATAAACTTAAAATTCAGAAAGATAAAGACATATATAATTTTGTTTTTGTTGTATTTAAAGTTTTCCCAAATTTGAAGCATTTCAAAGAAGCCGAAATGAGGGAGGAAGAAAAAGAATATATAGAAAAATATACAAATAAAGGAATGTCCTATAATGTTCACAAAGAAACTTTTATATATAATTAAAAACTTGTTGACATGCACATTTAAATGTGATATTATATAATTGTCTAAAGGGAACGGAGGGCAATAACCCGAAAGGGAGAAAGGAGAACAAAATGGATATGAATGAGAGAGAAAGAAAAGACACTATGATGTCAACACTTTACGAAATCCGTTTAATGGTGGATGCGGACGATAAGGACACGTACACCAAAGATGAAATTTTGAAGCTGTTAGACACCATAGCAAGAGCAAAGGGAGTTGAATAAACCAACTCCCCGACACAACAGAACGGGCGGCGTAAAAACCGCCCCAACTGTAAAACATATTATAGCAGTTTTTAGAATAAAAGCAAGGGAGGCGTTTAAATGCCTGTATCAAATGCCCAAAAACGGGCGACGGCAAAGTATGAAAAAGAAGTCTATGACAAAGTGCTTGTGCGGTTTCCGAAAGGCACAAAAGAGCGCATACAAGCCACAGGAGAGAGTGTAAATGGATACATTGTAAAAAGCGTTTTGGACAGCTTGAAAAAAGTTGAAAAAAATTAAAGAAAGTGCTTGACATTTTATAACGATAGCGTTATAATATATACAGAGTTAAGGCAAGAGCCAAAATAAAAAACGAAAGGCAGCCGGAACGGCTGGAAGGTGAAGATTATGTTAAAAAAATTATATTTTTTGTGAGACAAACGGTTACAATATGGTGGTATCTGTGGACAGCGAAAACAATTGCCGGTATCTGACGGAAACAAACGATTTTCCAATTTTGGCAGGACTGGATTCGGAACAGAAAAAACATACGGCAATGGAATTTTTGACAGATATCATGGACGATAGCAGTTGGGATAACGACTGTGAATATGAACAGATTTTCACGGACGATGTTGAAATTCTGGCAGAAATCAGAAAAGAGATTTAGGGAAATGGCAAAACTGGGAGAAATAGAGGATTTGACAGGGCGCGAATTTGGATTTTTAAAAGTCATAGAACGCGCCCAAGACAGGACAACGCCATCTGGTCAAAAACGCAAATTTTGGTCGTGTAAATGTCTGATCTGTGGTGCGCGAAAAGAAATCGCCGCGCAGGATTTGAAACGCGGAAACACCAAAAGTTGCGGCTGTTATCAACCGCGGATGCGAAAAGCGCAAAGAAATAAAAAGGTTTGCGTGGAATGCAAAAAAGTGTTCGAGTGTCCGCCATCCAGTAAAAAAAATAACATGTTCGCCTGCGTGTCAGTCTGTGCATGCGTCCAAGAATCATTTGGGGCGCAAGATGCCAGTGGCGACGTGCAAAAAGATTTCTGCCGCCGCGCAGGGGCGTGATATGACAGAAATTATAAAAAAGGGAACAGCAGCGGCAAAAGCAAGCCCAAATTCTGGGCGTTTTGAAACAAACGTCAACGCCAAAGACTGGCATCTGGTTTCGCCCGACGGAAAACATTATCAGTTTCATTCCCTAAATTTTTGGCTACGAAAAAATTGCAAAGAGATGTTTGGATGCGAACCGGACAGTCGCGGATTTTTTAATGCTGCATCTGGGCTACGGGGGGGGCAAAACGCGCCATGTTGGGGAAAAATTACGGATGCTGCACCTACAAAGGATGGCAGGTATTACCAACAGATGACGATTATGAATAAAATTAGACCGTTTCGACGGTCTTTTTATTTGTTATTTTTGCTATTTTTTTAGTAGTTTTTAAGGAAATTTATGTTCTATATTGACGGATTCCAAATTATGTAGTATTTTATTAGAATTTATATTATACTTGAGAGTAAAAAGTTTTATCATAAAAAATAACTCTTCCATATGGATTTATGGTATCTTTAAGTTAGCACACTTAAGAAAGATACAAACACCAC